>Ga0210244_101532_pt1 | contig 18226 bp, 17 predicted proteins | sample ChrtobMetaP3_0mM_FD_155473 | JGI IMG/M metagenome (GOLD analysis project Ga0210244, IMG submission 155473) | Chrysochromulina tobin associated microbial communities from unialgal haptophyte culture, Seattle, Washington, United States - P3_0mM | ecosystem: Host-associated > Algae > Haptophytes >...
CCGCCGCTGCCGCCTTCGCTGCCGCCGCCATCGCCGCTGCGACCATCACCCTCGCCGCCGCCACCCTCGCCGCCGCCGCCCTCGCCACCGCCCTCGCCGCCGCCATCTCTGCCGCCCTCGCCGCCGGCGATGAGCGTCGTCAACTTCGCCCTCTGACTCGCCGGCGACGTCTCCTCCTTCACCCCGAGCGTGCGGACCGAGATGAAGAGCGCGATCGCAGCCCGGGCAGGCGTCGACCCATCAGCCGTGATGGTGACGGTCACGTCGGGCAGCGTCATCGTCGGCGTGCGCATCCTCACGCCCCCGGCGATGGCGACCGCGGTGCAGTCGGCGATGGCCAGTGCGACGAGCAGCCCAAGCAGCGCGACCTCTATGCTCGCGAGCGTCACCGGCATCTCGATCGCCGTGCTTGCGGTCGTGACGCCGCCCATCATCGCGAACGTCGCACCTCCGCCGCCGCCTTCCTCGCCCTTGCCCTCGCCGCCCCCGCGACGGCCGCCGGGCGCGCTAAATAGCGCCGGTGGCGGCGCCATCACCATCCTCGCAATCGCCGTGCCCGCGGCGATTATTGTGCTGTGCTGCCTGGCGATGGTTGGCTGGTGGACGAGGCGCAGGCAAGTCCAGCTGCGGCGCAAAGATGTCAACCACTGGCTCCGCAATGTGTCCTTGAGCACGGTCACCGCAGACGACCATCATCAACAAGAGCCACCCGAGGGCGGAGGCGCGGCCTCCATCCCCAGCGGCAGCGGCGGCGGCGGCGGAGGAGGTAACAGTGGCGGCGTTGGCATCGAGATGAGCGGTCGCTTGGATCGTTCTTCTAGTGCCAAGGACCGCATGACCCGGGCGCAGGAGCTCCTCAAGGCGTGGGAGCTCGACGCGAGCGAGATCAAGATCCTCGAGAAGCTCGGCGAGGGCGGGCAGGGGGTCGTGGTGCGCGGCTGGTGGCATGGGATGGAGGTCGCCATCAAGCAGCCGCGGCCCCTCAAGGGGAGCCGCGGCAAGCCGATTTCGCCGGATGCCTTCGGCCCAACATCCCCGCACGATTCGTTCAACCAGGCACTCCGGCGAGAAGTGCGCGCACTGTCCCGCGTGCGCCATCCAAATGTCATCAAGCTGCACGGCGCATGCTTCGAGCCGGCACCGATGGTCCTGATGAGCTACGCACCGAGCGGCACACTGCAGGACGCGCTCGACAACCACCAGTTCCAGACGCCCTTGGCCATGGTGCGGCTACTCGCGGGTATCGCGCGCGGCATGGAGGCGGTGCACGCGCACAAGATCATCCACCTCGACCTGAAGCCGGAGAATGTGCTCATCGGGCCGCTCGACGTGCCGTGGATCACCGACTTTGGGCTCTCCACCTCCGCCAACATGACCTCCATGTCGCATTCGACCGTGGGCGGGCGTGGCACGCTGCCCTTCAAGGCGCCCGAGCTCTTCGTCCATCCACCGCACGTGGGGCCCGAAGCTGACGTCTACGCCTTCTCCATCCTCGCGTGGATCGTCGTCTGTGGCGAGCAGCCGTACGCGAAGATGCTGGCGGCTGCGACGTCGTTACCCCAGGCGGTGATCCAGGGCGTGCGGCCGACGCTGGCCAACCCAAACGAGGAGTGGCAGGACAAGACCATCGGGCTGATGGTGAGGCTGATCGAGGGCTGCTGGCACGCCGATTATACGCAGCGCCCGACCTTTGGCAGCGACAGCGCTCCCGTTGGCGGAAGCCGCGAGGAGGGCGGAGAGGGCAGCAAGGGGGCGGGGAGCGGCGTCGTCGCGAGGCTCGAGAAGATGGAGTACTCACTCTCCAAAGGACACGAGATGGAGGCGTCGCAGCTGGCGCTGGCGACGCGGCTGATCTCGACAGAATCCGAGGCGGAGACGCTGGGCATCGCCCTCGTGCAGATTGGCGTGGCACAGGGCGACGCGAGGACGACGGAGGCGGAGCAGTCAGACCTGGCAGAAGAGAAGGCAGCCTTGGAGACGTCGCAGGGCCTGCTGCGCCAGCATGCCTTTGCGCTGCTCTCGCAGATGCCTGGCGGTACCGGCGGCGAGCTCGCGAGCGCGCTGAGTGTGATGCTGCAGCAGCAGTCGGATATGTTCCGACAGGCGATGCAGGAGCTGAGCGAGAGCGTTGAGCGCAGCCTCATCCGTCTTGCCGAGGGCGAGCTCGACTGCCCCCGCCTCTTCGTGCTCCTGCCGATGGAGGCAACAAGTTCGAAGCTCATGCAGCTCGTCAAGAGGGAGTTTCTCAAGGACAAGTACCGCCTCGTCTTCCTAGACCCAGTGAACGGCTGCGCTGTGCGCTGTGGCCCTGAGGGCAACGGCTACAAGCTGGAAATGCCCAAGAAGTGGCTGGTCGAGAACCGCAATATCATCTCGGCTGGCCTTCGGATCGTCAAGATGACCGCCGCAGCAGGCTGCGTTGCGGGTCTGCCGCTGGGGTCGGTTATGGGACTGCCGTCTCAGGCGGTGTCGAAGGCGGAGGTTGAGGCGGTCAAGATGTTCGAGAGGGTGTATTCGGGCAGCGTTTTGATCGGCGAGAGCGCCCTCGGAGACGATGCAACCAGCCCGTCGTCCTCGGCCTCGCCGTCCGCGGCCAAGGCAGTCAAGGCAGCGACGGGCCGGGCGTACAAGCAGCTGCGTAAGATGCTCAAGGAGCAGTGCGAGGATGAGTACCTCGTGCACTGCGAGATGACCAAGGAGAAGGCGCGCGACGGCTCGATCGAGTTTGTGAGCGCCGGCAGCAAGGAACGCTTCCTCCACTTTGGCCAACGAGCCCTCATCTGGAACGACGAGACGCTAAAGCAAAAGGCGGCGGCCAAGGCCGCGGCGCTCAAGGAAGTCGAGGCGATGGCCGCTGCGCCTGCCGGTAAGGCAAAGGCGGCTTCGTTAGTGAGTACTGGATTATGGTGAACTTTGACCGCCGCTTGCAGCACATGCTCACCAAGTCGCGACTCGCAAGTGTGCACGTTTGCTTAACGTACATCGACGTGAAAATGGTCTCGCGACTTTGATTTGCATGTGATGTCCATGCAACTGCAGGGGGAGGGCGGGCGAGATGGGGACTCGGTCTGCTCCTAATCTGCAGGTGTACGCTCTGATGAAGTGGAAAGAGAAGCGCCCGAGAACGGGGAACGCTGGGGGTTAACCGAACCGCGAACGGGGATGAGATTGCGTCTCCGTCCGCCGCCGCGCGGAGTCATTTTAGTGTGTGGGCCGCGCATGGGGCCGCATGGCCATGGGGACATCAAAGGACCGATCGACCGAGATGAAAGAAGTCATACGTGATACGATACGATTTCGACGGCCTGGTTCGTGTAATCTGTAAATGTGCGACTGTGTAGTGTGAACTGTACTTTGTGTGCGGTTCACCATGGCCGGCCGGCTGGGTGCTGGGTGCGTGACCGCGTATCGCCGTCATCTTTGAAAGCGTCTGTCATCTTCTCGATCTCATCTCGAAGGCGCCTCTATGGCGTAATGCACAAAGTAACCAGGCGGTCTGTGTGTGAATGACAACCGATTGCCGCGTCACAGTCAGTGCCAGCGTGGCTTCTTTGCACTCAGCTTGACCGCGGAGAGTGCACGCTTCTCAGTGACGTGGCCAGGTGGCAGCCTCGCTGACGCAGACCCCTTGCAGAGCGACTTCTTGCAGACAGCGCTCGACATGGCGCTCGTAGGGCGCCGGAAGGTTGGCGAAGGACGCGCCGAGGGCGAGGAGCGCGGCAGTGACGTGGGCCGCGGCAGCGATGATGGCCTTGGCGAGGCGAGCAGCGACGTGTGGGGCACGGCTGCCGCCGGGCAGTCGCTGACGACGCCTGCCGCACCGTCGCCTTGCGCCTCAGCAACGGCCGCCGCTGCCACCGCGGCAGTCGTGGCTTGGCTGGTCGATCGCGAGACGATTATCGCGTCGAGCAAGGTGGAAGAAAGAGAGCTGAGACTCTGCCTAAGCCGGCCGTGCTTCGCCGCGGGCGAGGCCGCGAGCACTGCGACGCGCTGGTGGATGGCGGCGAGGAAGTCTTCTCCGCTGCGCGCGTCGGTCGGCTCTGCAGCGGACTTCGCAGCGCTCACGCTCGCGGCGGCGCTCGCGGCGGCGCCTTCTTGCAAAGCTCTCGCGGCATATGAAGGCACCACGCCGAGATGGAGCAGTTGCGCACGGCTGCTGGTGGCCGCGGCACACCGAGATGCCGCTGCTCGACACGCCAGCGCCGGCCGGATCGAGGCGGACGCAGGCGGCGAGGTCAGCGGCGGCAGCAGGGGTCGCAGTGCCTGCGGGGGCGGCGGCGGGGCCTGTAGTAATCCCCGAGACGTGCTGCGCTCCACTTCCGCATGTTCGACGATGGAGAGCGGCAGGCGGAAGGCATCAGCCTCGGCGGGCAGAGGTGGCGGCACTGAGGCTGATGGAGGGTCCTCTCCGGAAACCTCGGGTAGGTCAACGTGCTCGACTGGCGTCTGCCACGTCTTTCGCTTCTTCTTTCGCTCACCGCCCTCAGGTGACGGCGGCTTGGCCAACGCGGCGGCAGGCTCCGCAGCCTCTGCAGCCTCCACAGAGTGACGGTCTCGACAAAGCTCCGCGATGATGTCACACGATTTTGCGTTCGCTTTGCAGCCGTGACGTTTGGCGACAGACTGGAGCTCACGCCGCGAGAGGGCCTGGAGCGCTTTGAGCGATAGGTCGTCCTCGTCGATGCTCACGGCGCGCACCATGTCGCCGTCGGGGTTCATGACGCGGCAATTCAAAAATGCGGAATTTCGCGGAGATGACACGACGAGTGCGCGAAAAAGCAGGCGATACTCCATTTCACACACTCGCACGTTGCCCCTCTTGAGGCCAATTCCCTCAGCTATTCTCCACTTCACACTCACACCTTTCCCGCGCCCGCGCTCAAAGCACCGGTCCTCGGTCGCCGCTGCCGCCGTCGCCATGTCCCAGGTGGAGCACTTCACCTTCCAGCTGCTCAGCAAGCCCCAGCTGCTCGAGATCCTCTCGGAGATCGGCGTGTCGGTCGTCGAGGACGACCTGGCCAACCCCGTCGACTGGAAGGTGAAACAGATCTTCGAGAAGCTGATCGAGAAGATCCTCAACAAGTCGCGCGAGGACTACGCGCAGGTCGACTTCTACGCGGCTGAGCGGCTCGAGAATCCGGAGCTTCATGATGACTCGGTGCCGATGATCAACTTCTACAAGCTCTGCCAGAAGCTGCTCGCCACCGCGGGCGATGTCGTGCCCGGCACCAGCGAGGTCGACTTTGGCCTGCACGACCTGTGCCGCCCGGACAAGAAGCGGCTGCGCCAGCACCTGAGCGCGGTGGGCAACTTCGTCATGTTCATGGGCGACAAGGAGGGCACCTTCATCGAGATGGCCGAGCGCACCGGGCTGCTGCGCGAGCAGAAGGAGAAGCTCGAGGCCGAGTGCGCGCGGCTCGAGAAGCTGCGCAAGGAGCTGCTCGAGCGGCGCGAGGCGGAGAAGCCGTTGGCGGCGCAGCTGGAGGCGGAGAATGCGAACACGGAGGTCGTCCTCAGCCAGCTCTGGGAGCAGGAGAACCAGCTGCACCCGAAGAAGAAGGAGGCGAAGCGGCAGAAAGAGGAGGCGGCAGACGCGCTGATGGAGGTCAAGCTCCATTTGCAGAACGCCGCTGAGGAGCGCGACGCGCTGCGGGTGCAGGTGGTGCCGGACTCGCGCAAGCTCAAGCACGACCTCGCCGCGCTCCAGAGCGGCGTCCAGGCCGCGCGCGCCGACGTGCGCACGCTCGAGCTTCAGAGGGCTCAGCACGCGACCCAGGTGGAGACGCTCGAGCGTGCCGAGACGGCGCTCGACGAGGCGCTGAGCGTGCAAGTCGAGTGCGAGGCGGAGCAGGCGCGCGTCAAGGAGACGCAGCGCCAGCTGCGCGAGTGCACGGAGCGCGCCACCCGCACGGACGCCGAGAAGGCCGAGACGCAGCACCAGATGCGCGCGTTCACCAAGCGCATCGAGTCGGAGCGAGCGCGCCTCGAACGCGCGCGCGAGCAGCAGGCCAAGCAGCTCGCGGATCAGCAGAGCGCCCACGAGGACGCGCGCCGCCGCTGGAGTGCGCTCGAGTCCGAGCGCAGCCACTCGGCTCTACAGCTCGACGAGTCGGGTGCAAAGCTGCGGGACGTGCGCGAGCGGCTCCATCGCGGCAAGATGGACCACGAGACCATCGTGCAGCAGATGGTGCAGCAGCAGAACCAGCTGGCGGGGCAGGTGCGCGCGTTACCGCCAGGATCTGCTTGCCGCGATGAACGCCCTGCATGCAAGTGCTCACGACGGCGCCCGCTCCCCGCTCCCCACAGGTGCGCGCGTACCACCAGGATCTGCTCGCCGCGATGCGACAGGTCAAGCACTCGCAGCAGGTGCAGGCCCTCGCCGTCGCGTGAGGGCGGGCCGGCAGGTGCGGGCCGGCAGGTGCGGGCCGGCAGGTGCGGGCCAGCAGGTGAGGACCGGCCTGCTCCCTAGGCTCCGTCGAGACGAGAGGCTCCGTCGAGACGAGAGGCTCCGTCGAGACGAGAGGCTCCGTGGAGACGAGAGGCTCCGTCGAGACGAGAGGCTCCGTCGAGACGAGAGGCTCCGTGGAGACGAGAGGCTCCGTCGAGACGAGAGGCTCCGTCGAGACGAGAGGCTCCGTCGAGACGAGGGGAGGGCAGCGCGTGCGTGGCCGCAGCACGGCCGGCAGCACGGCCGCAGGCGGAGCGGCCGGCCAGGGCGCGCCTCACCGGGCGCGCGAGTACGTGGGGCTGGGGCCCAGGCATCCAGGCATGCGGGCGTGGGTGGCATGTAGGCACCCAGGCACCCAGGCATGCGTGGGCGTGGTATGGGCGGCCATGAACGGACCGATTGACGAACCTCTCCGTCCGCAGATGGCCTTTGCATTCGGGGTAGCGTCAATCGAATGCATGCGCGTGCACGCGATCCGTGCCGCCAGGCCGCCTCGCGAGTTCCACTGTCGCGAGAGCGAACGCCGAGGGTTCGGCGGGGCGCACATCGGGCCCAAGACTCACGTTGCGCTGTAGTGTAGATGATGTGTTGCGAGTTGCGCATGGCATGTAGACACTCCAAACTCCACGGATTTTTGGCATTCACGAATCCATTCACGCTTTCACGGCTCGGATATCCGGATAGCACTTCTTCCACGTCGACCTGCATCGCGACGATCTGCATCGTCCGACGATGCCAATCAAGGTGCGATGCCCGCAGCTGCCCACCAAACTTCCGCGGCTCTCCTCCCACCCACCCGCCTCTGGCACGCCCACCGTTGCAGGATGGCTGGTTTGCCGAGTCCGAGGTCATGTGGCCTGGGCAGGCCATGATGCTCAAGGTCGAGGAGGTGCTCTACGAGGGCCGCACCGACTTCCAGGATGTGCTCGTCTTCCGCTCGGCGACGTACGGCACGGTGCTCGTGCTCGACGGTGTGATCCAGGTCACCGAACGCGACGAGCACGCCTACCAGGAGATGATCACACAGATCCCCATGCACTGCCACCCGGACCCGCAGAATGTGCTGATCGTCGGCGGCGGTGACGGCGGCGTGCTGCGCGAGGTGTGCCGGCACCCGGGCGTGCAGCGCATCACGATGTGCGAGCTGGACCCGCTCGTGGTGTCCATCTCCAAGCGCTACCTCGGCGCCTCGACGGCCTCCGCCTTCGACGACCAGCGGCTCACGCTCGTCCATGCAGACGCGGCGCAGTTCGTCAAGGACCAGCTGAGCGTATATGACGTGGTGATCGTGGACTCGTCGGATCCGGTGGGCGCGGCCGAGACGCTCTTCACCGCTGACTTCTACATGTCGCTGCGCAGGGCGATGCGTCCCGGCGCCATCATGTGCAACCAGGGCGAGTGCGTGTGGCTGCACCTGAGCCTGATTGCGGAGGTACTCAAGCACTGTAGGGAAGTGTTCCCCTCGGTCGACTACGCGTTCACTACGATCCCGACGTACCCATCCGGCCAGATCGGCTTCCTCATCTGCTCCACCACCCCGGGCCACGTGCTGCGCCAGCCTGTGCGTGAGCCCGAGCCGGCCGTTGCCGCCTCTCTCAAGTACTACTCACCCGCCGTGCATGCCGCCGCTTTCGTGCTGCCCGGCTTCGCTGAGAAGGTGGTGGCGGCGGTGCGCTCGCCGCAGCTGCCCTCCCTGTGCTCGAGTGTGCGCACGCCCCTCGTCTCAAGCGTCAGCCTCGCCTTCGCCGCCGCCGGCGTACTCGTCGGCGTGGCCGCCGCCGCCGCGCTCGGCGCGGCGCGGCCAAGGTGAAAAGCATGATCGTAGTACAAGTAGAGCATGCGTGATAGACTCTCTCAGCGGAGGTCGCCCCCGCGGGCTTGCCACGACCAATGAATGGGGGATTATGCTCCAAGAAAAAGCTAGAGGCGTTGCTAGCGTAGCGAGGAACGACTGGGAACGACACCGACCTCTCTCCGTTCCCGACATCAGGATTGACGCTCGCTCCTCGCCAAACACAACGCAAACTGCGCGCACATAGTCGGAGATAGATGATAGTAATCGTCGCGCGACGTCGCTCGCACATTCACATACGCGTTAGGTCGTCAATGTCGCCGGACCGTACACCGTTGACACACTTGTTCGAGGCTCTGCTGCCGGAGAGCTCCTCTCACTCGCCGATGGCGGACGTATGCAGAGCGCCCGCCTCGTGCCGTCGACGCTCGTTGAGCCGTCTGGCCTCGTCCTTCTCCTGCGCCCACTGCTTCTGACTCGCCTTGGCATCCGTCGCCGCCTGGTACGGCTGCAGCCGCTCGTCATCGCCCTCCATCCACTCATCGTTCTCGGAGTCGTACCTGATGAGGGAGGCAATCAAGAGGTCATCATCAGTGGTCATCATCAATGGTCATCGCCCTCCATCCACTCATCGTTCTCGGAGTCGTACCCGTCGAGAGACACCTTGTACTCGATACCCTGACTCCGCGTCGTACGTATGCCCAGTACACGCGCGGTCACCCAGCGCCCAGCGCCCTCCACCGCCGCCGCCGCCGCCGCCGCCGTCGCCTCCGCCTCCTCCTCCTCCTGGGGAGGCGCCCTCGCGAGCACCCGAGCACCGACAGCGAAGGTGCGTTTCTCTCGCGGCCGTTCCGCCGCTGGAGGTGCAGCTGGAGGTGCAGCTGGAGGTGCAGCTGGAGGTGCAGCTGGAGGTGCAGCTGGAGGTGCAGCTGGGGCAAGCGTCGCTGCACTGGCCGCCGGCACCTGCCTGGGAGCGCCCGACATGGCGCCCGCATGGCACGTGGCGCCCGACATGGCGCCCGTATGGCACGTGGCGCCCGACGCGGCGCAAGCGGCGGGTACGGGCGCCGTGTCGGGCGCACTGGGATTCGTAGGCGGCGGCGGCGGCGGCGGCAAGGCAGCCGGCGGCACGGCAGCCGACGGCACGGGCGGCACCATCACCGTCGCCGCCGTTGACGCGGCGGATGCTGCAGCCCTCTCCGCCGCTGCCTTGGCCTCGGCCGCCGCTGCCTTGGCATTGGCCGCCGCTCGGGCCGCCGCGGCCAACTCAGCCACCTCGGCCTCTCTGGCCGCCTTCTCTGCGGCTGCGCGTGCATCATCCAGACGAGCCTGAGTTGCCGATCGCTCCGCTGCAGCACGCTCTGCGGCCGCCGCCTTGTCGGCCGCCGCCTTCTCGGCTGGGTTCGTTGAGGAAGCGGTGCTGCTCACCGAGCTCTTGCGGAGGGGACACATCGGCAGCGCGGATCCCGTGGCTGGCTGCCCTTGCAGGAACGGATTATCACGAATGCTTCGCATAGGCGCCGGCGCGGACGGGGCTTGCGCCGGTGTGGGAGTCCGTGCCGGCGCAGGCGCTGGCGGCACTGGAGCGGGTGGCGCCACAGCTACGGTCTTCGTGTTGACAGCCGGAGGCGCGACGGGCGCGAGTGGCTTGGAAGTCGCGGACGCATCCTTCGAGACGCCCTTATTCCTGATGCTCTCCATCGATGTGAGGCGCCCGTGCTCACGGGACTGCTGCTGCTCTGAGAGAAATTCGGCCGTGCCAGCGCGGCGCCGATCCGATTCGCTCAGCGTGTTCTCAAAGTCGGGGTCCGTCTCCCAATCGTCGTCCGCCATGAAGAGCGCTTTTCCTGTCTTTTTCGTGCTTCGCGCGACGTGCGTCAGGCGTCAGACGACGTGCGTCGGGTCCTTTGGACTAGAGCCTCGCGGCGAAACTTGCCGAACTTAGACGCGACGTGTATCGTTATCACAATACCGTCACTCAGGTAAATAGGGATGATCCGGTAAGAAGGTCCTAAAAATAATGACGAAATCGCTGATGGCGACTTCCTTTAATGGGTTTAATTTGCGTGGGAAGGAAGGAAAAGATTCCGACCCGTTTTGATTCTAATGTCGGCCTGTCGGCTGCTGCTTCTATCGCTGCTCCCTTCCGCAACGGCGCTGGCCGCCTTCCATACTGCCCATGCTGCTCGCCCGTCCATAGCATTGGCCATGTCCGAAGCTGCTGAAATTGTGACGTTCGTCTTTGATGACGAGGGCAATGCACGACAGCTCGATGAGAGAAATAACGTGCTCGCAGGCCTCGTGGTACCAACGACGATAGCCGACCCGGTGAAGCTGCTCTCTACGGCAAGCAAGGTGAAAAAGGCGGTTGTCACGGCCATCCCTGTGGAGGACGCCACCGCTGCCGCCAATAATCTTGCCGCGGCCGCCAAGACTCTCGCCGCAGCCGCTGCAACAGCCATTCAACGATTTGTCGTGTACGTGCGCACGCTCGAGGTCGTTGGCCTTGTCAGCCTGCTACCGAAGACGGCGAGCAAGGATCGTGCACTGGCCACCCTAAACTCGGCAAAGTCGTTGGGCCTCGAGTATGCCAACGTTGCGGCAGACGCGCTCAAGGCAACACGCATGCGCTCGCTCGAGGTAACGGCTCTCATTCTACTCCTCACCAAGACGACGCTGCTGTATAATGTTGAGTGCGCCCTCATGATCTTCCAGAAGCTTGCGGCCCTCGGGCGCAAGACGGCCGACGCCACCACGCTGGCGGCCAACGCCGCTAAGGTGTTCCAGACGGACATCCGGCCGATCGTAGCCGCGTATGCCACAAATGCCGCATCCACGGCCGCATCCACGGCCGCATCCACGGCCGACAAGCTGCGTCTCAATGAAGCAGCCAACAAGCTGCTCCACACGGGAGTTGCGACGGCCGACAAGCTCAAACTCATGCAAGCGCAAGTGTCCCTCCGCACGATCGCCCGCGTGGGCTTGGATGAGGCTGCTGTGGGCCTTGCCGCGAAAGCAGTTGAGACAGCCAAGGAGACTGCGGCGGAGTGGAAGGACGCCTTCCAGGTCCTGTGCGACAGGCGCCGCGCCGAAACGTGGTCGCCCAAAAACGCGCCGACCGAGGCGGAGACATGGGCGGCGGAGGTGACGCGCATGCATGACGGAGCCGCCGCGCTTCGTCAGCGCGCCTTGGCGGAGGACGAGCTAGCGCAGCAGGTGCAACGCTCCTTTACGTTGCAAACGGCCGCTACGGAGGCTCTCGAAAACTTCGAGCGGGCGCAGTTGGCGCTGGCGTCGGCGAATGCGGACGTGGCAGAGGCTCTCGTGGCTCGGCGCTCGGCGCTCGCGGAACTCGCGTCGGCATGCGCCGTGGAGGCAGTGCTCAAGGCCAAGAGCAAGGTGCACCGCCGCGTCGCCAACCAGCATTGGATTCGGGCCCCGGCGGTGCAAGTCGACTCTGCCGCCGCGGCCAAGGCGATGAAGATTGAGGTCCTCAAAGCCGAGGGCCGCGCGGCGATCTCGCGCCGGGAGATTCGGTCGAATCTTCCCTCGTCGCCTAGCCCTTGGCCAATCCTGCACCTTGCCTCGGCGCTGATGGCCATCCTCAACAAGTGTCTCTTGGCTCACGCGCAGCTCGCCTTGTGCCTGCTCGCCGAGACGCACGGCGAGACGGCCGTGATGGCGACCACGGAGGCGTCGGCGAAGGCCAAGGCGGCATACGCGAGCTGGATGGCGGCCTACGCGGCGCGGTGCGAGGAGCGCTCGCAGACGCCCTGGGCGCCTGAACATGCTGTCGTTGATGCTAAGCAGTGGCTCTTAGAGGGTGAGTGGCCCCGCGCTTGAACGCGCCTGCACACTCTCGCTGCTCCCCTGCCGCTCCAGCTGCAGTCCGTGATCTCGGGTGATCTGGGTGATCTCGGTTAATCTCGCTGCCGTCCCTGAGGCAGTCACCGATCACCACCCCTGAGCCCAACGTGTGCATCTGATCGATCTCCGGGTGAATCTCGCTGCGGAACAGTGTCCGCGCTGCAAGACGGGCAGTCCAAGCTAGGCGCATGCATCACCGCACAGGACCAGCTGGCTGTCCATATGGAGCGTACCGTTCAGTCGCAGGCCCTCTCGTCAGCCAAGCGCAGCAAGCTCAACGCGGCACAGACGAAGCTGAATGCCATGCGGGAGGCGTCCGCGATGGCGCTCGCAGACTGCCGTGCGACCCTCGCCACTCTCGCGGCGGCCCGGTCGTTTGAGGCCGCATCCAAGGCTGAGGTGGTCCGACTGCGCCGGGCCGTGGCTTCGCTCAAGGCCAAGTGCCCCGAGCCGCTCGGTTTTTGATACGCTGTGGGCAGCCCTGTGGCGCTGAGCGCTGGCACGCACGGGGGGAGCTTCTTGGCGCGCGCGAGGCTACAGGCGCTGATGCGAAGATGGGGCTGATGGCGACGGGGCGTGCAGCCTTCGGTCGCAGTGCGAGCGGTGACGGGTTGCGCACCGAAGTGAGCAGAGAAGTGAGCAGAGCATGTTCTTGTGTGGAGGAAGGCCATGCCGGACATGCTCAGCGGTTGAGGCGTTTGTGTTGGTGACGGTCGTGCTGTCGTCGTGTTTTAGTTCTGACATAATGACATCGACTCAACTCTCAACTCGACTCAACTCTTTGGGTGGTAGTTCTGAAAATGGAACTTAGAGGGACCCTAAACTGCGCCCTCCACGCTGTGTCTCCACGGGACCTGTGCACGTCTGTCGTGTTAACGTTCACACTCTAGGTGTTCACGCTTTCTCCGCACGAGAGCCCGACTTTAGCGCTCAATTTCGTGCTCGTCGGCGCGACCGACCTTCCACATGCTGCAGGCCTTTAGCACGCCGACGCTGCTCCACCTGTCGAACGCGCACCTACAGGCCAAATTCGACCTTCGCTTTCCGGGCATCACCTCGCTTCTCGCCTCGTATGCGGGCGGCACTTTCACAGAGACGCTTGCGTTGCCGATCCGTCTGGAGGTGGAGGACGAGGATGGTCATGTGCACGCCTCGACGGATGGTGCGCCGGCAGATCTCCAGGTGATCGTGCACAGCAACACCTCCGATCTGGTCAACATTTCCATTGCAAACATCGTCGACAACGTCGCCGCGCCGCTCGTGACCGAGACGTGGACAGTCGCGCTCAATGCCAGCTCGCGACGCCTCTCACTGAGCATCGCCGGCCGCGCGTTACGAAAGGCGAGCCTGCGCGCGGTGCGCCACGGCCTCTACTTGCGTGCAACCTCCATCCACGGCCTCTTCTCGCGCGGCGTCGTCCAGATGAAAGGGGCGCCGAGCGGCAAGGATTTCTTGGCGAGCAATGACGCAGTCAGCCGAGTGTATGCCATGGGCGGCGGCACCGCGATGGACGTGCGCTTCGAGGGCGCGCCGGCGCGCGCGAATCGGACGTCAGTGCTGCTCTCCTCGAACTCCGGCAATCCCTACTGGAGCGGCATGCAGCGCGTGCTCATCGGCAATTATCGTGATTACGATACTTGGGATTTGGGGTGGAGCGGCAAGCCCACGGTCGAAGTGGACGTTGGAGCGACTTGGACCGACAGGGTGCAGATCGCGCCGAACGACCGCAACTTCCCACCGCCCCTGGACGACGCGTACGCGCTCGGGCCGGGCGATGGCGCACGGCCGGCCGACAGCGACGACCTCGAGGCCATGCACACCGCCATCTATGGCTCCGTGGTCGGCGTGCTGTGCTCATACGACAATGAGGTGGTGCAAGGGAAGCGTGTGGCACAGGCGGCGACGACCATCGCGCGCCCCGACCGCGGCTACAGCGGCACGTACAACTACTTTGACCCGGACAATTACCTGACGATGCATGCCCTCCTTTATAGCGGTGAGCCTTATCTACAAGAGCAAGCGCGTCTCGTCATTGAGCGCTCGGGGGCCTTCTTGAAACCCAACGGCGAGCTGCCCCATCACTTCGAAAAGGTGCGCCGCTGTTGGCCACGAGCTACGACTGATGGCCACGTCACTGTTGCTCGGGGGCGTGGGAGGCCATGCATGATTGCCGGTCGTCACTGACACGCCGAGCTGCCTGCATGCATGTGCTCACCACGGCGCCCTCTCGTCACTGACGCGTCGAGCTGCCTGCATGCATGTGCTCACCACGGCGCCCTCTCGTCACTGACGCGTCGAGCTGCCACATTCCGCACCACCTCGTGCAGGACAAGCCAACGTACCTCGCCCTCTCCGGGGCGACACAGACGGGACCGAACACCTTTTGGACCCTGTCGGCTCTCGCGTATGCTCGGAACACGGGCAACCTGACATGGCTACGCAGCTACATGCCGACGCTGCGTGCGGCCGCGGGCTACTGCTTCCAATTGATAGACCCCATCAAGGCACTGCTCAAGGCACCGGGCTCACTCATGATTGACGTCTTCATCCGCGACAACTTCACCAGCGACTCGAACGCGATGGTCGTCGGCTTTCTGAACGAGTTTGCGGAGGCCGAGGACGCTCTGGGCAACACCACCGGTGCGGCGGCTCTGCGGCAGCTCTCCACGCGCGTCGCCGCGGCCGTCAATTCGAATCTCTGGGCGGATGAGCGGGCGGGCGCCGACCACTACATCACGCAGCTCAACCCTGATGGGAGCACGCGCGACTTTGTGGATTACGACGCCAATCTGATCGCCATCGCTCACGGCGTCGCCAATGCCAGCCGCGCCGAGCGCATCTTCGAGCGCATCGACCGCGGCCGCTGCTCTGCTGCGAGCGGCGGCGGCCCTCAGTTCGTCTCCGAGATTTGGTATGGTCCGTCCGACACGACGCACGGTAACGTGGGCGACTCGAGGTGCTCAGGGGCGGGCGGCCCGCATGCACGTGCTCACCACGGCGCCCTCTCCTCCCCACAGGTAACGTCGGCGACTCGAGGTGCTCAGGGGCGGGCTGCCTGCATGCACGTGCTCACCACGGCGCCCTCTCCTCCCCACAGGTAACGTGGGCGACTCGAGGTGCTCAGGGGCGGGCGGCCTGCATGCACGTGCTCACCACGGCGCCCTCTCCTCCCCACAGGTAACGTCGGCGACTCGTGGTGCTCAGGGGCGGGCGGCCTGCATGCACGTGCTCACCACGGCGCCCTCTCCTCCCCACAGGTAACGTCGGCGACTCGTGGTGCTCAGGGGCGGGCGGCCTGCACGCACGTGCTCACCACGGCGCCCTCTCCTCCCCACAGGTAACGTCGGCGACTCGTGGTGCTCGATGGCGCGCATCGCCCTCTTCGATGCGCGCGCACGCCGACGGCTCGGTGCGGGCGCGGGCGTGGCGGCGCTCAACACGACGCTCGCGCAGCTCGTTCACGAGATGCTGCGCGGCAAGGAGGCCCCATGGATGCACGAGCGCTTCGGCTGCGATGGACAGCAGCAGCTCAATCGCACGTATGCGCTCGCGCCTTTGCCCTCCGCCGCTGAGCTGGCTCGGAGCGTCGTGTTGAGCACACTTGGATCGGAGCGTCGTGTCGAGCACACTTGGATCGAGGCGTCGTGTCGAGCACACTTGGGTTGGAGCGTCGTGTCGAGCACACTTGGATCGGAGCGTCGTGTCGAGCACACTTGGCTCGGAGCGTCGTGTTGAGCACACTTGCTCTCTGCCATCGCGGAGTGTCTCAGATGACCTCTCGGAGTGTACCCGATGGCTGTCGATCATCTCTGATTCGTTCTGAAGGGGCTTGCTGATTGCCTCCCTCATTGCATGCAGGTACGCCTACTTCGAGTACCCGTCGCTCATCGCGATGTTGCTGCGAGAGGTGCGCTATGGCCTCCGTCTCGGCTTCTCCGAGGTGGCGCTCTGCATGCAAGTGCTCACTACGGCGCCCGCCCCCCCTCTCCCCACAGGTGCGCTATGGCCTCCGTCTCGGCTTCTCCGAGATGAACGCTCTGCATGCAAGTGCTCACTACGGCGCCCGTCCCCCCCTCTCCCCACAGGTGCGCTATGGCCTCCGTCTCGGCTTCTCCGAGGTGGCGCTCATGCCCTCAGGCGTCGACGACTTCACGTACTCGATGGGCAACGTGCGCGTACGTTACTCTCACGCGCGCATCTCGATCGCCTTCCCGGGCGAGGGCGCACGCGCCGTCGTGGTGGGCGGCCTACCAGCCGGCGCTCAGTACCACGTGGTTCGATGTGACGGCTCCGTGGCGTTCGCGACCGTCGACGACCAGGGCGTGCTGCGCTTCGACACGAACGTGCACGAGCAGTGTACCACGCAGGCCATACGAGTGTGAACGCAAGCCACGCGAGTGTGAACGCGTGGCGTGGGGCGGGGGGAGGGGGATCAGTATGTGGCGCACGCGTCGCGTGGTGGCTGTCGGGTGTGCGGTGCGCGGAGTCGGGCCCCAGCCTGCCGGATTGGCTGCTCCGCTGACGACGTGCCGTGCAGACTGGCGTGACGAAGAGACTCGAGTAAAACTCAAGTGTAGAGAGCATGGTAGAGAGATATTTGTAACGTGACCAGACGGTCGTGAAGACAGTTGATATGATCACTCGGGGTATCAGGCGTCGAGACACGTCACACACGTGACGTCACACCACGTGCCAGGATGTATGAAAAGGTGGGTCGACGCATGTAAGGCGGCGTGGACGTGATGATGCAAACTTTGGGTGAATCACCATCTCAAATGAACCTTCAACCTACCGCGCCGCTGCTCCGCTCTCCTCAGACCGCTTCGTGCGGCTCTGACGGCTATTTGGCGTCCAACTTGAGGCCATTGTACAGTCGCACAAACTCCACGACCTGCAGCTTGCAGTCGGGCGCGCCCTCGTCGGCGGCCTTGATGAGGTCCTGGATGGCCTTCGGCCCACCCTCGACCTTGTGGCCGAGGATCTTGAGGAATTTCGCGAGCTCGTCGGCCGAGATCGCGCCGTCCTGGTTGAGATCAATCTGCGCAAAGAGGCGCTTCGCCTTGGATGCGTCCTCGGCCGAGATGTCCTTGAACGCGGGTAGGTTCAAGTGGCGCCGGCGCCGTCGTTGATACTCCTCGGCGCTCGGAGAGCCTCCGGAGCGAAGCATCCCGGAAAAGACCTCATCCGCGTGGTAGGTGGAGAAGGTGTTGCCCTTTTTTTGCTCGCGCCAGAGGGGGCCGCCGTTGATGAGGCCCGCTTTTTGGCGCGCGTTCTCCTTCTTGAGGTGCCCCAAGCCGTCGAGCGCCACGTCCTTGCCCTCGTAGCCTGCAGCCATGGCCTGACGAAACTGCTTCTCGACCCAAACGGGCGACGAGCGCTTCCAATCGTCGGCGTTGTTGCCGGAAAAGTCGTGGCCGTAGGCGCCCTCCCCCCCCTTCATCCCCAGCGTGTCCGCGGCCGACACGCGCCAATCCTTGGGCGTGCGACTCGCAACGTCCGTCTTGCCATCCCACGAGCGCAGCGAGTCGTAAAAGTGGGCGTTCGCATACCGGAAGGAGCCGGCTCGCCAGTCGGGGTCCTTGCCTTCGGACTTGTCAGCTGCGCGCGAGTATGCCTGGCCCTCGTTCACCTCGTCCCGTCGCGAGCGCGGTGCCGACGATGCACGGCGCCGGTAGACGTCCTTTGCGCCATCCGACTGCCGGAGGCACTGCTTGAAATAGGTGTTTGCCGGCGCCCAATTGCCGCTCACGCGCGTCTCGCGTGGCGTTGTGCGGCCAGCTTCGCCAGCAGTGCCCCCCGGGCCGCCAGCGCAAAATGGCGGCAGGTCACGCGGCTCTCGCGCGCGCAGCCGCTCGGCAGCCGGCCGCATACGAGTGGATGGATGCGGCTCTCGCGCACGCCCAGATCGAGGCTTTTTTCCGGTGCTGGTGGAACGATAATAAAAAAAGAGAAAAAGAGGGGAGAAAGAGGGGGAAGACTCTAGACTGTACTATATGTACATGTAGGATAAATGTACCTTCAAAATACCTTAGGCATTACACAGGCTGTTTGGCGCGCGCCAGCGCGCTCGCCATTGCGCCCGCGCCCAGCGTGCGCTGCGCATGCTACCTATGATATTT
>Ga0210244_101536_pt1 | contig 18167 bp, 14 predicted proteins | sample ChrtobMetaP3_0mM_FD_155473 | JGI IMG/M metagenome (GOLD analysis project Ga0210244, IMG submission 155473) | Chrysochromulina tobin associated microbial communities from unialgal haptophyte culture, Seattle, Washington, United States - P3_0mM | ecosystem: Host-associated > Algae > Haptophytes >...
CACGACCACCCTTCGCAAGCCCTCGCGCTTCCTGATGGCATGCGAGGGCGCGCCGTGCTGGGCGCCCCTGCACAGCGCCAACAGCGTGCAGTCGCCCCACGCCGTCGCCCCACGCCGTCGTCCTCGGAGAGGGCGCTGCTGCCTCCTCTGCCACTGACTGCCTTGCCATCTTCCCAAGCTGTGCCCTCGCGCTTCCTGATTGCCACCGATTGCATGCGATGGCGCGCCGTGCTGGGCACCACTGCTCAGCGCCGACACGTGCGTTCGCCCGTGCGCTTCACCCGTGCGCTTCCACACAGGGATTGGAAGGCGGAAGCGGCCAAGGCGGCGGCCGACAAGGCGGCGGCGGAGAAGGCGGCAGCCGCGAAGGTGGCGGCAGAGAAGGCAGCGGCAGAGAAGGCAGCGGCCGAGAAGGTTGCGGCAGAGAAGAGAGCGACGGAGAAGGTGGCGGCAGAGAAGGCGGCGGCCGAGAAGGTGGCGGCGGAGAAGAGAGCGGCGGAGAGGGCGGCGGCGGAAAGGGCGGCGGCCGAGAAGGTGGCGGCGGAGAAGAGGGCGGCCGACAAGGCGGCGGCGGAGAAGGCGGCGGCGGAGAGGGCGGCGGCTGAGAAGAGAGCGGCGGAGAGGGCGGCGGCGGAGAGGGCGGCGGCCGAGAAGGTGGCGGCGGAGAAAAGGGCGGCCGACAAGGCGACGGCGGAGAAGGCCGCGGTGGAGAGGGCGGCCGCCGAGAGGGCGGCCGCCGACAAGGCCGCGGCGGAGGAGCTACGGCGCCGAGCCACGGCGCTGGGCCTGCTGCAGGTGCTCACGACTGCCAACATCGCCGACGACGTGACGTTGAAGAAGTCGATCGCGTTTTGCGACGAGCAGGGCGTGACGAGCGTGTCCGACTTGGTCGAGTACAACCTGGTCGACGACTTTGTTCGCCATCTCGGCCTGAAGCATGTCCCCGGCATGAAGCTGCGCGGCATGCTGCAGGCACCGACATCCGGACTCGCTGGCCACTTGAGCGACCGCCTGACCTCCCCAAGCAGCCCCTCGCTGCAACAGGCGGCCGCCTCGATGATCAACCAAGGTGCCCCGTGGGACTTCTTCATGTCTCACAAGCAGGGTGAAAGCGGCCCTGATATGGCGCTCATCACTATGGACCTTCTAAAGGCAGGCAAGAGAGTGTGGCTCGATAAAAACATGAAGGACTGCAGCACAGCTGCCATGATGGAAGGGGTGGAACATTCCAAGACGTTCGTGCTCGTGCTGAGCAATGGATACTTTGACAGCACATTCTGTGTCATGGAGCTACGTCGCGCCATCGAGCTGCGAAAGAAAATCGTGCTGTGCCACAAGCAAGGTGTGAACGTCGGAGCCATCCTGCAGAGAAAGCCATCCGATCCCGAATTCGCAAGCATCGGCGACAAGCAGTCGCTGGAGCTCGTCACTTCCGATGCGGTGTATCGAGAGTTCGCAGTCCAACGCCTGATAGCGTCGGCTGCAGATGGTGTGGCCCCGAACTTCGGCTTCCCTTTCTGGTGGTGAAGCCAAAGTTCGAGGCGCCACACAGACGTTCCAGCCACGGTCAGGGTGACCCACAGTGTATGTTGAAACTGACTTTTTGAGTGGGGGGCGATGAGGGACCGCGACCTTTTCAAACCCGCCCCAACGAAGGCCAAACAATGGTTTCGAGCCGGGTAAAACCCAAACCCGGTTTACCTGAACTTTTTCCCGCAAAACCCGAGTAAACCTGGACCGTACCTGGGTGAGCGATGCCGGAGCTCATTCGCGGCACGTGTGCCCACTGCGAGGCGGAGGACAGCATCCTCAAGTACGCTCGGCACACCATGTGCAGCAAGTACGCTTGCCAGGCGGCCGCGCACTTGACTTGCTCGTCATCGCTCGCAGGTCCAAGGCGCAGAGTGAAGAGCGCAATCCAAAGGCAGCGCCAACGTATTGCTACAAGATCCACTCCATTCACGGCCAGCGCGACGTCGATCCGGGGCAGTTGACGGCGAAGAAGCGCCGAAATGCTATTGACGACGCCGACTACGAGGATGCGTACCTGGTGCACGGTGACTTTGGTGAAGACGCTGACGACGATGGCTACAAGGACACACGCTGGGTGCTGCTCAGTGACATCCTCAAGTTGAGCGCGAGGACTTGAAGGTAGTGGTCACGTACGAGAAGACGCTGGACAAACGTCAGGATAATAAGCGGCGCGCGCTTGAGGTTGCGAGTGATGAGGAGTGAAGTGAAGGGCTCCATTAGCTTGAAGGGCTCCATTAGCTGACGTTTCTCAATATGTAAAACTCGGTGATTTCCGTTGCACCTATAGATATCGTTTGCTTCGAGTGCGACCTTTTTGCTTCGAGAGAGAAAATTATCCGCTCTCGAACGGTATTAGGAACCCCTAGGCTCCGGGCAAATGCCGTCACTTTCAACATTTCCCTAGAGGGAAGCTGGCTCACCCTGACCGTGGCTGGAACGCAGAGAGGAGAGGGATGACTCACGGGGGACACGGCGTACCACCGTACCTCCCACAGCTGTCCCACAGCTGTGAGAATCGATGTAGAATCGAGGTGTGAGTTTCGTCTGGGGACCGGGGAGCCTGGGAGGGGGGAGTTCCAGTTCTCGCTACAGCCTACAGGCGCGTGCGCGACAAGCCCGCGAAGTGAAACCGGACGATGATGATGTCCCCGCGAGCGGGGCGGCGGGCCGGCGGCGGCGGGGTCGGTCCGTAAGGGGTCGCGTGAGCTCCGGGTGGCTCGAGTTACAGCGTGTACGAATCTCTGTACGAAAACGCGTTAGCTCGCCCACGCGAATACCCACGCGCCAGGCGGCCACGATTCGCATGTACCCCGCGCACACACCGGCCGACACCGGACGCGAAGGGTCATGCGCGCCGGGCTGCACTTCAGAGATGGCATTTCAGCGCTTTTCAGGTCGCCGGCAAGACCGGGCACTCGCGACAGACGATGCATACGCGAGCAGCACATCGCCGTTGAGTACTTCAGCCTGGGCCCAGGCCCCATCTCAAATGCCAGAGCACACGCCGCCCTCGGTCTCGTTAATGATCTCAAATGCCAGAGCACACGCCGCCCTCGGTCTCGTTAATGATCTCAAATGTCAGAGCACACGCCGCCCTCGGTCGGGACGGCCTCGGGCAGATAGCCATAGTCGGCGAGCTGGAAGCCGAGGACGGCGAGGCCGGCAACGGCCGACAAAAAGGAGAGCCCCTCCGCTGCGCCCAGAAGGCCGAGCGGACCAGCAGGCAAACCCTTGCCCGTGGTGACCTTGCTCAAGATCGCTGCACCCACGAAGCCGATGACGACGAGGTAAGACACGCCTTCGGCGGCGCCGATGAGCCCAAACGGTCCGGCTGGAAGCCCGCAGCCCGTCGTCTTCAGCGTGTACAGCGACCACCACATGATCGGCTGCGAGACGAGGCCCAGAATGCTGGCGGCCAACGTGGCTTGCTGCTGCGGGCCAGAGGCGGCACACTGAATCACGGCTGTGCGGGAAGAAGGTGTCTGGAAAGTGGCGCGCTGCGGTCGCACCCGCAGCGGGCGGCCAGGCGCGACGCTGGCGAATGACTCTGCGACGTCGGTGAGGGCTGCGAGGGTGAAGAGGACGAGGTGGGCAGGACCCGGCATCTCTTGTGAACCGACGCGCGAGCGTGCGACGCCAGGCGACAGCGAGTTGACGGCGAGGCAAAATCGAGCGCCTCGTAAGTCGCGCGCACGGCACCGGTGTGGCCTTGTCGAGAATGGGACGAGAAACATTTGAAAACAAGTTCGTTGCCGCGTGAATCGGTTCGATCCCCTTCTAGAAATCCCGATGGAAGTGACATGCCCCGACGGCGTCGGAGCCGGCGACGTAGTGGCAATCACGGCTCCCGATGGCCGCGAGTATCACGTGACCGTGCCGGAAGGCGTTCATCCTGGTGACACATTCATCGCGGACATTGCCGCACCGCCAGTGGAGACGGCCGACGTGGACGAGGTGAACGTGGACGCGGGTGGCGCTGCATCCGAGGAGCCATCGGCCGCGCCCGCGCCCGTGACCATTGCCGAGACACGCGGCCTCGTGGGCTCGCGCGAGCTCGTGCTTGCGCTCGTGGAGCACGCGCAGAAGGTGCTCGAGAACGAGATGCAGCCCTTCCTGGAGGCGAAGGTGCACCTGTTCGATCAAGCGATGGAGGAGCTCATGTCTGGGCACGGCGAGACGCTCGAGCAGTACGCCGCCTTCAAGGACTACGAGCGCGAGCTCGAGCGCCATTTCGACGCGTTCGTCGCCGAGCGCGGCTTCGCGTCCGCGGCCGAGTGCTTCGCTGCGATCGACGGCGCGTGTGTTGCGGACCTCGCGCGGCGAAAGCGCGAGATGGACGAGCTGCAGCGCAAGCTGCGCGAGGCGCTTCGGCTGCAGATGCAGGGCGCCGAGGACGATCCCGACGGTCCTGGAGGTGTGGCCGGTCCGATGGTCGGGATGCCGGGAGCGTTTCTGATGGTCTTGGGCGGCGGCGATGGCGGTGGAAGTGGCGGCGGTGGGAGCGGTGGTGATGGCAGCAGCGCCGCCGATGCAGAGGCGGAGGAGACCGTGCCTCTCCTCCTCTTCTCGCAGCCCATCAGCCTCAAGGACATGATCGAGCACGCTCTCAACCTAGGCGAGTACACGACCTTCTCGGGCATCATGCGCATGAAGGCGAAGCAGGTGCGCGCAGGCCGACACGGAAACGTGCACACGCGCGCGCGGAGTGTCTCGGGGTCGTGCATCGGAGTCGTGCATGTAACGACATGTAACGACATCGGGGTCGTGCATCGGAGTCGTGCACACGCGCGATGGCGCGCCTGATCGCCTCGTGCGCGCCGCTGTGGGATCTCATGGAGTGTGCCGTTGTGGGGAGTGCGGCGCTGTGGGGAGTGTGCCGCTGTGGGGAGTGTGCCGCTGTAGGCAGGGAGTGTGCCGCTGTGGGGAGTGTGCCGCTGTGGGGAGTGCGGCGCTGTGGGATCTCATGACGTGCGCCGCTGTGGGATCTCAGGTACGCATGCGGCGAGCTTTCCTGGTTGAGGCCGACGCCCGTGCCCAACTGCGAGAGAGCCGGCTGACGAAACTCGAGAGCGTCGACGTGTCGAGTGTGCGCTGGCTGTGGGCGGCGCTCAACGGTCGGCTCGATAAGCACCTTGCGCAGACGATGCCGCCGCCGCTGCTCGCTCTCATGCGGCAGGAGGCAGAGATGGAGGTGCGATCTCCGTGCGATCTCCGTGCGATCTCCTTGCGATCTCCTTGCGATCTCCAAGGCCATTGGCGGACCGTGATCGGCGCTCAATACGGCGCTCTTTGCCATTGATGGACGCTCAATACGACGCTGACGCTCGTGCTGGCTCGACTCTCGCCCCATACGACGCGCCATCCTACGCGCGATCGTGCGCAGTTCGCTCCACTCGCCCAGTGCTGCGGGCACGGCGACGCGCCTCCTGAGGACGACTCACAGAAGGCAGCCGTCTTTCGGCTGTGTGCGTCGGCGCTCTCGCGCTGCGGGCGTGTGGCGACGCCGCAGCACACGGGGCTCCTGATGACGGAGATTAGCCGTCTGCGCTCGGCGGCCATCGAGGGCCAGACGGGCTGTGTGCCGCTGCTGCATGACGCCATCAAGACCGCGCATGCACTGCTCGATGATGTGGAGCTCGCGATCGAGATGATGATGCGCCAGGCCGAGGAGAAAGCCGAGCGCTACCGGCTCGCGTTCACGGAGCAGAGTGTGTAGGGGCAGGGGGGGGTAGGTCAGACCCCCTTAGTAGGAGCAGCCTCCGTCTCAGGCCACTCTCTTCTCAGGTAGGGCTTTCGCCACGCGTAGCTCGCGCAAGAGGGGCGACCACACATGATACGTGTGTAGTGCATGGACGACGCGCTGTGCTGAGCGCGCGAACGCCGCTTTCATAGGTCGCGCCGCGCAGCATTTTGAACCCATGGAGCATGCTTGGAGCGGCGGGCGCTTCGAGTATCTTTTAGACTGCGTCATACGGATGCAAAAACGCTGTTCTGGGCACCCATTTCTGTTTCATCTTGAGTTTGGGGCGTCACCATCCCGCGAGCCGCGCGCGCGCCCGGGACAGCTTCGCGACACCCGCGATGAGCCACCGTGGTCCGACGGTGCCTGTGAGAGGCCCCTACGCCAGCCCGGCAGCCAAGTCGTATCTCTCCGTCAAGTCCAAGAACACCAAAGTGCCCAAGCTCATCTCAGTGTACCACGAGGGAAAGAGCAGCGAGCTGCGCTGGGTCTTCAACCAGCCTCCTCCGTCGGCCCCGATGCCGAATTTGGCGCGTCGCTCTCGACGGCTGCGCCCATCGACGTTCGGCCAGCCGGATGATGCGGCGGCCAAGGCGCACACCGAGATGACCTTGCGACCCCAGCTCGAGCGCAGCAGCTCGCTGCCGCTGTTGCACGGAGTCACGCACAAGGGCAAGGTCGGGGCGCCGCGCGAGGTGGTCAAGCTCTGCATGCGCGCGCAGCCGTGGTGGCAAATGCCCGACCAGACGCGGCGTGAAGCCGACCGCTTCGACACGCAGCACGCGAGGGCTTGCACGCGCGGCGACCAGTTGCTCACCCACGGCCTCGGCATCATGCCCATGGACGTAGGCGTGGCTGGAAGCTTCGAGGCGGCGCTGAGCGACATTCGGCGCGCACGCTACTTCGCCGACCTGCCGCTCGCCGAGGACGCCTCTGTCGTCTCGGTCACGTCGGGCGCGGGCAGCAGCGTCAACTTAGCGTCAAGGCAGCCGCTGCGCTCCGCATCCGAGCGCCGCGCTCGGGCGGCTCCGCATGCGGATGGCGCATCGACGGGCGATGGTGCATTGACGGGCGATGCGGCCGCGGCCGTTTCGACGGGCGCGCCGCCGTTGGCGTTCAACCTTGCAGGCTCGGTGTGGGCGGCGCGCGCGGTCTACTCGGACGCGCGCGCCCTGTTCGATAGCTCTGACGTGGAGCAGCGTCGTTTTGAGCGCGATTGGGAAGTCTTGCTGCAGCTCGGGCTGATTGAGCAAGTGATGGGCCCGAATGGCCTGCGGAGCCGGCTCGCTGCTCAGGGCGATCTCGCTCCATCTCGCGCCAATCTCGGCGCTCCTCCCGTCGGCGACGGCGATCTCATCCCAATCGAGATCGACGCCATCGGCGCCATCATCTGGACGCACCATGCGCTGCTCGGCCATCTCTTCCGATGGTACTCGTCCTCGAGCTGCTCGCGCCGGGCCTCCATCTCGCCCATCCCTCTGCAGACCATCAATCTCGACCGCATCTCGGCCAAGCACTGGAGGCACTTCGTCAAGGACTTCCGCCTCGCTGACGAAACCTCGGCCCACTGCTCACGCGCCGAGTTGAGCGGCCTCTTTGCGCGGTGTCATGACGAGCATGACGATGCGAAGCATCCTGCCACCAGGCTGGCGGCCTCGCCCAAGCACCTCTCGCGCACGCAGTTCTATGCCGCGATCGTGCGCACGGCCGTCCTCAAGTACGTCGGACTGCCTCGGATGACCTCACTGATCATCTCAGTGATTGCCATCCTAACTGACCTAACTGATTGCACGGCCATCCTCAAGTACGTCGGACTGCCTCGGATTGCGACTGATGACCTCCCTGATGACCTCCCTGATGACCTCCCTGATGACCTCCCTGATGACCTCCCTGATGACCTCCCTGATGACCTCCCTGATGACCTCCCTGATGACCTCTCTGATGACCTCCCTGATGACCTCCCTGATGACCTAATTGATTGCCTCCCTCATCATCCATCGCGCTCGGATAGCCACTGAGAACCTCCCTGATGACCTCCCTCATCAGGTACGTCGAGCCGCAGCTCGTGGCCGAGATTTGGGAGGCGCTCGAGCTCCTCATCTCGCACGAGCTCGAGCCGAGATTGCACGAGGCCACGCGGCGCATCCAAAGGCGAGCGCGGCGCACCGAGGCGATGCGCGGCAAGAGGGGGGCAGCCTCGCGCCGCCTTGGGCGCCGCCGGCGCTCCTTGGGCGAAAGCATCGGCGGCGGCGGCGGCGGTGGCGGCGGCGGCGGCGAGGGTGAGCCCAGCCTCGAGCCCAGCCTCGGGTCGGCATGCAAGTGCTCACCACGGCGCCGTCACCCCTTCCCCACAGGTGCGGGTGAGCCCAGCCTCGAGCCAAGCCTCGATGAGAGCCTTCTCCACGCGAGCACCAAGCCGCCTCCTGGCCATGGCTTCTCCCCAACTGCGTGGTACTCCTCGGCCGTCTCGCCGCTCGGGGAGAGGCTCGGGCAGTCGCGGGGGCGTGAGTGGGGAGCGCCCTTACCGCCCAGGCCGGTGCTGCCCTGGGGTGAGCTCAAGCGGTATGCGACCGAAGGCGATCTGAAGACGTTCCTTGCATGCAAGTGCTCACCACAGCGCCATCGAGCCTTTCCCCACAGGTATGCGACCGAAGGCGATCTGAAGACGTTCGAATCGATCTGTGGGGAACGTGCGGAGGTCGCCTATCAAAGGGCGCTTGCTGCCGTGCGCCCGCCTGTACCGGTAGGGCTTCCAGCGATGGGGGGTGACGAAGCCGACGTGTCGCTTGATGACGAGGTCGGCGCTGCCGAGGGTGGCAGCGGGATGGGCGACGGTGAGCCGACTGACCCCATGCTCGACGAGGACGACGACGACGACGACGACGACGACGACGACGATGAGGACGACGACGATGAGGAGGACGAGACAGATGCAGAGAGCGCCGTGGCGAGCGCTACGGGCGAGCACGTTCCCCACAGCGAGCCACCCAACGTCTTCGTGGACCCGAGCATTTTCCGCCAGCGCCATTGCTACACCGAGGCGGTCTCGACGGTACTCCGCGCGCACCTCGAGTCGCTTCGTCAACTCTTTCACGCGATCAGTGCGCCGATCGGCGATCGGGGTCTGGAGAAGAAGCTGCTGAGCTTACCGGTCTGGCTGAGCTTCGCGCGTGCGTCCGGGATCGTGGGAGTGGACCTGAGCGTGACGGACGCGGTGCACTGCTTCACATCGTCGCGTATGACTGTCGTCGACACGAGCACCACCCGTGGCGTCATTCGGGCCAACCACTTGCCTTTCGAAGGCTTCCTCGAGGCGCTGTGTCGGGCGGCTTCCCTCAAAGGGTGGCCTGAGGCGTGGGAGATGAGCACCCTCGGCTTCAGCGAGATCGTCCCATTCGTCGAGTATATGAATCAGACGGACCCGAGGGCCATTCAGGCGGATGCGCATGCAAGGATCACGGCGAGCGGTGCTCCTGGCTCCTGGACGCACTCGGAGTGGCCCGCGATGCGGCGCGAGCGGCGCGTCGCATTGGGCAATGAGCCGCTCACGCCCGTAGCGGAGGGGCTTCAATACATGCTCGCGCTCCTTCGGGCGACGGTCCTCACAGGTCGCCGCACCAGCCCGCCTTCCAAGAAGGCGTCCAAGCAGGAGATCGCCGCCGCTGCCGCTGCCCCGATCACGCGCGTGGAGGCGATGGAGTGGGCACGCGCCGTCATGAGCGCCACCCGAGCCCCTGCAGCTGCACCATGAGATCGAGAGGACAAGCGCCATCATGTGCGCCAAACGAGCCCCTGCGGCTGCACCATGAGCGGATCGTCGAAGTACGGTGAGCGACCGCGACCGGAAACCGCGAACACACGTCCAGGAAACGTCCAGGAAACGTCCAGGAAACGTCCAGGAAACGTCCAGGAAACGTCCGGCTCCTTCGTGCAAGGCGCGCAGCGGTCGGCGCGGGAGTCGAGGCGGGACCGTTTCGCTGATTTAGCCTCTACAAATCTCACCTAAAATCTAGTATTCCCTACTAGGCGTGGGTTGCGCGCCCCTCGTGCTTTTTTCGATACTGGGCTCGGCGCACTTTTTCACCCCTTTTCAGTATCCAGCCGTCGAGATCAGATCGAAGCAAAGCAAAGCACGCGCGTCTCGTCGCGCAGCACATGGATGCCTCGTCCTGTGCTCGTCCTGTGCGCCAACGCCCCCGGCCGCTCCTCACCACGTTGTGCCAAAAGCGAGCTCTTCCTCTGCCGAGCGTCCTCTCGAGCGCTCTTCCTCGGCCGAGCGTCCTCTCGAGCGCTCTTCCTCTGCCGAGCGTCCTCTCGAGCGCTCTTCCTCGGCCGCGCGTCCTCTCGAGCGCTCTTCCTCGGCCGCGGGCTGCTCCGTGCGCCGCGCTTGAGCGCGCCGGCAATTCGGACCGTCCGATGGGCCAGGAGCAGGCAGCAGCGGCTCCGATGGGCCAGGAGGACCAAGAGGGGGCTGCAGCGGCTCTGATGGGCTAGGAGGGGGCTGCAGCGACTCTGCCGCAGGCGCGGCCTCGGCGGCGGTAGTGCGGCTCTCCGCTGCGCCGGCCGCCGCCACATCCGCCGCGGCTGCTCCCGAGGCCGCCGCGCCCACGTCACGCCTATCGGGCGGGACGGGCCTCCCCTCTGCCCAGCACGGCGTCAAGTTGAAGGTCCAGAGCGCCGCGGAGTAGAGTGCGAGATATTGCTGCTCGGTGATGGAGGTCTTGACCTCCTCGATCGCCTCGCTCAGGCATGCAAATGCGAGCTTCTTCTCCTCTGACGAGCCCTCGACCTGATGGTCGTCGGCCACCCCGAGCTCGCCAATCTCAGCTTCGTCACTCGCGAGCGGCCATCGGCGCCGACGCCACACGTCGAGCAAGACGAGCCCGAGCCATGCCAGGCACGTCGCGAGCACGGAGCTCAGCGACACGTGGCTCTGCTGCAGCGTGCCCCACGCCCACCGCAGCGCGTCGAGCTGTGAAGCGATCCACAATGGCAGCCGACTAGGCAGCGTCGCTCGGTGCTGCCTGGAGTGTGAAGGACGCCCATCACAGCGCTCGCCCACCTCGCCCCGAACGCCGATCCATTGTGCCCACCACAGCGCCTCGGCGCGCACGCGTCGTGCCCACCACAGCGCCGCATCGCGCAGCACATCCGCACCGCTCGCCAGAGCTCCCAAGGCCCTTACCGGTACCAGCCTCGACGCTGCAGGCCCCAGACTCCACCCGCCAAGGCGCGACGCCAGCATACTCGCAAAGAATCCGAGCACCTCCGAGGCATTGGCAGTGCATGCGATGCCGGGGGCGGCTACCCACGCCGCGCGCTGTGATGGGCGCCCGCCCGGGGCTGGCCACGTCAGCACAGACCACGTGGCGTTCGTCACGTGCGGCAGCGGAGCTTCGATCAGAAGCCGTATGGCGCCTTGCACGCCGCCGCCCTTGCCGCCGCCGCCCTTGCCGCCGCCATCTTTGCCGTCGTCGCCGTCGTCGCCGCCGTCGTCGCCGTCGCCGTCGCCGGACGCGCCGCTGGGTGGGCTCTGCCCCACAAGCCGGCTCGGGCCGATGACCCAGCACGGTGTGCGCAGCGTGGGTGTGAAGAGCCCAGCACGGCGCTGTGCCGTGCACGTCGCGTACCAGAGCAGCTGTTCACAAGGCTGTTCACACCCACGCCGCCGGTAGACTGGTAGCCCATTCGCAAGCGCGTCCTCTTCGTCCTCCTCGGCGTGGCTCTCGTACGTGCCGACGTACGCCTCGAGCCACCCGCGGGAGAGCCACGACGAGGGCGCCTCCGTGGGCGAGGAGCGAAGCCAGATCTCGCGAAGCCAGATCGACGGCACGGGAACTTGTGAGAGCCAGCTGTGGGTGCTGTCGTGGGCGCCACGGAGCTCGGGTGGACCGTAGCCGTGCAGGTGGAGCACGCGCGGCGGCGCGGGCACTACTTGCAGGCACGCCAGCGGCTGCCACCGCACCTGGCCGTACACCACAACCTTCCATCCCTCGGTCGCCTGTTCGGGCGTGGCCGCCTGGCTCTCCACGGCGATCATGCCGGCGCCGGTCGCAATATCTTCTGGGTGACCAAAGTGCCAGAAGCCCCTCTCCGTGTACCACAAGACCTTGTTCGCATCATCGCTCTTGAGGTAGACGCGCCGGTCGAAGCTGCTGGTGGGCTGCGGAAGGTGCAGCGGCGGCCGCTCGTCGTTGGACTCGTACACGCCGTACCACTCGGGCACCCACTCGCTGCCGTATGGTGGACACCGTGCAGCCTGTGGGTGCATCGCGTCCGCATCGTTTCCGTGCAGCGCCACGCGCACAATATCAGCGGTGGCGGACGCGGAGAGCAAAGTCGTCAGCATGAGCAAGGTCGGCCGATTTCCGTCCGAAGAGTTTCTCTAAATTTGGAGCGGAGTTCGCGGTGATTGCCACGCCGCACCGGTAGTTTGACTCTTCATGAGATTTGACGGGGTCCTTTTACCGGCATTTTTCGACTTCATGAACAATGCCTGGCGAGCGGCCGAGGCCGTCGACATGGTCGTCGACGACTCGGCCATGGGCGACGCGGAGGAGGGCGACGAGGAGGATTCCTCGGATTCGGGCGGCGAGGAGGATCGCTCGGAAGTGGGCGGCTCCACCGGCCGATCCGGTGCCACCAGCTCCGCAAAGGGTGGGGCCCCCGCACCTCCTTCGCACCGCGCGCCGCCGGTGCTTCCCGCGAAGCAGGCAGCGGCGACGCACGTGACGCTTCTGCCGAGCATCTTCGCTCATCGGCCGCCCACCATCTTCTTCGAACGGCCACCCGGCCTGCCACCGCGCGTCGCCGAGGCTTCGGTGTGGCGAAAGAAGGGCGTGGGTGAGCCGTCCGAGGCGAGCAGCAGCAGCAGCGGCAGCAGCAGCGGCAGGAGCAGCAGCGCACCGCTGCCACTGCCGCCGCTCATCCACGTGCCGCTGGGCAAGTCGCGCTCGGTGTGCATGCGCATCGAGAAGAACGCGAACAGTGTGCGCAACGCCTTCAAGCGCGCGGGATTCGGCATCAACCTGCCCAAGGAGAAGCAGGCTCCGGCGGTCACGTGGTCGCGGTGCGTGGGCGACAAGCTCTGGACGCAGCTGCCGGTGGGCGCGATCGTCAACCACTTCCCGGGCTCGTGGACGCTCGGTCGCAAGGACGGGCTCTCGAAGATCATCGGCGAGCAGCAGCGGCGCCTCGGCGGCACCGAGTACGCGTACGCGCCGCGCACGTTCACCCTGCCTTCGGACCGCCCGAAGCTCGAGAGCGCCCTGGCGCAAGGCGAGCTGCAGGGTGGCGGCACGTTCATTGTGAAGCCGCTCAACTCGTCGCGGGGGCGCGGCATCTTCATCACGGATGACCTCGAGGACCTCGAGCCCGGCGCCAAGCTTCTCGTGCAGGTACGCGGAGCAGTTTGGGCTGAGTGACCTCAAGCTGGTGTGATGCGAGTGCTCACCACGACGCCCCACCACTTCCCCACAGGAGTACATTCACCCGCCCCTGCTGCTGCAGGAGCGCAAGTTCGACTTGCGCATCTACGTGCTCGTGACCTGCTTCGAGCCGCTGCGCGCGTACACGTACGAGCAGGGCCTCGCACGCTTCGCCGCGCAGCCGTACGCCACGCCCAACGGCGAGGACGCCGACCCGTGTGCTCACCTGACCAACTATTCGGTCAATAAGCACGATGAGACGTACGAGCACAACGTGGATGCGAACGAGGACGACACCGGGCACAAGTGGTCGCTGCAGGCGGCGTTCCGCTCGCTCGCCGAGCTCGGGCACGACATCCCACAGCTGCAGAAGCGCATCGACCTCATGCTGGCCAAGACGCTCATCGCGGCGCAGCCCCACATCAGCGCCAAGTACAACGGCTATTTCCGCCGTCGCAATGCCTGCTTCGAGTTGTACGGCTTCGACGTGCTGCTCGATGCGACGTTACGCCCTTGGCTCATCGAGGTGAACGTTTCGCCCGATCTCGTCTCGAGCTCGCCGCTCGATAAGCAGCTCAAAGGCACCCTGGCGACCGATGTGCTTCAGACGGTCGGGGTGCAGCTCTACAATGCGCAGAGCCTCGCCGAGGCGGCGTCGGCGCCCATGCCGCCACCGCCCAGGCCCGACGAGCCGCCTCTCTTCGTGCGCGCGCACTCGTCAGGCCACGCGGCCGCCGAGCTCGAGCACACGCCCTTGGGAGCCCTCTCCCCCGCTGAGCTCCTGCTGCTCGTCGAAGCGGAGGAGGAGTGGGCGCGCGTGTGCCATACCGACTTTCGACGCATCTACCCCTCCCCTTACGGTGCGTCCCAGGCGCGGCTGCTGCGCTTGTTTGAGCATGTGCGCCTACCAGACGCGCTCCTCTCGGCGTACTCGCGTCGTACCGGGCGCGTCCAAGAGCTCCAAGCGGCCCTCGACGCCTGCCCGGAGGCACATTCACATTCACACGGATCGAGCATGGCCACCCATGGCGCCGAAGCGGGCGCGGCAGCGGCACCATCGTCCAAGAGCGCCCATCCCCGCGCCCATCCCAGCGCCGCTCTTGCGTCCGCGTCCGCCGCTGCCGCCGCCCTACGACGACGGATGCCCTCGAGTGCGCCCGTGCGCCGCGCCCCTCCAACGGCCTCGTCAGCTTCGTCAGGTTCGTCACGATCAGCCTCTGCGACCAAGCAACGTGCGAGCTCGGCACGGACAGTCACGTCCCCGGGCGGCGGGGGCGCCGCGCGCCGCGCTACTGTGGGTGGGGGCTCTCCGTCCGCTAAGCACAACGGTCGTCGCTCTCCATCGCCCGCCGACCTGAGTAGCCGCGCGCCGGCACGGGCAGCCACAGGCCATTCCCCTTCTCATCCCACCGGCCATCGGGCGCCGCCCGCTCTGCCGCAGGCTCCCGTCCTGCCGCAGAGCGCCTCGCGCAAGCGCCGCCCATCGAGCAGTGACGGGCACTTGTTCTGAATACAAAGCATCATCGCGCATTTTGATTATGTGGACCTGTGTCATGCGACATCTGGCACCTATAAGCCACGTGAACCACCGATCTCGGAACACGCTCGTCATCCCGCTTATTCTGTGCTACACAGTCACGAGTCTCGGGATTAATCTCGGGACGTAATCTCGGCAAACTCGGGACGTCGGGAGTGGCGTGGGTCCGCGCTACCGCGGCGCGCGCGGGCGCGAGACCGCTAGACACTCCGCGATCCCTTGTCCGCGGTATTGTCCGCGATTTATAATTACATGATATACGTTATTGCCGCACACACGCGACATCGGACATGCGACATCGATGGGCGATCATGGACCAATGGATGGGACGCGCCGTACACTTCGTGGTTCGTCCCGCGTGTCCGATCGATGGGCGATGGGACGAAGTACGCCGCGTGGATTTACCCTATGTATAGCTCTGTGATCGCGCACCTTGACGTGGGCAGTCAGAGAGGCAATCAGACAGAGGCACGAGCCATAGGACATGTTCCTTTGGCCGAATTGTGATTGTCATCAAAACGTACAAGTTTGCACCCCTTCTTTCGCGATAGGAAAAGCGGTGTGGTCTTGTGCAGTCCATTGCTGTGGGCGCGCGCCGGGTCGAGAGGTACGTGACTGTGACGCCATGGCGTGCTCGTGTTAGCGCTGGCCCTCATCTGGCGTGCGCGCTGGCCCTTACGGCCAACTCGGGAGCCCGGCCGGGAGGCAGCCCTCGTCGAGCATGGAATTGGCCCTTACGTTCAACTCGGGAGCCCGGCCGTTTGCCTCGAAGCGCCCTCGCGGAGCATGGCATGCTTCGCACCTTTGGGGACTCGGGGGTCTGACAATTTCGCTCCGATTGCGTGTCAGGGAACTCGTCGGCCGACCCTCGCGCGCCGCTGACACCGCGCAGAACACATGGGCTGGTTCGGTCCCTCCAAGACCGAGAAATTGTATAAGGCCGCACAGGACGGCGACGAGGCGGAGCTCACGCGGCTGATCGAGCGTGGAGGGAACGTCAACTGGCACAATCCTGATGATGTGCGCCGCCGCATGTGCCTCGCGTGGGCGCCCGCGTCCTCGCCGCCTCTGGTGCTTTCGCCGCCGCGCTCGCCCGAGACGGCGTCATCTCCCCAGAGCTCGCTGTACCGCGCGCGGCCGCGCAGCCGCCGAGCTTGGCACACGCGTCCTCGTCGCATGGCGCGCGCCGCACCCCCGCGTGCTCGCCCACGCTCCTCGCGTGCTCTGGCACTCGATGACGCCGCGTGTGCTGCATTTGCCACAGAGCGGACGGACAGCTTTGATATGTGCCTCCATCTACGGGCGCGAAGGGTGCGTCCGCCTCCTCCTCGAGGCCAAGGCCATCGAGGTCAATGCCAAGGTAAGCCTCGAGCATGCCCTCCCCCAGCACATGCGATGGATCCGCTTCCATGTACTCATTCCGCTTGGCCTCTCGTTTGTCTTTAGAGCAACACCGGTTGGACAGCATTGCATTGGGCGGCATGCCACGGCTACCTCGCGATCGCCAAGCGCCTTCTCGAAGGGGGCGCCGATCCGACGCTTCGAACCAAGGGCGGCGAGACGGCCATCGACATCGCACGGGAGCGTGGCAAGAGCGAGGTCGTGGCGCTCCTCAGCGAGCCTCGGTACGCCGCGCGCGCATGCACACTGATTGCCCATCGCTGCCGAGCGGATGTGCAGAGGCGCCGTCTTGGGCGCACGCGGACCACGGGTTTTCGGCCGCTCGGCGAACGAATGGCGGCCAATCGTCATGGGATGAAGCCGAGAGGACGCAGCGCACCCCCCATGGGGCCACACGGCGAGTCGCGATCGCACATCCTCAAGATTTTAGGACGGAGTCCGCACGGGCCACTCCCACGCGCCGTGGTGGGCACGTCGGGTGTCGGCGGCGGACTCGCGGCCTGGTTTGCGACTCGTCGCGGCTGCGATTGGCCGCGCCGGCCGCGCCACAGACAGTGGCGACGCGCGCTCAGGCGCGCACTGGAACGCTCTCTGGCGCACTCATCGGCAATCAGCAGCAATCAGCAGCAATCAGGCAGCACTCGGTCGCCCCACGCCGTCGCCCCACGCCGTCGTCCTCGGAGAGGGCGCTGCTGCCGCCACTGCCTCTGACTGCCTTGCCAGCTTCACGACCACCCTTCGCAAGCCCTCGCGCTTCCTGATTGCATGCGACGACGCGCCGTGCTGGGCACCACTGCTCAGCGCCAACAGCGTGCGTTCGCCAAACAGGTGGTACCCGGCGGAGGTGGCCGAGAAGATGACGGCCGAGAAGGCCGCGGCAGAGAAGGCCGCGGCCGAGAGGGCAGCAACTGAGGGCATGGAGTGCAGTTTCTGGTTCGTCCACGCGGACAGCCTGCGGCGCGCTTGGACGCCAAGCCTGCCGATGATGCAGACGCTGCGCACACAGGAACCGCACCGACTCGTCCAGAAAACGATCGGCTTCGTCGAGGGCATCAGCGGCGCCTACAAGAACATTCTCGTCGTGAGCCATCGATGGGAGACGCCGACAGATCCAGATCCGGACGGCGCGCAAGCTTTGGCGGTGCAGGCCTACTTGAAAGAGCATCCGGAGATCGACGCCGTTTGGTTCGACTTCAGCTCGATGCCCCAAGGGAGAAACAAGACACTGAGCGAATCTGCCGAGTTCAAAGAGATGCTCCCCAACATCAACCTGCTCTACCTGACGTGCTCCGTCCTCATTCTCATGGATCGGAGCTACATGAACCGATTCTGGACGCAGTTCGAGGCGTACCTGAGCATGCGGGCGATCACGAGCGACGGTCTGACGAACGCTTTGGATCCAAAGGCGCGTGTGACCATCAAGACCGCTGATGACCCCTGATGACCCCTGATGACGAACGCTCGGGATCCAAAGGCGCGTGTGACCATCACGACGGCTGATGACCACTGATGACCCCTGATTACCCCTGATGACTCCTGATGACCACTGATGAGCCCTGATGACCACTGAGTGCCTCCCTCATCAGGCGCGTGTGACCATCACGACGCTCCACAAGCTTCCCGCAAGCATGGGCGGGGTGCTCGTGGACGAGTGGTCGAACAAGACGCCTGAGGAGGCGCACGCGATCCTCGCGGGGCAGGATGTGATTGTCACCAACCAGAGCGACAAGGACATCCAGCTCGCCAAGCTCAAGGTGCTCAAACGAGCGCCCACTGAGTACCTTTGATGGCCTCTGATTGCTCTTGATTGACTCCAGATGACTCTGATTCTTTTTGTATGCTCACTAAACTCAAGGCGCTCAAAGCGCCTCTGATCGCCCTTGGTGGTTTCTGAGTCACCTGATGACCTCTGATTACCTCCCTCATCAGGTGCTCAACGAGCGAGCCCAGTTGGCGTACGCGGTCTCTCGCAATGCCTGAGCCATCGATGCCGTTGAGAAGAGAAGATCGAAAGAGAAGAAAGGGTGGG
>Ga0210244_101539_pt1 | contig 18125 bp, 17 predicted proteins | sample ChrtobMetaP3_0mM_FD_155473 | JGI IMG/M metagenome (GOLD analysis project Ga0210244, IMG submission 155473) | Chrysochromulina tobin associated microbial communities from unialgal haptophyte culture, Seattle, Washington, United States - P3_0mM | ecosystem: Host-associated > Algae > Haptophytes >...
AAGGGGGAGGGCGAGAAGGCGGCGGCCGAGAAGGCGGCGGCGGACAAGGCGGCGGCGGACAAGGCGGCGGCGGACAAGGCGGCGGCCGAGAAGAAGGCGGCGGACGAGGCGGCGGCACAGAGGGCGGCGGTGCAGAAGGCGGCGGCGGAGAAAGCGGCCGCCTCGATGATCAACCAAGGTGCCCCGTGGGACTTCTTCATGTCTCACGTACAGCGCGAGAGCGGCCCTGATCTGGCGCTCATCACAAGGGACCTTGAAAAGGCAGGCAAGGAGGTGTGGCTCGATAAAAACATGAAAGACTGCAGCACAGCTGCCATGATGGAAGGGGTGGAACATTCCAAGACGTTCGTGCTTGTGCTGAGCGATGGATACTTTGACAGCCAGTTCTGTGTCAAGGAGCTGCGTCGCGCCATCAGCCTGGAAAAGAAAATCGTGCTGTGCCACAAGCAAGGTGTGAACGTCGGAGCCATCCTGCAGAGAAAGCCAGCCGGTCCCGAATTCGCAAGTATCGGCGACAAGCAGTCGCTGGAGCTCGTCACCTCCGATGCGGTGTATCGAGAGTTCGCAGTCAAACGCCTGATGGATTCCGCGTCCAGTCGCGTGTGAACTGCGGCGTGCCGGCGTGCCGTGGGCGGCGTGAGGTGTGAACGGCGTGAGGTGTGAACGGCGTGCCGTGGGCGGCGTGATGCTGTCGTGTGGTCCGACGCGTTCACACACACGACGTTCACACTTGGGTGTGTGGGCCGACGACGAGCAGTGCAACCGTGCGCAGCTCCAGGTCCAGGCCCAGGTCCAGGTCCAGGCCCAGGTCCAGAGCAGTGCAACCGTGCGCAGGTCCAGGTCCAGGCCCATCGCCGCTGCTCTGGAGACAGAGACTGCCTGTAACTGCCTGATGCACACCGAGGAGCGAGGGTGAAGTGATCGGATGGGTTGGAAGTGTGAAGTGGACGGGGGTGCCACACGGACTGGGCGGAAGATGACATCCGTCTGAATGGCGTGGCGCCGCGGCGAGAGACGAGCAACGAGGTGACGAGTCGTGGTAGAGTCGTGGTATCCTATCGGGATCGTCGGTGCGACAAGGTATCAAGATAGCGAATTCCGAGTATGTGGTTGTGCGTGGATCAGTGTGAGTCGTCATGGAGTGTCGAGTCTGTGTATGCGGTGCGGTCGCTGTCGTGTGTGTCACCTGTGTGCGCGTCCCCCCGGTGCTGTGAGCCCGGTCGCCAGTAAACGTGCTTTAAGCTTCACTTTCATGTTCACTTTGTCCCGATCGTTCAGTTTGGTTCTTGAGAGGTCGAGACCCGCTCAGAGTCCTGAGATTGATCCTGACTCGGTAGGGCGGCCTCTACATGCAACACGGCGGTAACAGATCGCATCTCCATCGTCGACGCTTCAGATCATTCATCAAGCATCACCCAGGGCGGACACCATATCATCGCCCGGGGCACTGCTCGCACCTTGTGCGCGATCGCCGATCCGATGCGCCGGGAGATGCGAGCTGCGCGGCATCACTGTGGGATGTGCGGGCGAGACTGGGGTTCTGTGCAGGCCTTTGCATTTCCCCACAGAGCGGGGGGGCTGCCGCGCTGGGAGGCGCCCCTGATGAGGGATGTAATTGCGCCTGAGGTCAGTGGCACAGACTGTAGCGACTCATTCCTTCTCAGCTCGCGCCACGCCTCGCTCCACGGCCTTTGCTCCGAACTCGTGCTGCCCTAGCCATCGGTGGCGCCGCCGGTGGCGCCGCCCGGTTCCGAAACAGCACGTTCGCTTCGCAGCCCGAGCCCTGATTAAAATGGCGAGGCTCGTCGCATCGAAAGGCTCCTAACGGCTCAAATCCGAGCGCATGCAATGCGTCCACGGTGGTGGTGCAGTTGGGCTGGTTATCGTAGATGCCATCGCACGAGTCACGCAGCGTCTCGAGCGAGACCTCCGCGACGCGCCTCAGCAAGCCCGCACCCGCGGCGGCCAGGAGGCTGAGGTCGGCCCCCTGCGCGTCGATCTTGAGGCGCGCCACCGGCCAGCCAGCCAGCCACTCGACGAGCACGCGCCGCAGCGTGATGGCGGGCACCATGCGCGTCTGGACCGTCTTGGCGCACGCACGCGTCACAAAGCCGTTGCTCTTCCAGCCGCCGTGCTGCGGCGTGTGCGTGCGGCGCAGCGACGAGCAACCGTCGCGAGGCGAAACGTAGAAGGGCACGACGCCCTCGTGATCCGAGACGGCAAAGGGCAGAATGACGCCGCGTTCGTGGTGCCATCCGAGATGGCCAACGACGCGCGCTCGAGCATTGCGCGCCAGCAGCAGCGCCCACTTGTCCACCAGCGGCTCGAAGGCGACCAAGAAGGCATCCGGGTGCTTGGGCAGCAGTTGCATGTCCCATGTGTCGAAGGCATTGGTTCCGATTTCGACAAACAATTCCTTGGTGCTGTTGGGCACGGGGATGCGCCCGTCGCTGCTCATGTGCAGGACGTGCAAGGGCACCGAGAGCGCGCCAGTGGCAGGGTCGAGGAGAAATGGGGTCGACATGGACATTTTCGTGTGAATGGACCGACGAAGGTGTGAATTTAACTTTCCCCCCCTACCACCCCCAATGCCACAGGCCGGCACTGATTCCCATGGCGACACGCGCAGCACGCGCGCGACTACCTTGTACGCTCGCGCTCACGCCGGTGGAGCGACCTTCTCCTTGCTGGGGAGCGCCCCCTCCGCCAGCTTCTGCCGCAGCCGCTCCGCCGCCTTCTCCTTGCTTGCCGCCTCCGCCAGCTGTCCGCACCCGGCGTCAATGTCAATGCCTCGACGCACGCGCACCGTGGCGGGGATGCCGTACTTGCCGAGCACCGCGACAAACTTGTCCGCATTTGGAAGGCTCGTCGGCGCGCCATCGAAACCATTAGTGGGGTTGAGAGGGATGAGGTTGACGTGGCAGTTGAGGCCCTTGAGCAGCTGCGCGAGCTGCTGCGCGCTCTCCCGGTCATCGTTGCGCCCGGCGATCAGCGCCCACTCGAATGAGATCCGGCGGCCGCTCGTGTCCACGTAGTACCGGCAGGCGTCGAGGAGCTCCTCGAGATCGTATCTCCGATTGACGGGCATGATCGCCGAGCGCGCGTCGTCGCTCGACTCGTGCAAGGAGATCGCGAGCCCGATCGCGAGCCCCTCGTCTGCAAAGCGCCGGATCTGAGGCACGAGGCCCACCGTCGAGATGGTCAAGTGGCGCGCGCCAATCCCAAGCTCCGAGATGATGCGCCGCGCCGCGCCCAACACGGCGTCGTAGTTGCGGAACGGCTCCCCCATCCCCATGAAGACGATGTTGCTCAGCCGCTCGTCCTTGGCCCGCAGCTCCGCCGAGAAGCGTGCCGCCTGCTCAAAGATCTCCGCCTCGCTCAGATCGCGCTTGAAGCCCATCTGGCCCGTGGCGCAAAACGTGCACCCCATCGCGCAGCCCACCTGCGAAGAGATGCACGCGGTGCGCCGGTTGTCGCGGTATGGCATGAGCACCGACTCGATGAGCGAGCCGTCATGGCAGCGCCACAGCCGCTTGCGTGTGCCGTCGCGGCTGTCAATCTCTTTCGCAGTCTCGAGCTCACCAAGGGTGGCGTGGGCTTCCAGCTTGGCACGCAGTTCCTTGGGCAATGTTTGCATCGATTGGATGTCGACCGCGGGCGAGTCGCCGTACATGGCGTCGCGAATCTGCTTCAAACGGAACTTTTTCTCACCCCACCCCTCCAGCAGTGCAGAGAGCTCGTTGTCGCTGAGACCGTACAGGTTGGCCTTGCGCAGCGAGGCCGTGCTGCAAGCGGCAGGCGCAGGCGTGCGCACGCCGACGGAGAAGAGGCGCTTGTGCGTGGCGCCCACGTGTAGCGCCTGGACCGGCACCGCGGCTAGGACCACCAGCCCCAGCCCGGCACGGCGAAAGGTCGCAGAGTGTGCTGCACCCATCAATCACTCACGAGACGCGGTCAATCATCTCATCACGAGGCACGCGGTTTCGTGCACAGAGAGGCGACGTCAGCGGACTCCCCTTCAGTTCTCCACATCAAAGTTTGTTTCCACATCTTGCCGCGGAGATTGAGAACGCGCGCGAGGCAAACGCACACCGCGTGCGATCGTGCCGATTTCATTCATGAGGACCATTCCCATGCTCCTGGTGCTTTACATCCAAGTCGTGTGCGGCTGCACGCTGACTCCGCGCATCGTCCTTGGTGTCCGCGGTACGCTCCCGTTTGTGCGGCGTTCGCCGCTGGTGCTGGCCACCGAGTCGGGCCGCAGCGACAGCGACGACAGCAGCACCAGCAGCACCAGCAGCACCAGCAGCACCAGCAGCACCAGCAGCACCAGCGCCAGTGACTTGTCTCGTCAGGAGAAGCGGCTACGCGCCGAGCGGCTGGCGCTGCAGGCTGAACGTGCCGCCCTGGAGCTCGCGGCGCTCGAGCTCGACGCGGCGCAGCTCAGGCGCGAGGCCGAGAGCCTTGCGCCACGAGAGGCACCGCCAGCAGCCGCAGCGACCGCACCCATCTCCGGATCCGTGACGGCCTCGGAGACGCCGGCAGCCGCAACCAAGGCGCCGGGCGCACCCGGCAGCGCGAGCCCCATCGAGCAACTCTTGGCCTCACTCAAGAGCAACAGCAGCACGGACGCTGGCGCAAGCCGGGCTGGTGGTCAGTCCAAGCCGCCGGCGAGTTTGTCGGGGAGCAGCCTCACAGAGGTCCTCTCGGGGCAGAGCGAGGGCGCGCTGCAACTGAGCGAGGCGCAGGTGTCGCTCGCGCGCAACCGAGTCTTCGACTACGACACGTTCTACGTCAGCCAGGTCGAGCAATCGTTCATCGGGACTATTTTTCGTGGCAACCTACGCACCAACACGAGTGTGGTCTACGCGCGCGTGAGCGCCAAGGCGGCGGCGGAGCCGGAGCTGGCGGGCATCCAGTTCTTGCTGCTGCAGGACCCGCTCGCGCTCACCCTCGAGGGGCTCCAGGCGGGCGAGGCACGAAAGCCCGTCTGCCTCTGATTGCCTCTGATTGCCTCTGATTGCCTCTGATTGCCTCTGATGATCTCCCTCATCAGGAACGAAAGCCCGTCTTTCTTGATTGCGCTTGATTGCGCTTGATGGCGAGTACTAATTGGGTCTGATTGCCTCCCTCATCAGGAACGAAAGCCCGTCTTCCTCGCCCTGCCCGCACGAGCAACCGCTCTGCGTCAACGAATCCCTGAACTGAGCGTGGTGTTGCTAGGGGCGGCGGCGAGTGTCATCACGACGCTCGGGTTCGCGCTCTCGGTGTACATCCTCGCCGACGGCGGCGCGATGCTCGAGCAGATCAGCAAAGGCGACCCCGCCCCCGTCGAGGCCGCCTTTCCGATTGCGATTGGCTTGGGCGCCTTGCAGCTCGCGCACGAGATGGGCCACCTCGTGGCGGCGCGAGTGCACGGGATGCGCACGGGCGTCCCGCTCCCCATACCGTCGCTCCAGATCGGCAACTTCGGGTGCATCACCAAACTGCTCACCTTCCCGCGCAGCCGCACCGCGCTCTTCGATTTCGCTCTCGCCGGTCCGGCGCTCGCCACGGCGCTCGGACTCGTCCTGTACCTCGTCGGCCTCGCCCTCTCGGTCGACTTACCGGTGCCCAGCCTACCCGCAGGTGAGTGCCATTGATTGCCACTGATGACCTGCCTTGCATGCAAGTGCTCATCGCAGCGCGGCCAACATGCGGTGCAAGCTCTCGAGTACGCTGATTGCCACTGATGACCTGCCTTGCATGCAAGTGCTCACTGTAGCGCGACCTACCCGCAGGGCTGCTCGACCCCGCGGCCGCCGCGTCGGCCGCGGAGGCCGCCTCGACTGCGTCCACCATTGCGGGCTCAACAGCCGCCGCGTCTGCCGGCGCCGCGACGGGCACCTTTGCACTCGCCTCCGCCGCACCCAGCGCTGCCTTGGCGGCGGTGGGCGCACCAGCGGCGGCGGACGCGGCGGCGGCGGCGACGACGGCGGCGGCGGCGGCGAGCTCGGGCGGTGGTGAGATCTTCCCTGTCGTCCCGAGCGACCTGCTCCTCTCGTCTCTCTTGCTCGGCTCGATCGCACAAGTACGACTCGCCACATTGATTGCCTCTGATGGCCTCTGATTGCCTCTGATTTCCTCTGATTTCCTCTGATTTCCTCTGATTGCCCTCGGCTCGATCGCACAGGTACGACTCGCCCCTCTGATTGCCTCTGATGGCCTCTGATCGCCTCTGATGGTCCCGCTGATTGCCTCTGATGGCCTCGGCTCGATCGCACAGCTACGACTCGCCACACTCATCATTGCGCCGCTCATGGCCTCTGATCGCCTCGCTGATTGCCTCGCTGATTGTCTCGCTGATGGCCCCTCTGATTGCGCAGCTCATCCTGCCCAACTTGGCAAGCTCGCCCGTCATCTCGCTCCACCCGCTCGCCGTCATCGGGTTCGTCACCTTCCTGGTGAACGCGCTGCAGCTCCTCCCGATCGGCCGTCTCGACGGCGGGCGCGTGGCGACGGCGGTGCTCGGGGGCGGGCAGGCAAGTCTCGTCAATTGCGACTGATTGCGACTGATTGCGACTGATTGCGACTGATTGCGACTGATTGCGACTGATTGCGACTGATTGCGTCTGATTGCGTCTGATTGCCTCTGATTGCCACTGATTGCCACTGATTGCCACTGAGTATCTCGCTACGGCAGGCGGGCTTCGTCTCGGGCCTCACTCTGACGTTGCTCGGCTTCTCGACCCTCTTTGGCGGGGATAACCCCATCCTCCTTTTTTGGGGCCTGATCATTATCTTCCTGCAACGGCAGCCGGAGCTGCCCTGTGCGGACGACATCACCGGGGTCGACACGACGCGCACGGTGCTCGCGGCTGTGGCGGGCGTCGTCACGCTGCTCACGCTGCTTCCGTGCCCCATCCAGTCGGTCGCGGCGCCGCTGGGTGGGTTTTGAGACACGGCGCCGTGTTGGGCACAGTCGAGTCATCTACTTTGAGACGCGGCGCCGTGTTGGGCGCAGCCGAACCATCTACTTTGAGACACGGCGCCGTGTTGGGCGCAACCGAGCCATCTACTTTGCGACGCGGACTCTGCGCGGCCCCCACCCACGTTTACGCCCCGACGACGAAATTTGAATGAAAAGGCGACGATGTGTCGCATCAACCATGGCGGAACCATGGGTGCCTGTGGGGTACTATTGTACCCGTAGCCGGTGGCCTTTAAAGCGCGCGGGCGGAGAGTTTTTGAGCAGGCATATGGTGTGTGTGTGTTCGTGAGCGTGCGTGCATGAATCACTTGCTGCACTGCCCGACGGTTATCCGATGGTAGGCGGAGGAGGTGGAGTCAAAAACATGGTACAATGAAGTGCGGGAGGACCCGGCGACGAAACTTTTCAGCTGTTTCGGCCAGCCAAACTTGAGCGGATGAGCTGGCAACACCGCGAGATTTCTGCGTCGCTGCGATTGTCAATGGAGGACGAGGAGCTCGAGCGCGAGCAGGAGCCACGGCGCCACCGACGCGAACCCGAGGCGGCTATGCCGCCTGCTCGCGGCGAAGGCGGCGAAGGCGGCGAAGGAGGTGAAGGCGACCGCTCCTTTGAGCCCGATTCGACGCCGGCGGCTGAAAATGGCAAGGAGCGCGACGTCGAGAGCGGACCAGTGCGCACGCTGTGCGTGCGCAACCTGCCGCTGAACACGGCGCCGCGCGAGGTGCGCAATCTCGTCGCCCTGCTCGACGGCTTCGAAGCGTACTCGCTCGTGAGCGTGGGCGCCTTTGTGCGCTTCGCGAGCCCCGAGGCGGCACTGGCTGCCAAGGCGAAGCTCGACCAGTTCGTCTTCGACGAGGCCGAGCCCAACCGCAAGCTCGTGTTGGCGATGGCGCAGCGCAATCTCGTCGGGCACCCCAAGAATCGCGCGCCCGCGTCGCGCTTCCCGCCCGCGGCACCAGTGAGCATGTACAGCGCGCCTGCGCCTCGGACAGCCGCCGCCGGCGGCGGCTACGGCGGCTACGACTCGCTTGCGCGGCCGAGCTACGACTCGTACGCCGCGCCGGCCGCGTACGGCGGCGGCGGTTACGGCGGCGGCGGCTACGGCGGCCGGTACGGTGGTGCATACGGTGGCGGTGGCTATGGTGGTGGCGGCGGTTATGGTGGTGGCGGCGGCGACCGCGGCGGAGGCTACGGCAGTTACAGCGGCGGCTACGGCGGAGCCAGCGGCGGCTCCGGCGGAGCCAGCGGCGGCTACGGCGGCGCCGGCGACTCTGGCGGCGACCGCGGCGGCGACCGCGGCGGCGACCGCGGCGGCGGCGGCTACGGCGGCGGCGCCCATGGCGGCGCCCCCATAAAGCGAGCGCGTACGACGGACGCGCGCTATGATCACGGGCCCGACGGCAACGGCGACACGCTCTGCGTTCGCTACCTGTCGGATGGCTTCACGCTGGATCATGTGGAGCAGACGGTGGCGCGCCTGCCCGGCTACCGCACGCGGAAGCTCGTGCAGGTGCGAGATGGCAGCATGATGTTTATCCTCTTCGACAGCGCCTCCGACGCACAGGGTGCGCTCGCGCACATGCGCACAATGGAGTGGCAGACGCGCACCGGCCGCTCGGTGACGCTCGAGGTAGAGGTCGCCAAGCGCTCTTTGGTGCCCGACGAGCGGTGATGCAGCGGGGGGGGGGGGGGGGGGGGGGGGGGGAGGGCGGTGGCCCGCGGAGCGGCGCTGACATAGCTCTCGCACACCCGGGGGCACAGTGCCATGGCACATATGGGGAACACACGGCACCAGCTCGCAGCTGGTCGAGCGGAGCAAAGAGTGTATTTCTGTGACGAGTCTATGTCAGACACGTGGAACACTTCGAGAGCACACAGATTATTTAACAGAGTATTTGGCACACTCTTCCCCGTCTCGGGGTCGGCAGCAGCAGCGGCAACGGAAGCGAGAAAGCTCATTCGGCGCAGTGCCCACCACGACGCCCACGTCGACGTACCGGTACCTATGTCGTCCACCACTTCGGAGCCCGACGCCAACTCCGCGCAGGCGCTGGCGCGGTCTCTCAAGGCGCCTCTGAACGCAGTATCCCTCGACGCCAAGCTCGACGTTGCCGTTTGGCTCGTGGCAGCCGACGAGAGGACGTGCATCTTTCCCGACCGGCTGCGCTTTGTTCTCGACTGGCTGTGCGGCGTGCTTCGCGGTGCCAAAGCGGGCAGCGACGGCGTGCCACCGCGTGCCGATGTGCGCTTTTGGCGGCTTCTAGACGCACTCTTGCATCGAGCTGCCGGGTTGCCCGAGCCGATCGATGATGCGGCGCCACCGGCACAGCTGCCTCGGCCGCTGCCCTCGGGCTTTCGAACACGCCTGGCTCAGAGCAGTCGCCTGCTGTTGCAGAGCGCCGCGGCCGCCCTCGAGCACGCCGCGGCCGGCAGCATGGCACCCAGCGCCAGCGCGCACCTCTGCGCGCGCGTCCGTCGCGTCTCATGCCTGCTCCTCATCGAGGAGGCCAGCTGGTTCCGGCCGGGGGCCGAGGCGGTCGCCGAGTACGCCGGGCGCGTCAGCCAGAGCGCGGCGCTGCTGCTCGAGGGCAGCGCGAGCCCGTACGCGACGGTCAGGGAAGCGATGGCAGCGGGCGCACCGCATGCCCTTCACGCGGCTGCCGATGCGAGCTCTGCCGTTGCGGCGCTCACCGGCGAGACACCGCCGCGAAAGGTGTTGATGATCCTAACCGGCACCCTGCTGCGCCCGATGCTGGCGCTGCTGTCGAGCTGCTCGCGCCTCTTCGGCAGCGGCGCGGACGAGGAGGCCGACGATGGCGGCGGCGCCCACCACGGCGCGACACACTCGGGATCGTTCCGCGCCCGCGACGGCGCCTCGCGTGCCCTCGTGTGCGCGGCGGTGGACGCGGCCGCGGTGATCTCGGAGAGTGTGAGATCGATCTTGGTGCACGCCGATCATTTGCCTGAGTATGCCGCGACCCTCCGGCACAGCATGCCCACGCCCGAGGCGGCATTGAGCCTGGGTGGCAGCGAGCGCACCGGTGCAGCGGGCCGCGAGATCAGCATCGCACCCAGCAGCAGCGGCAGCAGCAGCGGGAAGCGCGCACCAAAGCGGGCGAAGGCGGAGGCGCCGAGCGGCGGCGGCGGGAGCGCGAACTACACCGCGGCAACGCTCGAGGCCATCGCTCGCTTCACTCGTGATGATTTGCAAAGCGCGCCCGCGCGGGCGCTGTCCCGGGCGCTGGCAGCTGCCTCTGCGGCGGGCGCTGTACCGGGCGCGACCCCGAGCGTTGTACCGGGCGCTACTCTGAGCGCTGTCCCGGGCGCTCGTCTTGCCAACGGCAGCGGCGGCGGCGGCGGCGGCGTGGCAGCGGATGCGGCCGCCCCCGCTGCGCTGCTCCTGCCTGTCTTGCCTGCCCTGCTTGAGTGGATAGCCTCGGCATACGAGCAGCAGCAGGCCGTCATGCGCGAGGAGCGTTCAACTCGCCTCCGCCTCGGACTAATAAGTGGAAGCCGCACGCCACGCGCCGTCACGGCAGACGGCGGCGCCCGCGACGGCGCGGACGCTCCGGCCGAGGCGCCCACGACGGCGGAGGGCAGCTCGCTCGAGCTTGGGTTTGGGTTGCTCGCGTGGCTTGCTACCCCTCTGCTAGGCTCGCTCACGGCTTTGCTTGGGGACACACTCGCGGCCCTTGGCGCCGACGACAAGACCGGCTTAAGGGGCGGCCGATGCATGCAACCAAATGACGAGACCGGCTTAAGGGGCGACCGATGCATGCAACCAAAGGTGGAGGCTCGCGCGCAGCTCGAGCTGGCCGCCACGGTGCGATTGCCATCCGAAGCCTTGCTAAAGGAAGCCTTGAACTTGCCTTGCATGCAAGCGCTCATAACGGCGCCCCTCTTTCCCCAGTGCGGTTGCCATCCGAAGCCTGCGACGCGCTCGCAGCCTTGCACCTGCCTTGCATGCAAGCGCTCACCACGACGCCCTGTTCCCCACAGGTACGATTGCCATCCGAAGCCTGCGACGCGCTCGCAGCCTTGCTTCGCACGGCGGCGCGCTGCGGCGTCTACCGACCCCGCGAAGACGTATCCGGCGAGCAGAAGCGATGGATTCGGGCGATGATGCAGCCCGCGGTCGCTCTCGCCAGGGCGCTCGCGACTCGTGCCCATCCATTCGCTGGTACGCCGGCAGAGGCGGCGGCGGCGGCGCGGGCAGCGGCGGAGGCTGCCTCCGCCTCCGCCGCCTCCTCCTCCGCCGCCGCTTCCTCCGCCACCTCCGCCGCCGCCTCCTCGACCGCAGCTGCGGCCGCAGCCGCATCGCTCCAATCGGCGACACGCGCGACGCACGCCGCCGTGTGCTCCATACTGGACGCCGCCCTCGAACTCGATGCCCTTCTCTTTCGACCTCACCAGCCCGTGGCCATCGCGCTGCTCGCGACGGCGCCCTCGCTCTCCCGGGCCGCGCTCGGCTTGCTGCACACGCTGCTCGGGACGGCCGCGGCAGAGCGTCAGGTGCCGCTGAGTGCGTCTGATTGCGTCTGATTGCTTCCGAGCGCACCTGATTGCATCTGAGCGCATAGGAGATTGCGTCTGATTGCATGGGTGATTGTTTAGAAGATTGCATAGGTGATTGCGACTGATTGTCTCCCTCATCAGGTGCCGCTCCTCCTCAAGACACTCGCCGAGCAAGCGTCCAGCCTCGTGGCGCTCCTTGGCGGCGGCGGCGGCGGCTGCGGGCGTGCTGCTGAGGTGGGCAGTGCTAGGGTTGGCGGCGGGCTTGGTGGCGGACTCGGCGGTGCTACGCTTGTCGGCGGCGGCGGCGGTGGCCTCGGCGAGGGTGGCCTCGGCAGGTTGATGGGATGCGACGCCTTTTGGAAGCAGCTCGCGGAGATTGTATCTGCGAGCCCGGAGGCACAATCTCCGGAGCTCGTACCGGTAGTGCTCTCGTACTTGGAGGCGATGTGTGCGCACGCTGCGGGGGGCGGCGGCAAGGGGGTGGGCGAGGTCTGCTGGCAGCTCGGCTGCCTCCTTGCCCTCGTCTTCGACGCCATCCCGCTGGCCACGCACACGGCCGCACCCCTCGCCCTCGCCGCCCAGCGCGCCCAGGCGCTCGCCACAGCGCTCACACCGGCGCTCGGCACGGCGCCCACGGTCGGCGCCCACCACAGCGCGGCGCGGTCCGAGGACGACGGTTATCGGGAGGCGGCCGCGATGCTGCTCTGGCGGGCAGGCGTGGCCCTTGAGCGAGGATGCTCGGAGTTGCTCGAGCCGGGGGCTTGGGGCTTGATGCGACCGACGGAGCCGCCCGCGGCGCTGGTGGCAGCTCGGGACGCTCTGCATCGCCTGAGTGACACCCACGGCGGCGGCAGCGCCGAGGGCAAAGGCGGGCGCATAGGCGGTGGCAAGGGCGGCGCTAGAGGTGTTAGCGCCAGCTACGCCGACGCAGCAGTGCAGCTTGCGGCGGCCGACGCGGTGGCCTATGCGGCTGAGTGGTTTCATCTCGACCGCGTTGTGATGAGCACTGCTGGCCTCTTCACACCTTGGGGTTCGTCATCGCCCTCCTCCGCGCCGGCCGAGGACGACGAGGACGACCCCCAAGGCGCCGCCCCCGCCGAGCGCGCCGCCACCGTCGAGGGGCACAAGGGGCCCACACAGGCGGGGCGTAAGCGGCGCAAGGGGTCCTCGTTGGCCGAGAGCGTTGTGGCGGGCGCTCACGAGGGCGCCGTGGCGGGCGCTCACGATAGCGCCGAGCGGCTCGCCCGCCGCGCCGCAAAGCGCCAAAAGGGCGTTGTGGTGGGCGCTCACGAGAGCGCCAAGCGCCAAAAGGTTGTGCGCCGGTGGCTCAAAGAAGACGTGGCACTGCTGGCCACGTGGCGCCCGGCGGAGGCCAAGCTCGCGGCCACGTGGACGGCGGCTCCCGCAGCGGCTGCACTCGCGCCTGGGTGCGCTGCGCCTCTGCGTGCCTTCGCGTCGCGGTGGGCGCTCGCTTGTGAGCACGCCCCTCTGCTCGATGCGTACGCGAGCGCGTCGGACCTCCGACGATGGCTCGGTGTGCTATGGACGGCGGTCTGCGCGAGCGAGGGCGCCGTGGCGGGCGCAGCCGACCTCGAGGCCTCCGCGGCGGGCGCCGTGGCGGGCGCCGCTAGGATGGCGGGCAGCGGCGCGCGCGCCCAGTACGGCGCGAGTGACGGCGCCCAGTACGGCGCGCCACAGAGCGTGCGTGCGGTCAGCTGGAGGGTGCTGCAGGCGGCGAGTACCTACGAGCTGCCGCGCGTGCGAGCGGCGCTGCTGCCATCCGCGTGGCGTTGGCTGCGCCGCCATCTGCCTGCCGAAGAGAGTGTGCGTAGCCGCCATTTGCGTGCACAGCTGCGATTCGTGCTTGATGGAGCTACCGCGGAGGCGGGGGGCGAGGGTGGGGGCGAGGCGGGGGGCGAGGGGGGGGGCGAGGCGGGGGGCGAGGCGTCCGACGAGTCGTGGTCGAGGTTGTTGGGTAAGCGTGGCGCGGAGTGTCTCGCAATCAGTTCGGAGCAGTGGCGTTCCATCGGGCAGCTCGTTGCGATCTTGAGCCGTCTGCCGTTGGAGTGGGTGCCTCTCGAGCAGGTGCGTTGATTGCCTCTGATTGCATGTGATTGTGTCCCTCATCAGAAGTTGGAGTGGGTGCCGCTCGAGCAGGTGCGTTGATTGCCTCTGATGGCGTGCGTTGCATGCAAGCGCTCACCACGACGCCCCCTCCCCCCTTATCTCTCCGCTCGAGCAGGTACGTTGGCTGCTCCCCGCGGTGCTGGTGCTGGGGCAGCTCGCCCATTCACAGCTCGCCCATTCACAGCTCGCCCATTCACAGCTCGCCCATTCACAGCTCGACCATTCAAAAGCAGATGGCGGGTTACCGGTCGAGCCAGGCGCGTCTCCCGGAAAGTACCAGGAAGTTCTTGGAAGGTACCTGGAAGAGGCCTTGGTCGGTGTGCTGCGCCTCGCGGCGACACTCGCGGCCGTCTCCCCCACTGTGACGCGGGAGGTGATCGGCGGCCGCGCTTGCCGCCGTGTCCTCCAATGGGCGCTTCGACTCCCCACAGCGATGGCGCGTGGCGCCGCCCACGACGGCGCGCCCGACACGGCGCGCGCGGAGGCGGAGCGGCAGTGCGCGAGGCTGGTAGGCGCTGTGACGGGCGCGGCGCTTGCCACGCGCGGTGCGTTCACGTTCACGCCGACCTTGCTAGGCGGCGGCTGGTCGCGCTGGCTCGAGGATGTACGCCAGGCGCTCTGGGCAACGGCCCCAGCTTCGGAGCCGGCGGCTGTGAACACCGAGCCGGCGGTGGGTGTGAACACGCAGCAAGCTCAGACGATGGCCCTCTGGGCGCTCAGTGCTCATCTGGACGCGATCACGGCGTCGCTGCCTCCGCCCCCCCCCTCCCGCGCCCCTCCTGCCCCCGTGCACTCGGCGACGCACTCGGCCGCACCGCCCGCCACGACGCGCGCGCACTGCGAGGCCGCGGCGCTCTGGGTGACGAAACTCCGATCGGTCCTGATGGGCGCCGTGTTGAGCGCCGGGCCGATCGCCATTTCGGGCGCCGTGACGGGCGCTATGACGGGCGCCGTGCCGAGCGCGCCGTGCCCTCCGCTCGCGCTCCTCGACGCGCTGTTGCGGGCGCGTCGTGAGCCTTCGGACGCGCTCGAGGCGGAGGTGCTCGCGGCGGCGCTCGAGGCGGTCGCCGCGTTCACCAGATGCTTCAATGCGCTCGACGCTCACGCGGAGCTGAGCGCCGTACTGGGCGCGCCCGCCGCTGAGGACGATGACAACGCGCCGTCTCGAGCACCTATGGCCGCGCCGCCGCCGCCGCCGCGCCTGCGGAGCGCGTTGCTCTATGCGATGGGGATCCTGTCAGACGCCCCCCCAGCCTCGACGCTCGCAGCTCGCGCTCAGGACGGCGCGAGCCCCCTCGAACGCGCGGCGCCGGCGCCGTTCGCGCCCAGCACGGCGCTACCCGCGCCCGGCACAGCGCTCGCGCTCGGCACAGCGCGTCGGCGGTTACGGGCGGCTGCCCTCGCGCTTCTCGACGCTCTAAGTGAGCGCCCCGCGGTGCTCTTCGCCGCTCTACCCTCGGACGATCGACATCACCTCCTCGCCCTCCTTGCGCGTCGTCTCGAGCACTCCGCCACCGCGGTGCGCCTCTCTCCCTCTGGCCGCGTGCGCGCCGCCGACGCGCACTCCGCCGTTGGGATGCTCCGACGGCTGACGCTCAGCGGCGGCGACCAGGACGGCGCCACCTATGCGTGGATGATGGGCGCCCTGCTGGCCGAGGTGGCGCCCGTCACGGCGCGAGCGGCCGTCACCCACGACGGCGCGCCCACCACGGCGCGCGTGTGCGCCTCTCTCCTCGGGCTTGCCCTGATCGGGGCGGCGAGCGCACCGCAGCAGCGCGCGCACCTCGATGCGCGCAAGCCCGAGCTGCTGCGCGTCCTCGTGGGCATCGCCACACGCCCCGGGCCCCTCGGCGCCGTGTCGGGCGCGGCGCGCGGCAGCTGGCACGGAGCGACGAGCAGCGCCCAAGACGGCGCGGCCGATAGCGTGCGCACGTGCGCCCTGCTCGCCCTGACCGCCCTCGTCACCAACGACCAGCTTCGGCTCGCGCCCACCGACGGCGCACCACTGATGCTTGCGATCGCGAGTGCCGCTGGCCACCACCTCGAGCTGCGGTACGCGCCGTCCCGAGCGTCCGAGCTGAGGACCTCTGATGATGACCTCTGATGATGACCTCTGATGAGGACCTCTGATTGCCTCCCTCATCAGGTGCGCGCCGTCCCGAGCGTCCGAGCTGCCCACGCCCGTCACGTTCAACAGCGCGTACTTTCTGCTCGTGGCGCTGCTCCGGCAGCGATCGCGCCTCGTGCACCGCGCCGTGCCGCTCCTCATCGCCACCATTCGAGGCTTGCTCCTCACCGCCGCGTACAGCAGCCGAGCGGCGGCCGCTCTCAACCCCGCGTGGCCCGAGGCGGTGGTTACGGCGGCGGTGGTTACGGCGGCGGTGGTTACGGAGGCGGTGGTTACGGAGGCGGTGGTTACGGGCACGAGCTCGGCGGACGGCGCGGCCGGTGCGACGAGCGAGGTGCCCGACACGGCGCGTGGCGCCCGGCACGGCGCGGCCGGTGCGACGAGCGAGGGCGTCGCCGCGGGCGCCTTCCCCCTTGAGTGCGTGCGCAATCTGCGCCGCCTCTACGAGCTGCTCGCCGCCCACAAGAAAGTACTCGTGCGCCACGGCTCGTACCTGCTGGCGGATGTGCTCGGGGTGTGCCGTGAGCGGCCGCTACCGCCCGCCGCCCAGCGCGAGCTGCTGCCGGGCATCCACGCGCTCCTCGGCATGTGCACCGAGGTCGAGGTCCAGGCCGTCCACGCCGCGAGTGACCCTGGCCGCCAGCGCGTCCTTAAGGATCTGCTCGAGTCGTACCAGCACTCCTTCAAGTACAAGGGCAAGGCCTGAGGCACGGTGAGCGATCTGAGAGAGAGAGAGAGAGAGCCGAGCGAACTTAGGCGCTAGATGGGATGGAGTCGCGACGTCTCCTTTGCTACTAGGAGGGGCCGCACGCGTCGTTTTGGGCACGTTCGCTCTAGATTGGATTGAGTCGCGACGTTTCTTTTGCGCTGGCCGCGATACACTATAGTTACGCAGCAGTAGCTCCGAAGACCGTGGAAAAAAATCCGCTCCGCGCGCACACGGGCACTTCACAGACGATGCAAAGAGCTTTTCACAGAGGGCCTAAGTTTGCGGAAAGTCAATGCCAAAGGTGGACGTGAGTTCGGCAATCCCTCCGTGCGGGCGCGCATTACCCAATGCCCTCGTCGAGCCCGATGGCCTGCTTCGCCCGCTGCTTCGCACGCCCACACCACGCCGCTCGGGGCCTCGGGAGCCAGGCGTTGCGGCAGCCTCGACTGCGCGCCGTGGTCGCTGCGAGCGTCCGCGACGCGCCCTCGAGCCACGGCTGCCGCGGCCACCCGAGCTCCGAGGGGGGCGTGTGGGCGCGCTGCACGCGCGCCGCGACGGAGTGCGCGCCGCCGCCTCCCGAGCGTCACAGCGGAGCCGCGCGTCGCCCCCCCGAATGCGCAGGTGTCCGAGCGGGCGAAGGCCTGTAGAGCGCGGCGGACGCGATGAGCGACTCGATGGGCAAGGCCGTGTTCGAGGCCGCTAAGAACGGCAACGAGGCGGAGCTCACGCGGCTGATCGGCCTTGGAGGGAACGTCAACTGGCACAATCCTGATTATGTGCGCCGCCGCATGTGCCTCGCGTGGGCGCCCGCGTCCTCGCCGCCTCTGCTGCTTTCGCCGCCGCGCTCGCCCGAGACGGCGCCTTGTCCCCAGAGCTCGCTGTACCGCGCGCGGCCGCGCTGGCTGCGCCGCCACCCCGCCGCCCCGCCGAGCTTGGCACACGCGTCCTCGTCGCATGGCGCGCGCCGCACCCCCGCGTGCTCGCCCACGCTCCTCGCGTGCTCTGGCACTCGATGACGCCGCGTGTGCTCCATTTGCCCAGTACGGACACACAGCTTTGATATGGGCCTCAATCTACGGGCACGAAGGGTGCGTCCGCCTCCTCCTCGCGGCCGAGGCGATCGAGGTCAACGCCACGGTAAGCCTCGAGCATGCCCTCTCCCAGCACATGCGATGGATCCGCTTCCATGTAGTCATTCCGTTTGGCCTCTCGTTTGTCTTTAGGCCATCAACGATCGGACAGCATTGCATGCCGCGGCATACAACGGCCGCCTCGCGATCGCCAAGCGCCTTCTCGAAGGGGGCGCCGATCCGACGCTTCGAGACAATGTCGGCGACACGGCCCTCGACGACGCACGGAGGAAGGGCAAGAGCGAGGTCGTGGCGCTCCTCAGCGAGCCTCGGTACGCCGCGCGCATGCACACTGATTGCCCATCGCTGCCGAGCGGATGTGCAGAGGCGCCGTCTTGGGCGCACGCGGACCACGGGTTTTCGGCCGCTCGGCGAACGAATGGCGGCCAATCGTCATGGGATGAGGCCGAGAGGACGCAGCGCACCCCCCATGGGGCCACACGGCGAGTCGCGATCGCACATCCTCAAGATTTTAGGACGGAGTCCGCACGGGCCACTCCCACGCGCCGTGGTGGGCACGTCGGGTGTCGGCGGCGGACTCGCGGC
>Ga0210244_101540_pt1 | contig 18113 bp, 14 predicted proteins | sample ChrtobMetaP3_0mM_FD_155473 | JGI IMG/M metagenome (GOLD analysis project Ga0210244, IMG submission 155473) | Chrysochromulina tobin associated microbial communities from unialgal haptophyte culture, Seattle, Washington, United States - P3_0mM | ecosystem: Host-associated > Algae > Haptophytes >...
CTTGCCGCCTACGGCGGCGCTGCGCGCCGCCAGGCGGCGCCTGCGGCGCCGCTTGGCGCCGCTGCGCGGCGCAATTTTGTTGCGCGCTGCGCGCGCAAAATATCGCTACCAGTATCGAAAAGTCGCCTACATTACGGCGTACCGGTACTGTACCGGCTTGAAACGTCCGAGCGCCTTTTGGAGGAGACGCGCTCTAGAACTGTGATCGACGTGGACCGACCAAACCCGAGGGTCTTACGTACGGTAACGGCTCCCTAGGAGTTCGGAGCGTCGGCCCGCTCGCCGCGACACCATCTCGCTCGTCAAGGACAGCGGACGCCCTACCGGCCAGATCGCTGTGCAAGTCCACGTCGACTACGCCGACTCGTTCTGCGACTGGCTACACCATCTCGCTCGTCAAGGACAGCGGACGCCCTACCGGCCAGATCGCTGTGCAAGTCCACGTCGACTACGCCGACTCGTTCTGCGACTGGCTCCGCCAGCGCCGCGATGGCTTCCTTGCCATCATCGTGGATGGCCCGAGAGCCTTCGCCTACGAGCACGCGATCGCCGTGGAGAAAACGGTCAAAGGGCAAGTTGTTCACCAAGGCGCGGTTCAGGAAACCCTTTTCCATCAACTTGGAGTTCAGTCCGCCGTGATCTTCAACCAACGCGAATTTCCCAACTGTGCCATCTACGCCTTCTCCATCACGAGGGATGCCCTGGAGCGCGTCATGGAGCTGATGGATGGTGATGCGGCGGTCGATCTCCTTGGCGAACGCTCCCTGATCTTCGACTACTCGCCGCAGTCCACACGGTACCGTCTTTACCTGGCGGGTGCTGGGGGCGAGGCGCTCTTTGAGCAGGACCACGTCCGGCAGAACTTCGCCGACGCTCTCGAGACGAACCCCAACACGATGACGATCTCCCCTGTCCGGGATATTCCTCTCAAGCATGGTAACGTCGTGTGCTTGGAGATCGACTGGTCCCCAACGTCGTACGAGCGCATCCTCGAGCTGACTACCCAGGGCTTCGTACGCATCGCTCACCCCACCAAGCTGCACCTCAACGGCACCAAAGTGGCTGTCGCTCAGTCCATCGACGATCTACAGCAAATGTATGGCTACAATATTACTCGCGCCATCGGCTCTACTGCTACCGACGGTGGAAACGAGGTTGGTGCTGCGCCTCTGCGTATTGCACCGCAGACGCTTCGCCTCACGGCTGCGTATGTATCTGGAGCCACCGGACCCTACCCGTCCTGGGCTGCGCCACCGTCGACCCAGCCACCAGGATCGCAGCCGCCACCGTCCACCCTGCCCCCCGCCACTACGCAAGGCGTGGTACCATCGACGGCGCCGCCGCCCGCGCAGGTCTCCCCCGCCGGGGTCGGGGAACTGAACGCTAGCTACAGGCAGTTCAGACTTCACCAAGAGCAATTTCGTGCGTGGTTGGCGACCCAGCCGTCCAACCAGGAGGCAAGCGCTGGCGTGCATACCGCTAGTGACCGGTCCGATATGGAGGTCGTTACGGCGGAGGCCGCGCCTCCTACCCCGGGCGCCCAATGGAACGTCGACGCCTGGCTGGACGGCGCCGCTCGCGAAGCCGCTGTCGCCAGTGGCTCGCCACTGACGAGTGGTGCTTCTGGTGCTCCATCTTCTGCGGACGTTACGGGAGGTAGCCAGCTGCGCCACCCGCGTCCGCACCCTCTGCCCTCCTTTCCTCCCGGACTCCTTCATCGCCCCTCTTCCATCTCGCCGTCTCATCCTCTTCAACCCGCCCTTCCTCCACGTGTGCAGCCGCCTGATGGGCGTGGTCGTCTGGGCCGCGTTTCCGCCATGGGCGATGCGCTCCGGTGTGGCACCTCGGGTCCTTCCTGCGACGTCCGTGCTCCCCTTCTTGCGGAGTGCGCGACCCGGTTGGATGCCATGAGGGCAAGGGAAGAGAGGGGAGATCATGGAGAGCTCGAGAGCGAGCCGACGCATACAGCCCTCGAGGCTGCGGTCGGATGTGAAATACCAGGGATAGGCAGTGTGTCAGTTCATGCCGTCGTCGCTAGTGATCATCAGAACGACGTCAGGGGCGTCGGCGGGGCGGGACGGCCGGGCGGGCTGGGCGGGGCTGAGTCTATTGGCTTGGCGAGGCTTGGCGGGCTAGGCGAGGCTGCGCCTTTCAGCGGGCCACACATGACGGGGGTGTATGCATCTTCGGCACAGCATGGGGAAGCGCCTTTGGACGTGGAGCTTGGGGCCGGCCGGCAGGGCATCGGCATGGCACTGCTCGGCATTGGGCGGCCGGACGGGACTTCGCCCGATGGCAGGCGCGGCGTGGCTGGGACTGGGATGGACGCGCCTATGGTGCTGCCTATTGCAGCACCTCAGGTTGCCGGGCTTGGGGCCGACCCGTGGCGCGTGGGGCATCGGCGCGGCACCGCCTGGCGGCGGAATGGGGGCCGAGTTCGGGGCCGCCTGGCAGGGCGTGGCACTGCTCGGCGGGGGGCTGGCGCTTGGCGGCGCTTTCGTGCTCGGGGGCGACGTCGGTGTCGACCCATCGTCTCTGTCCATGTGGTGGGGTGCTCATCGAGAATCTTTTTGGGACAACACCCGCGGGATTCACTCCTACCTTGGCGTCACGTATGCGTCTTGCTCCTATGCGTCTTGCTCCTCGCGCGTGCGGCGCAAGCGACGCGCTTGGGGAGACGGGGCGAGCGTTCTGACTCGTGCACTGGTCAGCGATGTCGTACACGTGGCTCCTACTGTTGCTGCGACCGATTGTGCCGTTGCTTCCGTTGGCGCCATTGCTGACGCTGACGGCGCCGCTGCTCTCGCCGATACCACCGACGCCGTTCTCCCTGTCGTCCTCGTTTCTGCCGACACTTGTCACGGCGTTATTGCTGTCTATTTTGCTGCTGTCTATCTTGCTGCTGCCGTCTATTTTGCTGCGGCCGTCTATTTTGCTGCGGTCTATCCTGCTGTTGCTGTCTATTTTGCTGCTGTTTTCTCCACCACCACACGTATCGCCGCTCCTTCTACCACACGTCGTTCCCTTCGCTGCCGTGGAGCTGGCGACACGAGCGGTGTACGCGATGAGGTGCCCTCTCCGCGTTTCTACCGCGTTTCTCTCCCTTTCCTCGCCACGCCTGCGCCGAGGTTGATCGATTGGCACTGTCTGCTCTTCAACGCAATTATCCCGGCCTTGCCCCGTCTCGCCTTCGACGGATTTGGAGTCGCCTTGCTGGGAATGCGCAATTCCGCGGGTATCAGGTTGGATGGGCTGTCGTTCGAGGACACGGGAGCGACCCGCTGATCGCCGTCGCCAAACTTCTCGTGTCTTCCCGGGAAGTGTGGGTAGATGAACTCGCTGCTACACGAGATGGCTCGGCTGCGGCGCGCTGGGCTCTCTTGTCGGCACTCGAATCCGCGCTCGAGCTGCGCCTCACCGCTCCCGAGGCTGTTGTCCGCCTGCGTGTGGCTCTCGCACCCTCTCGAGACTCGCGAGGTGCGCACGGCATGTACCGTAACCAACTGCACCTCCGCGACGGCGTACCAGAGCTCCCCGGGCCGTGGCAGCACGATTGTACTGAACCTGGATACGTTCTCATGCATGGACTGGTTGGCGAGCTCGTTGCTCGCCTCTGCGTGGTACTATCTTCGAGACCTAATGCTCCGGGGACGCAATTCTACTGGCGCACGTCGTGCTCGATTCCCGCTGCTTTCTCGCTTGCCTTTGCGTCCACAGCTTCTCTTCTTGCTCCTATCGGTACCGCTGCTTCGCCCGATGGGGCTGCTGCTTCATGCACGCCTCCTGATGCCGCGCCGTGCGACGCTCTCGACCGGAGTGTGCTTGTACCTCTTTCATCCGTCACTCCATCCGCACCTGCTGGTTCTTCTCGTCCACCATTCGATGTTGATCCTGCTGCTGGTCTCCTCACTCCACCGCCCCGAGGGCGCTCTGGCACGGCATGGGAAGATGAGGGCGCGCTCCTTCACGCCATTGTCGCTGCAAGCTGCGAACCTTCTTCCGCGTGCCACGCACCGCCCACTGATGACGACCCAACCGACGTACGTCCGCCGCCGCCTCCTCTCTCACCGTCCCTTCCACGTCTTCGCTTCGACACCCTGCCTTCCTCCCACCCGTCGACTCCCACCGTCGATCCTGCGCCCTCCACGTCCACCGGTACTCAGGCGCTGGTCGCGCCCCTGCTGCCCTCTGCGCCGGTGCTGCCTCCTCGCGGCGAGTCTCTCCTTGTATGGAACGCGGCCGGGTGGTGGTGCGGAGACAGCGAGTCGGGCTCCGACGAGCACCAGGCTATCGTTGCCTCTCGATATGACGTGCTTAACCCTTTGCTTCGCGGACGCGACGCGCCGACGTACATCGTGCTCAACGAGATCAGCGGATCCATGCGAGATTCGGCTCATCCGCGTGGTCTTGGTGCGTGGCTTCGTGCGGCCGGGTATGGCCACTTCTTTTATCCGGGGGGGTCGACTACGCGACAGCGCAGCGATGGGTCCACAGGGGCCACTGGCGGCGTCCTCCTCGCGTGGATGCGCAGCGAGACGAGCGCGTGCGGCTCGCCCCACTTTGATCCTAAGTCCATGACGATCGCTCTCGACTTTCGCCATCGGAGCTGTGCGCGAGACGCTCCACCTATGCGACTGCTCGCCGTCTACGGGGCGCATCGGCGGAACGGACGGGAGCAGGCGCTTCGAGCCATCACTCGGCACGTTACGCAGACTCGGGGGTGCCTGGTCGCGGGCGATCTCAACGTTGTTCCTAGTTCTACGTGGAAATGCCGCGCTCGGCGAATGACCGTCGCCGACGAGGAATTTGCTGCCCTTACGGACGGCGGCGCACTTCTGGATGCCGGTACATCGATGGTCCATATTGTTGATCTTGGTCTCGATCACGATCGTGGACAGTTTTCTCGGGCGCACTGGACGGCGACTCTTGCTGATGGGTCGCCACAGGGCACGGCGACACTCGATCATGTTCTCACCGCGGGCTTGGAGCGTGGTCGGTGGCAGCGCCGTGCGGCATGGTATGCCTTTGGTGACGATGGCAAGCTCCTATCGGATCACATGGTCATTGTCGTGGACCGTGCCTCTCGCTCGGTTACCTCTGACGACCGCGGCGTGCATCGGCCGCCGCGCTTTCTGGTGAGCCGATGGTCCGGGCGCCAGCGAGCTGCCTTCATCGCCTCTTTTGAGCGCAATCTACAACAGCTGCGTGCTGGCGCGTGGCGCGCCTGCCCGGGGGAGGCTCGACAATCTCTCGCCGAGGGTGCTACGGCTATCACTCAACTGGTGTCTCTTCTGAATGTCGCCGCCCTCGCCGCGGAGGGCTCCGTGCGGAGCGATCCTCGAGGCGATCGGCTTCGTCGTGTGCATGACGGTGGAGGCGGCCTTCAAGGGGTTAAGGCGCAGCTCCAACGCCAGCAAGGCATTCTACGGCGTGTTAGAGTTGCCCGTCTCGCCGTCGAGCATGCTGCTGCATCGCTCGCGGCCTTGCGACACGATGTGCTCGCTCATCTCCGTCTTCGCGCGGAACTTCAACTACAGAGCGCCTTGGCCACCGAGCGGGCGCTTTATACACCCACCTCGGCCACGTACCTTGCTCGCCACGACCGTAGCCTCCATCGTGCTCTGCTCAGGCCGTATCTTGGACCGCCCGATCAAGCTGCTGCCGTGCGCTCGTCTGCGGCCGCCTCTCGGCTTCTTCGCGACATTACCTACTACAGCCATCAACTTCGAAAGCTTGAGCGACGGGCCGATCGCCCGATCTGGCAGGGGATTGCCGATGCGATGGCGGGTGGCGGGCGCGACGCCATCGTTGCTGCAATGAGGCGGCCGACGCAACGCGATGGTTCCCACGGCGGCATTATGGGCTTGTACCGCAATGACCAGCCGATGGTCAACCGCAACGGCGCTCAAGTTCCAGGTGAATGGATTAGCGAGCCCTCGGCGGTACGTGCGGAAGCGGGCGCCATATACCGACACATTGATGATGCTAACTTTGGTGCTGGAACTGTGGACGCTCGCGTGATTGGGTTTCACAACGCCTTGTGTCAGCCCCCGTGGCCCGAGCTTCCCGGCCACGACGGTTCAGAGTGGCGCCTTCCACACGAGTGCGATTTTGCTGCCTTCTGCGCTCTGCTTCGGCGCATGCACTCGGACAAGGCTACCTCTCTTGACCGCGTCTCCAAGGAGATGCTCGAACTCCTCCCCGACGTGCTGCGTCGTCCCTTCCACGTTGCGGCCATGGCTGTCGCCACTCCCGACGCGCGCGGTGCCCGCTCCAAGCCCGCATATTGGACGCGCGTGCCGGTCAAGCTCCTCGATAAGAAGGTCCCGTCGCCGTGCATCTCCAAGAAGCGCGACATCGGTCTTCCTTCGCAGCTACTGAAGATCCAAGCGGGGCTCTACCTGCCTGCGTACGCGGCGATCATGGGACGGCTGCCTGGCAACTTTGGCTGGACACCCGGAGTGGCTGCGCGCGGCGCCGCCTTGTGCGGCGGCCTCGTGCTCGATCACACACATCTTCTGTCGCACTTTCTACTCGCCATCTACGCGGACATTCAGCGCTTCTTCCCGTCTATGGATCGTGGCTACGTGCTCATTGCTGAACAGTGGCGCGGGCTCCCGCGCGATGTGCGCGAGGCGACCCTTGCACTCTACCACGACTCCTGCTTCCTCTACGAGACGGAGCATGGGCTCGCCGAGGGTGCTGCGCGACCTGCACGCGACTCGGGTGGCGTCGAATTCGACTTCACGACCGTTCAGTCGCGGTGTGGATACTTCCAGGGGTGCCTCCTCTCTACCGAAAAGGCCAAGATTTTTATGGCCAGCCTCAGCGAGGCGATCGACACGCTGGTCGGCGGCGGCGGGGTTCGCCTGTGGAACGGCACTTTCCACGGGGGACGGCGGTACCCGAGCATTCTTTGCGCCGACGATCTGCTCGGTAGCTTGACGAGCTGGGTGGCTGGCATCGTCTTCATTCGCCTTCTGGACGAGTGGGCCGACGTCTCGGCTAGTCACTTTGGCATCGCCGACGACGCGTCCAAGACGACGTTCTCTGCCATCTTTGTCGATGGCTCCGGCGTGCCGCACGAAGCCCCTGCGCCGCCTGCATTCCTAGCCGCCGCGCGCATTGGTGGCCGTGCCATCCCGCGCCTCTCGTACGACGTTGATTACGCACACGTCGGCGATCGACGCAAGCTCAACGGCGATCAGAGCCCCACCCGGGGCAAAGCGGTCGGCCTCTGCATGGCGTGGCTCAAGCGCGTTGAGCAGATGTGCCGGTGCAGCCCGCGCGAGTACGCTCATGCTACATACGTTGGCCTTGCTTCTGTCATTGACGCGTACGCTCCGTTTGCGCCGCTGACCTTTGCGCAAGCCGAGGCGATCGAAAAGGTTCGGCGTGCTATTTATAAGCGACGCTTCCGCGGGCTTGTCTCCGCCGCCTGCGCCGACCGGTATCTACCTGATGCTCTGCGCGCGGCCCCACAGTACGATCTCCTCACTGCAGGCTTTCCCGAGGCCTCGCGTGTTGGCGATGGGTGGATGCACTGCGCTTCTCTCAACGCCGCCAGCATCCACGCGGCTTTTTCCGACGCCATCTCCGACGGCATCGACAGCCAGCTTCGATTCTGTGCCCGGGCGCTTCTTTCCCTTACGTGCTTCCTCTGGGGCAGCTTTGGTGCCCATCCGGCCACATGGTCTTGGGTACATCTCGAACATCTCCTTGCGAACCCGGACCCATCCGTCGGCTCCTCCCCGGTGGGCCGCGTCTTTGCCACCGAGGTCTACATGAAGAACGTGGCTTTGCTTCGCCGACTCGCCGCACTTTCCGACGGCGATCTAGCGCCCTCGTTCAACTTCACCTTCGAGCACGTACCGCCCGCCGGGGATCCCTTTGATCGGACCGCCCTCATCTACTCTTCCAAGCTGGCGCATGATACCCTACGTTTGTTTGAGGGCGACCTCATCTCGGAGACCACGTGCGTGCAACTGGGGCGACGACGTCGACCGGTGTGGCTCCTCCTCTCCGCCGGCATTGTCGTTCGGTCGCATGTATGCCGTGCAGATGGCTTCGATTTCATGACCTTTGTCGAAGCGGCGCTGGTCGTACCCGCGTTTGCGCGACGTGCGGGTTCTGCACTCCTCGCCTCGCAACGCGCGTGGGATCAACTGATCACCGACCTTCGCGATCTCGACGTCGAGTCAGTCCCGGGGGAGGCCGTCCTCGATGCACAGACGATCTGGCGGGGCACGGCGTTCAACATGGCCGGAGCGCCCGACGGCTCCGCCGGCACTGGGCCCCGCGCCGAGCTTGATGATCTCATCCAACGCATGGCGAACGGCGACGTCGCCGCCGCGAGCGAGTGGACAGCTGCTTATCGCACCTGGTCTGCGGCACCACCCCCCCCGCGATGCGAACGGCCGCTGCCGTCACCCACCGCTGCGGAACTCTGCGGTCCTCACACCCGATTTCTCGTCCCTGCGCGCGGAGGGGAAATCGAGACCATTGTCCGAGGACGGCCCGCCCCGACCTGTTCCGCGGCTGATGCGGCTGTGCTTGCGCGGTTCCAGTCGCAATCGTGGCGAGTCGCCCGCGACGGCCGCTCGCTTGCCTGCTCCCACGGCACCGAGCTCCGGCAGGCGTCCGTCATCGTCCAACTCTACGCGGTCGCGCTCCCCATCGCCATCGCTGCGTTCGACCGCGAGCAAGCCGCCAAGGCTCAACGTCGTCTCAAAGTCAACGAGAAGCGCAACCTTGCTGGACTCGACCCGCTGCCGCCCGATGAGCCTACTCCTGAAGAGAGGTCCTGGCAGGGGGGACCGGGCTTCTGCGTTGCGCTCGCCAATGCAACTCTCGACGAGATGCTCGCCGACGAGCAGAGCCAAGGGTTCGCCTACACGGCCGCGGTTGTCGGCGATGGGTCGTGGGATCCTCGGCGGAAGCGCCTCTCGCGCGCCGCGCTGATGCATACCGGCGCATGCCTCGGCGGCGCTCTCGCTGCCGACGACTTGATTGGAGGCACTCGCGACAACTACGATGCCGAGCTTGCGCATCGCGTCGATGCGCTCGCACGGCTCGAGGGACAGCGCGTCTTCTATATCTTTGACTCCACCTCTCCCATTCTCGCAGGAGAGCACTTTCGCCGCCTGAGTCTCCCAGCTCGATCGCGCATGCTCTGCGACGATTGGCTCGCCTGGGCCATGTCGTTTGAGCAGCGCCTAGAGACGCTCACCTATTGGTGGTCGCACTCTCACTGCGGCCATTTGCCCGAAGCTGCCGTCGACGCGCTCGCCAAATCGTTTCTCGCAGGCGATCCGATGCCCCTCCCTCGCCCTCTCGAACCCCCTCGCCATCGGTCCATTCGGCACTATGCCAAGGGCTCGGAGCGCGACCTCATGCTGCACGTGTACAACCTACACGTCGTGCGGACGCACTACACCGCGCCCTCTTCGATGTTCGCACGTCCAGGGTGCCTCGAGCTTCTGCGGGTTGCCAAGCTCAACGATCAGCAGCGCTCCACCGTGTTGGCAGTTCGAGATGATCGAGTACGGCTCTTGGGCAGCCGAATCTTTCGGGACACGGGCCCGCATTCCCTCGGGGCGGTGCTTACTAAGCTGGGCTGCCCGTGCGGCAAGGGGCGACAGACTGTCGAGCATGTTCTCTGGGAGTGCGAGCTGTCCAGCGTCGTCGCGCGGCGCGCGACGCTCCTCACTCCCGCCTGCACCGTCCTTGGTACCGCACTTGATCGCTGCGAACCCATCACACGCGATCACGCTGTCTCCTCGATTGTGCGCCGCGCTCTTGAACGCGGGCAACGCCCGGAGGCGTATCGCACGCTCACGGGTGCTGGGACGCCCCTGAGCATTTCGCGAGACGAGGCTCGGCAGGCTGCTCTCGCGCACGTACTCGGCATCGTTCAAGAGCCTCTGAACTGGTTTCGCCCGACCAGTCAGCTTGCCCGCCCTCTCCTCCATGCCTCTCTTGCAATGATTGCTGCCGCGATCCAGGCCTCCACGACCACACTCCGGCATGCCATCCTCACCAGCCGGCGCCGAATGACCCTCTCCTGCGCCCTCCAGCGGCTTCGGTATCAGACTTGGACCCACCCTAAGCCCGCAGGCACGCCGTGCAGGTGTTGTGCAATCCCCGGCTCGCCCGCGCCGGGCGTTCATGTCCTCGGGTCGCGTCGTCCGATCGATGGTGCTCGCGCTCTTCAAGCTGTTCAACAGCGGGAGGGCGTCCGCGCTCAGGGTCCTCCCCAGCTCTCGAGCATTCGCTCTCTCGTCACCCGTGCTCGTGAGGAAGCATTTCTCTCGAGCAGCGCTGCTCTCGAGGTCTCTTTTCGACTACAGCAGGATTGCCTCGCACGGGACGACGACGCATCCGCCACGTTTGCACGTGTCAATGACGCTCGAGCGCTTGCCGACGACGCTCGGACGCGTGCTGACGACGCTCGGGTGCTTGCTGATGCGCTCGACGGGATCGACGAACTTTCTTCTACGCAGGCATGTGCAGACGCGGAGCGTGCATGCGCAGACGCGGAGCGTGCAAGTGTAGACGCGGCGCGTGCACTCGCTGCGCATCGCGCGGCCGTCATCGCAGCCGCCAATGCTGCTCGACTCTCGAACGCGGCGGACGCCCGCTATCGTGACCTCGACTCGCACGCTCATCGGGTCTCGGACTTTGCGTATTTCGCCGCCCAACATGTCTCTGGTATCATCCTCGACAGCCAACGTGCTGCGGTTCGATCACATCGGGCTCAGAAGGCGGCCGCGGCGGCGCGGGCGGCGGCGACGCCGCGCCTCACCCCTGCGGAACGCCGGGTGCTCACGGTCCAGCGTAAGCGTCGGCGGCGAGAGGAGCAGGAGGCGGACTCGACCGTCCAGTTTCTCCTCGCTAAACGACGCCTCGATGCGTGCCCGGCAGCCGCTGACATGGTCACTCGGGCTCGCGCTGCTGCGCGCAGGTGTCGCGCGAACGTCTTGAGTCTCGACGATCGACTGCGGGCGACCCGCCGATCGGCGATTGTGGCCAGCTACTTGGCTTTGCGACGCGAGGTGGTGGGCGCTAATCATGCGGTTCAGGAGATCGTTCTGCGTATGCGCACGGCTGCGCGCGACATGCGCAGAGGGGTGCTTGCTCGGAGACTACACGGGCCTCCCCCTCGGATAGGGTACGAGCGGCGAGTGTGGATCCGGCTCGCGGGGCTTACGCCGCCGCGGCGCTCGCGCGTGCGTGCTGCGGCAGCTGTGGCCGCCGCGAACAGCGGTCCTATTGGTACCTCTACTATACATTCGGGGGAAGGGGGGCACCGGTCTGGAGCAGATGCTAGTCCGGCGCTCTCCCTTCCCCCACGACTTGCCGATTAACGGCTTGTGTTCACACGAGTTCTTTGTGTTGGCACGGGCTGTGTCGGCCACACCTCCGTCCATAGTGATAGTGGCTCTCGTGCTTGGGGGTCCGGAGAGTGTGCGCGTTGTGTTGAACAGCAGCAGCACCAACTCTAGAGGGGGAGGCTGCGCCTCCCCCCATGCCGCCGATTAACGGCCTGTGTAATAGCAGGTTGTGTCGGCCACACCTCCGTCCATAGCGATAGAGGCCCTCGTGCTTGGGGGTCCGGAGGTTGTGCGCGTGTGTGTTTCACAGCAGCAGCAGCACCAACACTTCGCTCGCAGACACCGGTTGCTCTTTCTCGACCGCACAGCTCCTGCAGCAAGCCAGAAAGCCCACAATGAATGGGTGGGTACTGGCCGCCCTCTGCGCGTCGGCTGGCCACTTGCCACCACCAACGCGCCTGCCGCTTCGCCAACCGCCTCCAGTTTTAGTGGATCGGCGTGCTGTAGTACTCGGGGTGTGCGGCTGCATCGCGTGCTCACCACAGCCAGCTGAGGCGCTGGCCGCGATCGCAAGGCAGCCGGCCGAATCCACCTTCGACGTAGCACGCGACGCACGTCAGGATCAGGGCTTTGCTAAAGGCATGGCAACCGGCATGAAGGCGTATGAGAAAGCCGTTGAGCCGACGAAGTTGAGGCTCTTTGCGTCGCTACTCGCCGGGCTGCCGGCTGCCGATGCCGTCGTCGTGGAGATGGGCATCGGTACTTTTCCGAATGCAAAGTATTACACGACGGCGTTGCCGAGAGAGACTCGAGGCCCCGCCTCGCTCGACATCATAGGGATCGACCCTAACGATGCGATGCCGACGTTCGCTCTCTCAGGACCGGCCGTCGATGCGCTGCGTACGGCGGGCCACTCGCTGCGCTTGATCCACGGGGTTGCGGAGGCTCTGCCGCTTGCAGACGGATCGGCGGACGCGGTGGTGTGCACATTGACGCTGTGCTCGGTGCCCGAGCCCGCGCGCGCCCTCGCTGAGGCACGTCGCGTCCTCAAGCCGGGCGGCCGCCTCCTCTTCCTGGAGCATGTGCGCCGCGAGACTGATTGCGACTGATTGCGAGTCCGATGGCCTTGCATGCAGGGATGGCGATCGATGGCGATTGCATGCAGGTGCGCAGCGAGACCGACCTTGTGCTACAGGCGCAGCAGGACGCTCTCACGCCGTTCCAGGTGAAGGCCGCCGACGGGTGCCACCTCAATCGGCGTACGCTGGAGACCATCAAGGCGGCAGGGTTCGCTCATCTCGACGCGAGCTACTTTGAGCTCAGCGGCTTCCTGTGGCTCAACCCGACGGTGGCGGGGATCGCCATCAAGGGTCAGGTCTGAAACTTTATCAATGTTAGCTAGCTCAGATGAATCTATTTTATGAAATCTCGACTGGCGCGCCGAATGCTCCGTCCATATTCTACCAGCGCGTCCGCGAAGCCGCCGCGCGCCTGTCCCGCGCGGACGCAATTGCGCGGACGGTCATACTTAGTTTGCGATTGTGTTTGAAGCCGTCAAAGTCATGTTAAGTCTTTACAAAACAATACGAAAGCCTAGAATGTTACATGTACTTGCGTGATGCCGATTCTTTGGTGCCCATGCCCTGGAAGCTTTCGACCAAACCCGACGCGCTGAAAGATTCGTCATCCGTGAACGCACGCGCCGCGAGTCCTTCTCGCAGCAGAAGTGCCTCTCGCATGTCGCTCTCGCCACGCAACGACCCGAACGGCCTGCGCGGCAAGCTGCTCGCCAAGCTCGCCTCTACGCTCGCGCCGGACGACGAAAAGCCACCGGAGGAAGTGGTGGCCATCGCGGCTACCGTCGAGGAGGCGATCGCTGCCAAGCACGGCATCGGCTCCAAGGACTACACAGCGCGCAGCCGCAGCCTCGTGTTTAACCTGACGAAGAATAACGATCTGCGCAAGCGCGTGCTCAGCCGCGCCGTGAGTGCCACGTGGCTCGTAAACGCGTCCGTCACCGATCTCGCGACGGACGCTCTCAAGATGCAGCGGAAGGAGTCCCTCGAGCACTACCAAGCGCTCCGCTCGCTCGGTGACTCGGACGAGCTCGCTGTCGGCTGGAACGCCGGCACGACCGGCAAGCTCGGATGGTCGCACAAGTACGAGAAGGAGACGGTGATCTCTGGCGCAGCAAAAGGCAACTCCGCAGCCGCTGCCGGCGCGGCGGCGAGCGCGTCCACAGACCCCGCCGGCGCATCCGCCGGTGCGGACGTGGCAACGGAGGCGGGCGGCGGCGCAGCCGAGGGCGAGGCGGGAGGAGAGGGCGCGGCGGAGGAGGGCGAGGGCGAGTATCCTTTTGACGAAGCTGACGACAGAGATCGCGAGGGAGATCGCGAGGGAGATCGCGAGGACGTTTATGAGGCTGATGACATTAATGAGGCTGATGACATTAATGACATTAATGAGGCTGATGAGGCTGCTGAAGTCGGCGGCAGCAGCGCGAGGCGCAATGGAGGCGGCCGTGGCGCCGGCCGTGGCGGCGGCGGTCGTTTTTCCGGTACGGCCGTGAACGTTCACACCGGTACGGCCGCCGATGTGGAGCTCGACTCGGACGCGGGGATGGACGACGTCGAGGTGACGAACCTGATTGCGTCTCTGATTGCATGCTGAGTGCATGCTGAGTGCATGCTGAGTGCATGCTGATTGCCTTTCTCATCAGGTGGACGACCTGAAGCCCGCCGAGAGCGCATCGGAGCAGTTCTCCGAGGAGGATGAGGAGGAGTACATACCGGTACCTGTACCGGCGGCTCGGACGGCTGGTGTGAACGTTCACACCGATGTACCGACGGCTCGGACGGCTGGTGCTGCCGCCGCAACCGCCGCTGCTACTGCTACCGCGGCTGCTGCCGCGGCTGCGACCGCTGCCGCCGCGGCTGCCACTGCTGCCGCCGCGCCTGACGGCATGGCGTCACGGTCCCTCAAACGCCCGCATGGGGCGGAGGCTGCGCTCAACACGGCGCGGCCCCTCAAACGTCCGCTCGGGGGGTCCACCACCGCCGCTGCCGCAGGGTTGCGCGCCGTCTTGAGCGCATCCGGCGCCTCGGGCGGCGCCGCCTCGGGCGGCGGGGGGTCGTCTCCGTACTCGCCGCGCGCGCCGCCACCGAACTCGGCCGTTGGGCTATCGGCATACACGCACGCTCCGGTGCTATTCACAACGCTCGAGCGCGCCGTCGCGGGCAGTGCGATCGAGCTGGGCAGTGACGAAGCGGCGATCGAACGACGGGTGGCGCAGGCGATCCACAATGTACGCGCTATTGTCGCGCAGTGCGAGCAGGCCGAGCAACAGGCGTGAATGAGAGACACTCCAGATTACTATCGCCGCGCGTACTGCTGATCTCTACCCGCGCGCGTAGCGCCTGTCATGTCTGAGGTGTACTCGTGGAGGGGTAAGAGGCCTGTCACGATGTCTTCTCTGACCTTCGGTTGTGGAATTTGCAACGAATGGACAACTTCTGAGATTTGCGCTCGAGGCGTCTGGTGGCGCGCACTGGAGGGAGGTGGTCACTGGTCATCCGGTCAGTCATCAGGGATGGAAGGGGCTTCCGGGCCATCGCTCGGTCCACGTTTTGCGAGCGTCGAGCGACGTGACTCTGTGATGGCGAGCGACGCCACCCTGCGCCGCATGACTTCTAGCGACTCGATCGAGGACCTCCTGCACCGCCACTCGGAGTGTATCGGCTCGACGCTTGCGAACATCTCCTCCTTGCACAAGTTCACCGAGATCAAGAGCTCCCCGAGCCGGCTCTTCTCGAGATCTCCGAGCTGGCTTTTGAGGAGGCCAACGCGATGAAGCTCACGGCCTCGAGAAGCAAGAGTCTAATCCGCCCGGAGAGAACGTTGCCGACAAGCTAACGCGCTCAAGATGTGATCTCAAAGGCTCAAGATGTGCTTGAAATTCAGAGCCTGCTGTGCCATGTACACTGATCTGGTCAGCAGTAGCTGTGTGGTAAGCTACATTTAAACGGCCCGGACACAGTACTGACAGAATTCCTACTCCCGGATTCTCGTGCGGAGCCCTAATTTTTTGGTTATTTGCAGTTTGCACGCCTTTCGGTGATGCTGCACTTGCACTTGAACCTTTCGACACTCGAACACTGATGCACTTTAACCCTCGGAACCGAAGCTCTATGGCAGATCTATGGAGAATCTATGTTGATCTACCGAAAATGTCTATGATCTTTGGTAGCACGTAGTAGTTCTATGGTAGCACGTGCGATCTAGATCTGAAGCATGATCTGAAGATCTCCTTGTCTGCGCGACCGCGTACTCGTACACGCTGTACTGGGTCTGAGGTCAAACTGGGTCTCGTCGATTACGTCTCGTCCGCGCCACCGTAGAGCTCGCCGAGCTTGCGCGTGAAGTCCGCACCCGCGACGGCGCGCCCCGTCTTGCCCGCTCGCCCGACCGCGAGCTTCGATCTCGCGCGATCTGGCGACGCCTCGTCCTCGACCTCAAGGGCGCCGTCGTGGGCGTCGTCCTCGCTCCACTCGTGCGCCCACAGGGCGCCGCCGTGGGCGCCGGCGTCCGCTGCGTCGGCTTCGGCCGCACCGGCCTCCACGGCCGCCGCTCGTAACCACCGGTGACGTAACGTCTGCTCGGCCGTGGGACGCTGTGGGGAACTCGGCGCACGGGAGCCGTTGGACGAGATCGCAATCAGGGGCCATCAGGGGGCCAACGGAGAGGCATCAAGGGGGCCCTCAGGGAGGGCATGGTGCGGGCCATCGTGGGATGATCACCTGTGTGACGTCGGAGCAGAGGAGCCGTTGGACAAAACTTCGGGCGGCGGGGCTGAGCTCGCGTGCGAGCTCCGCGTGGGAGCTCATCGAGATTCGTAGCTCGACGTCGCCCGCGGAATCGCCGGAGAAGGCGGGCGTGTTCTGAAGGACCTGCGCTCAGAGAGAGGCCACGAGCGGGCGATGCAATCAGCATGCAATCAGAGAGCTCACCTGATCTCGCAGCGCTCAGAGGGAGGCCACGAGCGGGCGATGAGAGAGGGCATCAGGAGATGATCAATGTGGTCATCAAGGGCGCCGTTTCGAGCACCTCGAGGGCGACGGCGCCCAATGCCCAAAGAACCCCCCATGTAATCAATGTAATCAATGTAATCAATGTGTTCATCTAGGGCGCCGTTTCGAGCACCTCGAGGGCGACGGCGCCCAATGCCCATAGATCCACAGGCGGACCGAGATAGCCCGTCTCGGCCAAATTAGGCAACGGTCGGCAAAGTTCAGGCGCCTGGTATCTGATGACCTCGGGCGATTGGTAACGGGCGCCTGGTATCACGCGTTCACGTAGCCGCCGGTTGCCGCAGACGACCGCGCAGCCAAAGTCACAGATCTTTATCCTCGTGCGCTGAGCATCGACGAAGAGGAGGTTCGAGGGCTTCAGATCACGATGGGCAATGGCGAGACGATGCAGATGCGCCAGCCCGCTCGTCACTTGATACAACAGCGCCGCCGCCTCGTCCTCGGGGTAACCGCCAGCCGAATGCTCAGCACGAGGCTTGTTCCGCAGCCGCGCGAGTGCAAAGTCGAGCGAGCCACCCGCGCAGTATTCAAGGATCAAGTGCGTGGCCGATCCCGTGCTGATCTCGGCAAGCATGTTGGCGATGTGAGGATGCCCGTCGCCGCCTAATTGCGCATTGCCTAATTGGGCATCGCCTAATTGCGCATTGCCTAATTGGGCATCGCCTAATTGGTGCTCACGCAACCTCCGCAGCACGGCGATCTCGATCTCGCGAGATCGAGTGAGGTCGCCAAACTTGGCGCACCGCGCCGAGTCATACGTCTTCACGGCCACTGCCAACGGCCCGCCGCCTCCACCGCCGCCGCCGCCGCCGTCGCCGTGGGGGATCGAACTGGTGCGTCCGCCGCTGTCGTCTAGCTTATACGCCTTGAACACCATCGAAAATGCGCCCGCAGCAATCGGGCCCTCGACCTCATACCTGATGAGCAGTCTCGATGGTGCAATCAGCCGCCATCAGCCGCCATCAGCCGCCATCAGCCGCCGCAAGCTGCAATCAGCCGTCATCAGCCGCCTTCAGCCGCCATCAATTGCATACCCATACGGCAGAAGCTCCGTCCTTGCATCGCTGATCGGTGCCACCGGCTTCGGCGGCCGCTCTGTACGCACCACCTTCTCCCTGTTCGGCTTCGGCTTGCGCTGCCGCGCCGTCTTGGGCTTCGACAGTCGGCGAAGGTCGATGCCGTTCCCATTGTTCGCTTTCGCCTTCGCCTTCGCCTTCGCCTCCGCCTCCGCCTCCGCCTTCGCCTTCGCGATCGCCATCTGTGCCTCCGCCTTCGCGTTCGTCACTGAGCGCACCTCCTTGACCTTCTGCAACCTCGTCTTGATATCTGGCAAGATCTGCATGCACGTGGAGCAGTGGATGAGAGGGCAATCAGATGTCATCAGATGCCATCAGATGCCATCAGATGCCATCAGACGCCATCAGACGCCATCAGACGCCATCAGACGCCATCAGATGCCATCAGACGCCATCAGTGCGAGCACGCACCTGCATGCACGCGGCGAATTGATTTTCGTGCAGCACGAGCAACTTGCACTGCATGGCTGCCACGGCCGCTGCCATTCGCGTGCTGCCATCGATGATGGCCATCTCGCCAAAGACAGGAGAGCTCTGCGTGACACCCAGGCTGGCACCGATTGCCATTTGCCCTTTGATCCCGACCTCTGGCTTCTGATCAGCGACGAAGAGGAGGT
>Ga0210244_101542_pt1 | contig 18096 bp, 12 predicted proteins | sample ChrtobMetaP3_0mM_FD_155473 | JGI IMG/M metagenome (GOLD analysis project Ga0210244, IMG submission 155473) | Chrysochromulina tobin associated microbial communities from unialgal haptophyte culture, Seattle, Washington, United States - P3_0mM | ecosystem: Host-associated > Algae > Haptophytes >...
AGATACATCAGGATACATGAGGGATACATGTATCCTTCAGGATACACGCAGGATACATCACGATACATCAGGATACGTATCCTGATAACAAACCCCCCCAAACTCGATAACAAACCCCCCCGCAGCCGACCACCCCCCTCTACGGGGCGGCCGCGACGTCCAACACCGCCACACAGCAAAGAAAACGAAACCTCCCAACCCACCCCCCGTCGGAAAAGCGGGGTTCGAGGTGTGGGTTCTTACTAAGGGGGGTCTAGTTAGTGTGCACCACAGCAGACAGTTCTGTACCGTAGTACACGTCCATCCATTGGGGAGGTACGCTGAACCCTAGGGTGCGTGCGTGTATAGGTATGGTCCGGTCACCAAAAGCAAACTTTTCTATACGGTTTACAGAGACGTTTCCCACCAGTCACCACGCCCGCACGACGACCATTATTATACTACTAGTTTTCTAAGGCGACTGCAAGTCTTCACAATCGTGGAAAATCGTCCGCACCCGGGGGGCTCAGTGTGAAGCTCATCCGATCGGTGGCGATCGACGCATCCTCGCCTTCGAAGCCATCTCGTCAACCTTCTTCGCCTTCCTGCTCCTCATCCGCGCCTTCCTCCTCCTCGTCGTCGTCCTCCTCGTCCTCGCCTTCCTCCTCATCGCTCTCGACACTCTCTCCTCCTCCTCCTTGGACTGCTGCTCTCTTCGCAAGCTCCTGATCCAACCATTCCGCTGCCAACCTCGCTACTGGCGGCTCAACCGTTTGGGATGAAGTGTCCGAGGCAGTCAAGGCGACGGCCACTGCTGCGCCCTTGAGTGTCCGCTCAAAAGCGGTGTGATCGAGCCCATACGCAAGCACTCTGGAGACCAATGCATCTTTCAGACCCGCCGCTTCGTTGCCATACTTCAACTCACCCTGTATGTTGTGACGGTATGCCAATTGATAGCATGCGGCAAGGAGTTCCCATGCGCGCACCCTGCAGCTTGCTGGCCAGAGTGAATGAGACGCCGCATGCCACGGCATGCAAGCCGCAGCTACCAACTGAGCGGCCTCGTACCCGGCCGTCCCTGGTCCGCGCTGCAAACTGCAAAAGGCACGCGATTGAAGGAATGCGTCCTGCACTCGGCCACCCGCGCGAAGCAGGGCCTTGCATTGCGAGGCGGAAAGGAGCTCGAGATAGTGCAACGGCGACGTATGGTCGCGTGTGCGGCGAAGCCAACGGCAGACAGTAGGGTAGCCAGCCGACACTTGAATGGCTGTCGGAGCACCTGCCAGCTCTCGGTTGGCACCATGCAAACAAAGCTCCTGCACGTTGAGCAGATGGCCATTACCAGCCGCTAAGAGAAGCGGCGTGTTGCCCATGCCATCCGTTTGGTCTATGTCGGCGCCCACTTGTAGGAGGAACCGCATGCAGCGGACGTAGTTGCGCTCCGAGTTGGCATTATCGGGATCGCGCAGCATTTCCCTAGCAACGACATGCAAGGGCGTCCATCCATCTGCATCCACCGCCACCAGGCTGGCTGCTAGCCCGAGCTCATGCAGCGCATGCAAACAGGGCACGTGCCCTAACAGAACAGCATAATGCGCAGGCGTCGCTCCATTTGCAGCCGCCGCCGACAGGCTGGCTGCCGCCCCGAGCTCATGCAGCGCATGCAAACAGGGCACGTGCCCTCCCGTAGCAGCGTGATGCGCGGGCGTCGCTCCCTCTGCAGCCGCCGCCGACAGGCTGGCCGCGGCCCCGAGCTCATGCAGCGCATGCAAACAGGGCACGTGCCCTCCCAGAGCAGCTTCATGCGCGGGCGTCGTTCCATTTGCATCCGCGGCCGACAGGCTGGCCGCCGCCCCGAGCTCATGCAGCGCATGCAAACAGGGCACGTGCCCTCCCTCAGCTGCAAGATGCGCGGGCATCCTTCCAGCTACATCCGCGGCCGACAGGCTGGCCGCCGCCCCGAGCTCATGCAGCGCATGCAAGCAGCGCTCGTGGCCTCGCATAGCAGCGAAATGCGCGGGCGTCCTTCCATCTGCATCCGCGGCCGACAGGCTGGCCGCCGCCCCGAGCTCATGCAGCGCATGCAAGCAGGGCACGTGGCCTTTATCAGCAGCGAGATGCGCGGGTGTCCTTCCCTTTGCATTCGCCGCCGACAGGCTAGCCGCCGCCCCGAGCTCATGCAGCGCATGCAAGCAGGGCACGTGGCCTTTCATCGCAGCGAAAACCGCGGGCGTCCTTCCATTTGCAGCCGTGGCCGATGACAGGCTGGCCGCCGCCCCGAGCTCATGCAGCGCATGCAAGCAGCTCACGTGGCCTTGCTTTGCAGCCCAATGCGCACACGTCCTTCCCAATGCATCCGCCGCTGACAGGCTGGCCGCCGCCCCGAGCTCATGCAGCGCATGCAAGCAGCTCTCGTGGCCTTTTACCGCAGCGAAAACCGCGGGCGTCGCTCCATCTGCAGCCGCCGCCGACAGGCTGGCCGCCGCCCCGAGCTCATGCAGCGCATGCAAGCAGCTCACATCACCTTGCATTGCAGCCCAATGCGCACCCGTCCTTCCCTTTGCATCCGCTGCCGACAGGCTGGCTGCCGCCCCGAGCTCATGCAGCGCATGCAAACAGGGCACGTGCCCTCCCTCAGCTGCAAGATGCGCGGGCGTCGTTCCTTCTTCATCCGCCGCCGACAGGCTGGCCGCCGCCCCGAGCTCATGCAGCGCATGCAAACAGGGCACGTGCCCTCCCTCAGCTGCAAGATGCGCGGGCATCCTTCCAGCTACATCCGCCGCCGACAGGCTGGCCGCCGCCCCGAGCTCATGCAGCGCACGCAACCTGCGAACGTGCCCTTCCCTAGCAGCGAGATGCGCGGGCATCCTTCCATCTGCATCCACCATCATGAGGTTCGCAAGCGCAAGACCGCGAAAACTGTCGTCACTTCCTCGAAGTGCAGCATCGTGTGCTGGAGCTTCGCGTGGAGGAGTTTGCATCTATCTTGAAAGGTCGCCCTCGCGGCAGCAAGTGGTTCTCGCGGCAATCTCGTCGATTCGCAAGACCGAACTGCAAGTATGCGAATTTGGCATGAGATCAGTGCCCGACCGCCGGCGCATCCTGCTCGTCGACATGCTCGTCGAGCTGGTGCGCCTTCCACACATAATAAATAAGGAAAATAACGATAGGATCGTAATCGTCAATCTTCACGACGAGCCAAACACTTTACAGACATTCAGATTCACATCCGTCACCTTAAATAACCGAGAACCACACTGCACACACACACACCGCACGATCGAGTCGGCAAGTTATCTTATCGAGGGAGAAGAGCGTGAACAAGCTCCTCTCGTGAACGCTTACGTGATCAGAGAGTGCATGGATGGCGGCGAAGCGCCGCCACGCTCGCGCCGCCCTGCGCGTAGCAAAACGAAAGAATGAGGGCGGCGATCTCCTCGAGATCGCACGGCGATCTCACGGTCGCATCGAGGGCGGCGATCGGGTGCGCGCTCTCACGTGCGTCTACAACGCGGCACAGGTGGGGGCGGTGGCAGCCCCGCGGCGCCCTCGATCTCGGCGCCAAACATGCGCCGAGTTGAGCAGTACTTGGTGGCCTCCGGGCTGCGGCAGAACATGCAGCAGCGCGTGTCGGGCGCCTCGTACTTGAGTGGCACGTTCACGTACACCTTTAGGTTGTTGTTCGACGCGCGCCACTTTGTGGCGCAGGTCTTATGGACTCGCTTGCCGCAGCACGGCATGACGCCCACAGGATTGGTGACGTCTGTTTCGTCAAGCGAGTCGGTACACACGGCGCAGAGCTCGGCGGCGTCGTCGAGCCGCTCTGCATCCATCGCCGCCATGTGCTCTTGCAGCTTCCGCCGCGTCGGTTGGCCAGAGCATGTAACGGTCGGTTGGCCAGAGCTGCGGCTGCCACCGTCGCCACCGACGGCGCGCCCCTCGCCACTAGTCGCTGGCGATGAGAGCTTCTGCTGCTGCTGCTGCGCTGATGATGATGATGATGGCGCGCCGGGCGGCATTGGGGTCTCGATCAGATCCCAATTCACATGGCCTGCCCCGTGCAGCACCTCGTAGTAGTTACGTTGCTCCGTATGATCGTACACGCGGTATGCCCTTCGCACTGGATCGTACGCGCGGATAGTGGCATCGGAGCCGTGCCGGAAGAGGTGGATGATGGTGCCAACCGCGAGCGTCGGGCTCGAGCTCTTGAGCAGCCCAAGCCGCGTCAGCTTCTCCTTAGCATCGGACCATGTGGCTGCACGCCTCCTCTTACCCGTCTTCCGGGTCGGCTGCCTGAGCCACTCGCGCACCTCCGGGGGGATGTCGACCGGACCCGCCGCGGCCTTTGGGCGCGAGCGCCGCTCGAGGACGACGGCGCAAGGGTCCGCGACGCACGCATCCCGCTTGCGGCGGCGGCTGGCCAGTGCTGCCTCGTTGTCGCCGCCGAGCAAATTGCCCGGCGCAGCCACTGCTGCCTCGGGGACGGCCTCCTCATCCTCGCCCTGCTCATCGCATTCGGCGTGAGCCGCTGTATTGGCCACGGGCGAAGAGGGCTCGGGCCTCTTCGGCGACGCATTGCTGCGCTGCGTCATGAGCGCCAGCGGGGAAGAGCCCTCTTCGACCTCGACCTTCCCCGCATCGGGCACGAGCAGCATGCCTGGATGCGGTAGGCCTTCGACCTGTGCAACGTCCCACAGGGTCGGGCTCAGCCGCGAGCTCCACTGCCTCGAACGGTTGCTGCCAGAGCGCAGCGACATGGGCGACGCGAGCGGGAGAGCCCATACTCCGCGCCGAAAGCGACGAAAGCTGAGTTCCCGCCCAGTGTAAAACCCCACACGCTGCGACGCGTAGGATTTCTCATACAACGAATTAGCCTTCCAACAATTCCTATTCGCGCCCATTCGCGCCGTCTTGGCAGAGTTGGTAGAGTTTATTTTCCTATGCGCGCGCGGCGCGTTGTGTTGAACAGCAGAGACATGTCACTCTCGAACCGCGGACCCTCGTCGCTGCGCATCAGCCTTCAGCGCTTCGGCCGGATCCACCGGCCCGTGTACCGCATCGTCGCGAAATCGCGATATTCGAGCCGCGACGGCAAGTTCCACGAGATCCTCGGCACGTACGACCCGATCCCCGACATGCATGGCAACAAGCAGGTCTCGCTCAAGATCGACCGCATCAAGCACTGGATGATGGTTGGCGCCGAACCATCCGAGCGCGTGGCCAAGCTGCTTGGCATCGCCGAGGTCCTGCCGCCCGCGCCGCGTCGCGTCCCTCCAAGGGTCCCCTTTGACGTCCTCTTTCCTCGGGAAGAGGCTGATAGTGACGCAGAGTCAGTAGAGGGTACCAGCGCGGCCGATGGGGCAGCGGCATCCAGCAGCGGCGCGGCGCCAGAGCAGAAGCCATCATGATGCCGCTGTGGATCAACATGAATTCGCGCGCTCGTGTGCGCGCGTGTTCGTTTCGTGCACCAAAACAATAAACCACAGGTGTGCCAGCCTGCCAGGGCCAAGATCAAAGAACTCAACGCGGAAAGACGAGACCACGCAGTGTCCCGTCCGGTCCGCAACGTCTAAACGAGAGGCCGCAGCGCGAGCTCTCGTAGAAACTATTAGCAATCTCGATCGGGCACACGAAAAGTGCGGGCAGACTAGCTAGGCAGACTGTTCGTACATGATAGTTGATACGTCGGAGAGTGACAGGGTATTATGACGTCGTAGAAACGTCCGGGTTTAGTCCGGGTCCCCGGGCGCCTGTACACGCTTAACTGCAGTCTGCACACGGACACCCGAGGGGGTGCCGCGTGCTCCGGTCCCGCGACCGGCGGCCCCTGCGTGCACAAGCCACCCTCTCATGATGGCCAGCGACGCTCACGAGCCCGCCCCCATGCGGCAGACGTACGACTCGGCGTGCGTGAGGCAGCGCACCCACCTGTGGGGATTGTACGACTTATTTCGCTCGACGATCTTCAGGTGCTGCACCTGCAGCTGCGAGATGTTGTACATGGGGATCTCGAAGGCGAGTGAGACGGGTCCCATCTCTTTGGCAACGTTGGTCTCGCTCTTGACGACGAACTTGCACGAGACGGCCTGGGTCGAGCCGCCCGGGAACTTGCGGATCAGCCACGTCACCGACTTGGTCGCGTCGTCATACTCCCAGGTCTGTTGCTTGGCACCGGGAGCGAGCTCGACCGTCGCGCCGGTAGACGACTTTGGGACTGTGAAGACCACCTTGACGTTGGCACCGTGGAACTTGTCGGGGAACTCGGCGCGGATCTGCAGCCGGAGCTCCTGCTTGTACTCGGAGAGGGCGGAGAGCATCGGGGAGATGCGGAAGGGGATCTGCGACTCGGAGCGCATCGAGCCGATATGGAAGTTCATGAGCACAAACTCTCCGTGGGGTGGCTGGAGGGTGAGCATGCGATCGGCCTCAAACTGGTCGACGTTGACGCACTCGTGGAAGTTGACGTTGTCGAGCTCGATCATCCCGTACCCCGCGCGCTGCCCCATCCCTGCGATCACGAGCTCGTTGTTCAGCGCCAGGTGCAGCGTCGGTTCGCCGGTCAGGTAGCTCTTCATCTGAATCGAGCCGTCGATGGCAAAGGTGCGCACACGGCCGCTCGAGTCGAAGGTGGCCGAGATGCGGTCGATGACGTCCACGAAGATCTCATTCTTGCCCGTGCCTTCGTTCTTCATCGAGATCGGCTTGTGCACCGCCTTTGAGGACATCGTCTTCGGCGCCGCCTTGAGCGCGGACAAGCCCGTGCGGCTGACCGTCTCCTTGCTCGCGCTCACCTCCGCGGCCTTGTTGAAGATGAAGGGCTGCAGCTCCGCGGTCGAGGCGCTCTGCGGCCAGCCGAAGTCGAGGATCTCGTCGACAAGCTCGTACACCAGCGTGAAGTTCTTGCGCAAGCTCTCCTCGTTGAGGACGCCGATGTAGTCCTTGCACACCTTGGTGAGCTGCGTGAGCAGCTCGATGATAAAGGCGGGCGGCACGTTGTACACGGTCGTGGCCAGAAACGTGATCCCGTTCTTGCGCACGCAGACGTAGTTGACGCCGTCGACCGTGAAAATAGGGGCATCCAGCTTATCGACGACCTTCCGCAGGAAGATCTCGGGCGCATCCTTGCTCACGTCTCCGCGGTAGTCCTTGTGCACGATCGTGTGCCCGTTGGGCGCAAGCACGAATAGCTGGCTGATCGTCATCGCCGCGCGCAGCAGCGCGTGGGCGAGTCTGCCTACCACGCAAGTTCGCGGCGCGTCCGAATAGTATCGTCCGATTGTAAAACTAGTCAGCTCAAGGCTATGAACGCGCTGTTCTGAGGCCTCTCCAGGTGCATGAGCCTTCTCATACCCTGGACACGCGCCGTGTGGAATTCACCTTGCCCGGAAAACATTTTCCGAAACTCAAACTCGCACCAAAATGAAGCCGCCCCCGACGCACATGATCTTTCGCTCCACGTGCTGGAAGGCTGCGGGCCGCCGCAAAGCATCTTCAGCGCGTGCACAGTTTGTGCTGAGCCTCTTGTTTCTCTTTGCAATCGAATGGGCACATTGTTCGGAGACCTCGGAGTCTCTCATGGTGGACGCCGCGGCCGCGGCGGCCGATGTGGCGGCGGCTGAGGCCTCGGTGCCCCCCCGTCATCATCATCATCCTCATCATCCGCCGCCATCGCCATCACCACCGCCGCCACCGCCGCCATCGCCGCCACCGCCGCCACCGCCGCCGCCGCCAGACCCGCCACCGCCGCCACCACCAAACCCGCCGCCATCGCCGCCGCCACCACCGCCTCCTCCGCTGCCGCCACCATCCTTCGCCGTAGCGGTGGAAGCGTGCTCCTCGACGGGCTTATCATTCATCTCGCCCGAACATTGCGTCGACGCCGATCAGAGGGCCACCGTCAGCTGCTGCCGCGCCACCGCCAACACGTGCGCCATGTCCATCTGCCAGAACGTTAGCTACCTCGTCGCCGTGGACCAGTGCGAGCAGTTGGGGCTGCAACTGTGCTCGCCCCAACAGTTGACGACATGCTGCCTCTCGTGCGGTGCATCGCACAGCGAGAGCGTCAGCGCTCGATCGAGCGCGACCGTGCTCGATCGTCAGCTCTCGCCCAGCCGCTCCGTCTGGTCGAGCTTCGCGTGCGACCCGGCGCACAATCAATTTGTGCTGGTGGCTTCGTGGTCTCTCTGGACGGTCGACCTGGCGGTGATGGCCTACCTCTGCTTTGGCGTGTGCATCGCGCGCCTCCTCTACCGGCTGCGCAGGAATCTTCGCCGCTGCTGGATCTTTTGTTTCGGCGAGGACGCGAGCTACGTGACATTGGGCGACAAGGATGATTTGGAGGGGGCGTTCTCCTCCCCGATGTCTTCACAGTACTCCTCCCCGATGTCTTCACAGGGCCCGGGGAGTCACAAGGTGAGTCAGAAGGGAAGTCACAAGGTGATGAGCCCTGGCGGCGGGGAGGCGCTCTCCCCAGACGCCCTGATGCGTCGGGATGAGCGCCGAGATCTGAGCTCCATGATGAACGCCGCGGCCACGCAAAAGACGACGACCAAGACGACGCCCATGACCACGCCCAAGACGACGCCCATGACGACGCCCAAGGGGGGAGCCGCGCCCACACCTGCACCCGCACTGACGCCGCCCAAGCTGAACACGGGCTTGGCCGAGCCGGCCACTTCGCAGCGCACGGGCTCCGAGCACAACTCCGATCGGGACTTTTTGGCGCTGGGCAGGAGCCCTTCGGGGGGCAAGGGGCGGCGCGGTGCTGGCGGCGGAGGCGGCTCGTTGGTCGCGCTCGTCGAGGAGGGGAGTCTCGTGACCGCGACGACGCCTCCGCCGCCACCGCCGCGCTCGAAGCCGAAGGCTGGGGGCCCGATAGTGCCCGCGGCTGCTTCCCGCGAGGCGACGTCGAAGACCGCCCTCATGGAGAAGCAGCAAGCGGCCCAGGAGGCGGCGGCGCGTGCGCGAGAGGAGCGAGCGGCCAAGGAGGCGGCCCAGCGACGCGAGGCCAAGGAGAAGGCGAAGGAAGCCGCCGAGATGGAGGCGTTCCAGCGTGCCAGGAAGGCTGCCGAAGACGCGACGAGCCGCGAGGAGGGGGCGGCGGAAGTGGCCAAGGCGGCGCGAAAGGCGTACCGAACGCTCGATCGTGTCAAGGTGGCGCTGCGCTGGGCGGATGCCCCGATCGACGCGCCGCCCGAGTACCTCGCGCTCGGGATCACCGTGGGCGGCTTACAGGCGTGGGTCGACGGCCTACCCGCCGACGCGCCCGAGCAGTTCTTGCACACGACGCCCGACTTTTACGCGACGGGTGACTTTGGGTACGCCAACCCGGGCGCGCGCGTGCTCGACGGGTACGTGTCCAGGCACTTCCTTGAGCAGAGGTGCAGCCAGGACGACGAGGGGTACTCGTACTGCGAGCGGCTGCAGACCAAGAACCCGAAGGCTGTCGGCCCGGCGTCCGTCATCGTGAGCTGCCCTCGCCGAACGAAGATGGTGACGCTAATCGACGCCCTCGAGAGCTTTCTTCGCTACCACAAGCTGCCGCGCGAGACGACGTGCTTCTGGCTCTTCGACCTCTGCGTGCGGCTCAACGAGCGGGGCCTGCGCGCCGCGCAAAAGCACGTCGAGTTCGTCCACGCAGAGGTGGGGCGTACCGTGATGCTACTCGACCCTTGGCATGAGCCGCACGCGCTGCGCCGGGCAAACTGCCTGTGCGAGGCGGTGCAAACGTACCGCACGGGCACGTCCGTCCTCGGCGTCACCACGATTGCGAACCGATTCGAGCTCGTCATGGCCTCCGAGCAGCGCACCACGTTTGAATGGGCGTTGCATCATCGGTTCGAGGCCGTGGAAGCGCTCCTCGCGCGCATCTCGAAGCTCGACCTGCGGACCGCCGAGTTCCGGCGGCGCGCGGACCGCGAGCGGCTGCTCCGCCGCCTCGCGACGAATGGCGGCTCACTCGCGGAGGCGAACGAGCATGCCAAGATCTTGTTACGTCGCGCCATCCTGCAGCACGGCCGTCGGGCACTCGCGCGGCTGCCCTTGGAGGAGAGGAAGACGTCGAATTTGATCCCTCACCTCGGGCTCATGTACAAGCACGTCGAGGTGGCCCTCGTACGCGAACGCTACGGTGCGCGACACCCCGAGTCGCTGAACGCAAGCAACGAGCTCGCGTACCTGCTCAAGTCGCAAGGGAAGGTCGAGGCGGCCGCCGAGCTCTACGAGTCCACCCTCAAGGTGCGGCGAGAGACCCTAGGGAGCGGCCACCAGAGCACGCTGATCTCGATGAACAACCTGGCGGTGGCGAAGTATGCGCAGGGCGACATCGACGCGGCGAAGACGCTCTTCAAGGAATGCCTCGCTGGCCGGCGCTCCAAACTAGGCAAGCATCACCCATCGACGCTCGCCGCGTACAGCAGCCTGGGCAACCTGCACCGGTACCGCGGCGAGCTGGCGGCGGCGACGCCCCTTCTGCGCGAGGCGCTCGCGGGTCGGCGCGCGTCGCTGGGCAATGGGCACGAGGACACGATCAAGTCGATGAACAATCTGGGCAACGTGCTCTTTGAGCAGAGCGGCGAGGCCGGCGAGAGGTCGGCGGCCCAGACCGAGCTGCTCGAGGAGGCAGAGGCGCTGTATCGGGAGGCGCTGGCCACGTGCTCGGTGCTCCTCGGCACAGGCCCCAAGCACAGCCTCGAGGCGCTGCGCCTCGTGTGCATCAACAATCTGGGCTGCTTGTTGCAGGCGACAGGCCATGCGTGGGACACCGAAGAGGCCGCCGTGCTCCTCCGTCAAGGGTTGTTGGGGAGCAAGGAGACGCTGGGGGAGTACCATCTAGACACGCTCATCTCGTCGAGCAACCTCGGAGCGCTGCTGCGCAAAAAGGGCGAGGCCGAGGAGGCGTCCAAGCTCATCCGCGACGCGTTCGTTGGGCTCGCGCATGCAAAGAAGACCCTCGGAGTGAGCCACCCGAGCGTGCAGTACGTGGGGGAAGGGCTGAGGAAGCAGCGCAGGGAGCCCGTGCTTGCGCTCATGCCGCCGCACGAGCTCGAGGAGATCGAGGAGGCCCAGATCTCGCTCGAGGAGATCGAGGCGCCCACCGGCGTCGGATCGCCGAATAGCGCCGAGGTGAGCGCCGCCCCAACGCTTGAGGAGCTTCGCCTCTTGATGCGTCCCATCTTTGACGAGTTCGATCAGGATCGCTCGGGCAGCATCGACGCGCGCGAGCTGCAGCGCGTGGTGACGGCGGCCAGGATCTTGCTCAGCGAGGAGCAGCTCGCAGCCCTCCTGGCCAAGGCAGACGCGGATCACACCGGTACGATCGAGTTTGACGAATTCGTGGGCGCCTTGGCCGCGCAGCTCGCGGCAGGTGAGGGCGACCTCGCGAGAGTCGTCAACGAGGCCGGCAGTACCTTTGGGTGGCTCAACCCCTTCTCGTGGTTTGCGCCCTCGCCTTCCCGCGCTCCCGCTGAGCTCGATGCCGCAGCTCTTGCGACTCCGCTACCGCCGATGGCACTCCACCAACCTTCCAGCAGTGAGAAGGCCACGGCGGCGTCGACATTTCCTGTGGACGAGTACACGGATGTTCATGCGGACTCGCCCGCGCCGAGGGCTGCCGCGCTCGATACAGCGCTCGATAAGGGTGGCTCACCTCCCTCGGGTGCCTCCGCCTCAACCTCCTCCGCCTCCGCCGCCGCCGCCGCCGCCGTCGCCTCCGCCTCCGCCTCCTCCGCCTCCGACGCCGCCTCTTCCTCCTCCGCCGCCGCCTTCGCCGCCGCCATCGCCCCCTCTTCTCCGACCCGCCCGAGCGTCCCATCACTGTCACTTCACGCCCTTCCCCTCCCCGAAGTCGCCCAAATCGACGCCGAGCAGAAACGAATCGATGCAGCGGCCGACATGGTGGCGAGCTTGAGCGTCGATGAGCTCATTGAGCAATTGGCGGAGGCAGGCATCGTCACGACGGGCTCGAGGTCGCAGCTTGCGGAGCGTATGCTTGAATACCTTCTCGGCGGGAACGTGGACTCCATCAACAAACGGGCTTCGATCGTTGTGTGAGCGCGAGCGAGCCGCAACGGACCCATCGAGGGACCACTCACAACCTTCTCTAGGAATAGTATGCTGATCCCTGTTGTCATCGTGCTTCGTGGGCGAGCGTGGGAGACTGAGAGGAATGGTGGCACGATGGAGGCGGAAAATGACTTCGCGACGACGCTGGAACGTGAGGCATTTAGTTCCGTTACGGTCGTAAGGCAGGTTTCTTCATCTTGTAACAAAATCTTAATCTAAGTCCACACTGACTCACACTGACTGGTGTATGAACATCCATGATGTGCAAGCGGTGCCGGCAACCCGGCACAGACCTTGTAGTCTATGGCCGCGCGGACCATGGCGCATCCCCTCTCTTGCTCGGCCCTGAGCTGCCACGCGTGCTATTCACGGTTGCCCTGTACGGGATCGCCTTGCATGCTAGAGCAGATTTAAGATCATGCGTCTCTGGCATGCGCTGCGTTCATGAGAAGGGGCTTGGTAGACCCCCAAGCACCCAAGGTCGTTTGCTCGTGTAGCGAAGACCCGTTGTCGTATCGGCCGCCTGTGGGTGCTGCAGCTGGTGGTGGTGCTGCTGCTGCTGGGAATCTACTCGCATCGTGCCTAGGAAGTCGGTCACGCCCGATCGCCTCAGCTCGTGACCGACCAGCTGAGGTGGCTTCCCGCTGCCCTGTAGCCCGCGGCCGAAGGTCCCGCAGTTCCAGCCGGCCGCTGGTGCGCTGCTTTCGGCGATGTCGCGTCTCGGCTGCATCGGCGAATATAGAGAGAGGGCCGCCTCGTCCGGCAGGCCGATTTGCGATGAGAACTCACGTCGAAACGCCGTATAGAAGGCCTGGAAGTGCCAGGGATTGCCTGTTGTGCGGCGGAGGTTGACGTTGTGCTTGCCAGCATTCTCAGCGTCGGCGGCAAAGATGTGGATGCTCACGCGCAGACCTGACCTTTCCGATATTAACTCTGCTGATGCCATGAGATCGTCCGTCATCGGCATGAGCTCACACGCATCAGGTTCAACTGGGTACACCACGAAGGTCACGACAAGCTGTCCCATGGTCTCCACGACAGTGTATGGCATGCTGAGAGCCACGAGCGTTGATACGACCGCTGCAGAAAGTGACTCTGTGGTGAACTCTAGGTTCTGCCAGCCAAGGCAGCGGACCCAGCTGTCTGGCTGGCGTGGGGTTTCGGTCACGGCGTCCATCGATCGGAAAGATCCAGTCCACAAGAAAGATGCAGGGACGCTTCGCGGAAAATACACCGGGGGGATTCATATGTACCGCTCGCGAGTACGCCCTCCGAGGGGATGTAGATCCCTTCCGACTCCCGCGTGCCCTGCGTGATGTTGCCTTCGCTGGCCACGGTCATGACCTGGATGACTCGGCCTCCTACCCTCGCGCATGCCTTGATGTGTTCCAATCGGGGCGTGAACAGTCCAGACTGTTCCTTACGCACCGTGAGCAAGTTCTCGCTGAGGTTGGGCTCTTCTTCCTCGGACCCCATGTCCCAGCACCTGTGCGCCGCAAAGCCGCGAAAGACCTGTTCAATGCCCTTGATAATGATGGCTCCCTGGAAGCTTGGGAACGACGCCAGGGGTGCCCGGCGATGATGCAAATGCCCCCCTTTGCGGTCGGGACGGACGGGGAGGTCTTCAGCCTCCGAGCTTACCAGGATAGCCGCCGCGCTCTGACAGGCGAGTTCACTCGTCGAATGCCCACACTGGTCGCCTTTGTCCGCGCTTGGCTTTCACTCCACAAGCCCGATAGCGAGCACAAGTTTGCACTCACGGCCAAGTCCTTCTTCCTTCAGGAGGCGGAAGGCCTCTCGCGCGCCGCGAAGCTTGCCTGGTCACGCCTGCGGGGCGCTGGGGAAATCACGAGCTTACAACATGATGGTGTTGTCATGGTACTCTCCCAAGGCATGACCCCTACGGATGCATGTGCTGCCTTGACGGAGGTGTGCACCGCGGCGCTTGGCTATGCGCAGCCTGTTGAGGAGAAACCCTTTCAATTCGACCCTGGAGAGTCGGAGGATGACCGGGACAGTGTCGCGGATGTGGACGCGCTCTAACGCGCCCTCATGCTCCCCCGAACCCATGACCCCCCCGCAAGCTTAACCCGCCCAGTCCCCCTCTGAGAGCCTCCCGGCAAGCTACGGCCCCGGAGCAGGGATGCTGGTGCGTGCTATGCTTGCGCCCCTTTGTGCCCCTCGGGGGTTCCGTTCTGGCTTCCACAGGCGCCGCTCTGCCCAGTGTCCCTCTGAGAGCCTCCCGGTCAGCTACGGCCCCGGAGCAGGGCCTCTGGTGCGACCCCCGCCTGTGTTGCTTCTGCGTCTCCCCCGAGGGGGATGGTATGGTGTGAGCATGTGCCCCGCCCCTTCACACACACGCACCGTCGGCTCATTCGTGGGCCCGCCTCGCCGTCTACTTAATGATCGTAATCTTTCTCCTCTTCATCCGCTTCCTCCCCTGGGGCTCATTCTCTTCTACTGGCGCGGGGGACTCTTCGCCGAGTGTCACTTGATGACAGGCCCGCTGCTCCCGAGACACATCTTTGCCTAGGTCGATGACCCTCCTGGCGTGCTGGGGGGGGAGACTGAGGATGGCATTTGTTGAGTTCGGCATAGCATGACTTGTCGCCTTAGCTAGAGACCGGTATGGTTTCTTTCTAACAAGTCGACTACGCGGGGTTCAGCTTCACACAACACTCACGATGCGCGCGGGGGCGGGTCGGACAATCATGGCGGGTCGGACAACTTCATGAATTAACCTACTTGTCATTTCTGTCTGACCGCCTCCCGACGCGCGGCTGCCCTCGGCCGGTCGCAAATCGCAGAGCCACAAATACGTGTACACGTAGGCAAGCTGTGCCGCCGCATGCGCCGCGGGCGTCGCTACGTACGACTCGATCTCGACAACTTCAACGACTTCCTGCCCACAACCTTCCGCCCAAATAAGGGCGTGCCGGAAAACCCGAGGTGACACACCGATGCGGGCGGCGCACACCTCTCTGCCGCGCTCTCGTGGACTACACTAGCATAACCACGGGCACCGTCGCCGTCACGTCAGCCCGCACGTCAGCAGCAACCGTAGTCAGCGGAGGCGGCGCCCCGCTGACTGCAGATGCTGCCGGGGCAGGCCCTGGCGCCGTTTGCAACGGCGCAGCATATGTGTCCATGGCAACGTGAGGCAACTGCTCCGGTCGCATGCGCGCTGCTAGACCTGAGAGCTGCTTGCGCACCTCAGCTCTTACAATGCTCACGATGGCGCCTTCACTCAGCTCCAAGCCGCCGCCGTTGGCGTTGCCGCTATCGCTGCCCCCCATCCACGCCCCGCCCTGCCCACGAGCGCCGTCTTGGGCTATTGCCGTCCCCCCAAGCGAGATCGGCGAGATCGGCGAGATCGGCGCGGCTCCCTCGTCGCCCGTCGTCCCGACGAAAGAGCCCACACCCTTGGCGCGACCCGCCTCCGCTCGCGCGTGCGCCGCGTCGCGCCGCCATGCTTGTAGCAGAGGCTCATAGAACATGTCGCGCACCTCGAGGGCTCGGTACATGGGCTCATACTCGTCCGCGTGCTTGATCGGGTGCAGCGCGATCGGCAGCTGGCACAGAGCGGGCCGATGCATTGACGCCACGCTCTCGTCGTTGAAGGCTTCCATGACCTTGACGAGCAGCTCACGCGCGCGCCGCGGATGCGACCACAGCGGCTCTCTCCTCATCGTGCCCTCGCGCAGCTCGCCGAGGAGCGCAGACAACTTGTGCGAGGTGTCCGACCACTTCTCAAAGCCAGTCCCGATCCCAAATTTGGTCGGGGTCATCAAGTGGAAGCACGCACACGTGACGAGCTGCGCCTGGTTGAGACGCATGCACAGCCCCAGATTCGCATCCTCGTGAGTGTGCATGCCGGAGCCCCCCACGTTGCGCGCGCATCCACGGCATCGAATGGCCGCGAGCTTCCTCTGGCACTTGGAGCGGATCAAACGCTCCGCGGCCGGGCGCGACATGCCGTACACGCCACCCATGGCGTACATGATCGCCGTCCGGTTCTCGACGGTCTGTTGGGCACGCCAGCGCTCCTCACCGAGGTTGAGAGTGAGGAGCTCCTTCTCGAGCTCGAGCCATTCCAGGCTCTCGCGCAGCCGCTTGCGAGTCTTCGTGGCCGTGCCCCACCGGTCGGTCCGTAACGGCTCGCCCTTGTTGAAAGTGAACGAGCGGCAGTTGTCCGACGGGTCGTCGGTGCAGTTGTACGTGCCGAAGGCGGAGCCAAAATAGACGGGCGAGCCAGGGTCGATCTGCCTATGCAAGAAGCGCAGAAAGTGGAGCAGATTCTTCGGACGGAGCACGGCATCGGCGTCCATCTTGACGTAGTACGCCTTGCGCGGGAAGCGAGCGAGGAGCGAACGGAACAGCAGCTCGGTCTTCTTCCAGCTGCGTACTACCAGCCCTCGATATGGGATCCATGAGCATCGAATCTCAAGCTTGGCGAGAGACGCATGTGGCTGTGTCCAAGGGGCCGTCGGAAAGGCGAAGGCGCTGTCCAGCTCGTGCGAGTTCGTGTTGAGCTTGCAGCCCGCCGCGGCCGAGCCGTCTGGACACAGAGGCAGGCAGTCGGCTAGCAGTAGCACGTCAAGTGCATCGCCTGTGGATGCCATCCACGTGTGCCGTGCGCATGCGAGCACGCTTCCGTGGGCGCAGGCCGTGGCCGCCGCCTCGAGCGTGGACGACGCTTGGTCAGAGGATGCGCCGCTGTCCGTATCGGCCATGAGCCACTTGCCCGAGACGGGCATGCCGATGGCGACGTCGGCCAGTCCCAAGGGCGCGAACTCGACGCCAGCAGGTTGCCAAGAGAGGACAGTCGCCGCCGTATTAGTCCGACTGGGTGTCGAGGGCGAGGTCGGCGGCAGTGCTCGTGTGAGCTTGTTGCGCGTAAAGTGCGAATAGCGCGCGGGTGCGTCGAGCGGGGGGAACTGGCGGCTGCACGTGAAGAGGGTGCTCGGGTCGGCTGCAGAGCCGACGAGATCATCAAAGGGGATGAGGTTCGTACGCCCCCGGTAGAGATCCGACTTGTACGCACATGTGCCGCCGAGTGGCCCAGCAGAGTCACCGACGGTGGCGCTCAGGTCGAAGGCTTCGCCCGTGGTCTGCGACGGGAGGAAGCCCGAGGGCCGCTTGCACTCTGGCTCGACTTCTGCAGTCCCAGAGGCCGTGTTGACGGTAGCCTGCTGGGCTGCCGCCGCCGCGATGATATCCGGGCCTGATCCTTGGGACAGCGAAGAGGATATGTGCGCCCGTGTGCAGCAATGTGATAACGAGCAGCCCAATCTGCCCGAGCCACATTCGGCAGGTGATTTCTTAAAGCCACGGCGGCAGCAGGCGCCCTGCGTGCCGCACCAACTGCATTCGCCCTGCTTCGAGCACGCCTTCCAGCAGTCTTGGTTGTTGTGCTTGAGGGGGTTGCGGCCCGTACGTGCGTGATTGTTGTCCGCCGGAGTCGGGATGTTTTCCTTGGCGGCGGCGATGCCACTGGAGCTGGAGTGGTTGTGCTCCACTCTCTGAGACCGCCGCCTTGCGCCCGCAAAGGGATTCACGATGCCGCCAATTGTGTGGTTCTTGTCCGCTTTGTGGCGCCGCCTCCTTGCACCCGCCGTGGGTCCGGCGGAGGTTTGATTGCTGCCAGGATCGTCGGTGAAGGGCCTCGACGCCGCGTACGGAGGCTTCTTCATCCGCTTCCAAAGCCGCGTGTACTTTGAGAACACGTCGTCTGAGTGGACTCCGGCACAGAGCTCACACGTGCCGCAGGCGACGGGACACTGGGCCATCGGGCATCGTCCCGAGTCGGCCCCGAACGCACATCGGCCCATAGCTCCGGGCTCAGGCCACGGGCCCGGGCAGCAGGTCCCGAGGAGAACGAGCGAAACGAGATGCATAAGGACGAGGAGGCCACACAGTTTTTACAATAGGAAGGTCTCACCCACAGAGTGGCCAGCGTGCCCAGAGTGGCCGCTAGCGAGCGGTTACCCAGCGCGCTCGCGAGCGCGCATGAAGCGAGCGCACGAGCGAGCGCGCTTGCGGGGCCGCTGGGGG
>Ga0210244_101547_pt1 | contig 18055 bp, 8 predicted proteins | sample ChrtobMetaP3_0mM_FD_155473 | JGI IMG/M metagenome (GOLD analysis project Ga0210244, IMG submission 155473) | Chrysochromulina tobin associated microbial communities from unialgal haptophyte culture, Seattle, Washington, United States - P3_0mM | ecosystem: Host-associated > Algae > Haptophytes >...
TAACCCTAACCCTAACCCTAACCCTAACCCTAACCCTAACCCTAACCCTAACCCTAACCCTAACCCTAACCCTAACCCTAACCCTAACCCTAACCCTAACCCTTCAGGGCCTCCGCGATCGCCTTGGCACCATCTTCGCGGATGTTGTTGCGCTGGAGGTCCACCGAGGTCAAGACCGCGTTGACCTTCAGCGCCTCCGCAATCGCCTTGGCACCATCCTTGCCGATGAAGTTGACCCGGAGGTCCACTGAGGTCAACACCGCATTGACCTTCAGCGCCTCCGCGATCGCGATGGCTCCCTCTGGACCGATGTTGTTGTTGCTGAGCCACAACTCGGTCACGACCGCGCTGAACTTGAGCAGATCAGAGAGGACGAGGGCGCCGGAGACCCCAACACCTCTCAGGTCCAGCTTCGTCAGCGTGTCCGCGCGTAGCTTCTTGATTGGGATCTCCGAGAAGACCTCGAGAGATGCGCTCCTGAGGACTACTCTCGCGAGCTGCTGCGCCGCCTCCCCGTCGATGTTGTTGTTGGCGACGGAGAGGTTTTCAAGCACCGGGCTGAGCTGAATCAGCTCGGCCAGCACAATGCCCTCGGTCGCCCCGAGACCCTTGCCCTGCAGGTCGAGCTTTGTCAGCTTTCCCGCGCGCAGCTTCTTGATCGGCACTCCCGAGAGCACCTCGAGCGACGAGCAGTTGAGCACTGCCGTCGCCAGCTGCTGCGCCCCCTCTCCGTCGATGTTGTTGTTGGCGACTGAAAGACTTGTCAGCGCCGTGGTCTTCATCATCGCCGCCAGAACACGCCGCACGGTCGGCGGGTCGCCGCCGAGCTTCTGCGAGAGGTCGAGCGTGCCGCCCGTCACCCCGGCCGCACGCAGCAGCCCTCGGCCAAAGCCGTCGCCTGGAATCTGGGCACCGAGCTCCACCGCGTTCGCCCACCACGCGGGCCACTGCCACGGCGGCGTGCCCGAGAGCTTGGTGCCCTCTTCGCACAGCGCACGAGCGGCAAAGTACTCCTGGAAGGAGAGGTGCGACGACTGCAGCCGCAGCGGCTCGGACTGCACCAGGCTGAGCAGCGGCAGCGCGTCGACGAGCACGCGCTCGCGCACCGTGCGCAGCGCCGTACGCAGCGCCACCGACAGGCGCGCCTCGCACGCCGCGCGCACAGCGGGCGCCCTCGCCGCCATCGCGCGCTGGAGCACGGCCGTCTCGCCCGCGAGGCCCGAGGAGCGCAGCTCGTCGGGCTTGAGCCAGTCGCTCTCCGTGCCGTTGGCAAAGGTCACCTTGTAGTACTTGTGCCTGGACTCGTGGTCGGTCGTGATCACGCCGCGCTTGCCCTTGTGCTCGCCGTACTTCACCTCGACATAGTGACCCACCTCGGGGCGGCCGCCAAAGGGCTCGTAGGGCGCCGCCGCCGCCTCGGCCCGGATCTTTGCGAGCGCCTTGGGCGCCTCCAGGCCGAGCGCCGCCTCGTCGAGCTGCCGGTCCTCAATGAGGCGGCGCTGCGCAACGTGCGCCTCAAAGAAGATGCGCTGCAGCAACCGCAGGAGCTCAGCCGACGCGACGCCACCGCGCGCGAGCATCGCGTCCGACGCGGTCGCGTACAGCTCGGCTACCGTGGCGGGCATGCCAATGCCCTGCCGCAGCTCGTACACGGAGGCGACCATGGAGAGCATGAGCGGGTTGCTCGTCACCTTTTGGCCCTTGTCATCGCGCGGCACGGTGTCGCGCACGTACGGCAGCAGCGCGGCCGCGCGCTCCGCGCCGAGACGCTGCTCGAGCGCGCGCTCCTGCTGCGCGTCCGAGAGCGGCGCGAGCTCGAGGCGGCGGAAGGCGGCGAAGCGCGCCTCGTCGACGCCCGCCGGCCGCGAGGTGCAGAGCAGCACGTGGCCCTGCGGCGCGAGCACCTCGACCACGTGGAGCTCAATGTCGGCGCGCTTGGCGCCGGCCTCGTCGAGCCCGTCGAGGAGGAGCAGCGCCCGACGCGCCATCATCGCCTGACGCAGCATGCGGTAGAGCGCGGGGCGGCTCGCCTCGTGCTCGAGGCGCAGGTAGGCGTCAATGTAGTTCCACGCGGAGGCGAAGGCGTCGGGCGCGTCGAGCAGCCGCTGCTGCAAGACCTGCACCTTGACCAGGATGGGCACGAGCTCCGTGTGCTCGTCTTGGAGCGCGAGCGTCACCACCTGCGATAGCAGCGTCGTCTTGCCGCTCGCGGGGCCGGCGGTGAGCAGCGCCGCGCGTGGCGCTTCCGCTGTGCGGCCCTCGAGCTGCGCGCTGTGCTGCGCAAGCAGCCATCCGAGCAGGCCGTGCGCATCGCGGATGGCAGCCGCCTCCGCCTCTGCCGCAGCATCCCCCGTCACGCTGATGGCGACGCACTGCTGCAGCGCATCGAGCCGGTGGCCCGTGAGCGCGTCGGCAATGCCCCCGTGCTGCGCGCGCAGCCCCCGCGCCCACCACGCGCGCAGCGCCTCGAAGGCGACCTGCGGCAGCTCGCGCGGCGCGTGGTTCCACGGGTGCAGCCTGAGCGTGGCTGGTGACTCGCCGCTGCCCTCCAAGAAGGTGCGGCTGTGGCAGAGGCCGTCGGCGCCGACCGCTGCCACGTCGGCATCGCGCCAGCCGCGGGCCGTACGCACGGTGAGCGGCTGGCCCGCGGCGTAGCGCCGGGCGCCGCTCGCGCCACTGGAGCGCAGCGCCGTAGTGGCCATGGCCTCGAGCGCGACGGGCTGCAGCCTCTCGACCGCCTCGCGCACCTTGCCGAGCGCGGCTTGGAGCTGCGTGCGATCGCCCTGTTTCTGTTCTTGGAAGAGCGCCGCCGCCGCGTCCACGCACGTCTGCACGGCGCCGCCCGCCTCGCGCGCCGCGTGCGCAATGGTTTGGCACCGCGCCGCGCTGTTGGCAATCTCGCGCGCCCGCTCGCCCACGGCACGCAGCGCCGACTCCGACTCCATCCGCTGAGCATCGTCCGCCAGGCGGCGTGCGGGCTCGGCGAGGTCTCGAAGCGCACGCGCATCGCCAACGAACGCGGCCTCCCAGCCGGCAGCGGGCGGGCGCCACGGCAGCACCGCCTGGCTGCAACGGTCGTAGGCCAGCTCTACGTCGTCGCCGCCCGCGACGGCGACGCGCCCCCCGGTCGCATCGACGACGACGCCAAAGCGCGGCCTGCCGCCCGCGTCCCGAGAGAGCAGCAGCAGCGGCTGTCCCTCGGCGAGGCGCAGCGGCGCGGCGGCGGGCGCATCGACCTGCGGCAGCGGCTCCGGCGGCGCGGCCGTCGTACCGTGGGACGCGCGCATCTTGGGCAACAATCGCGCCAGCGCGCCCGCAATCCGATCCACAAACGTCTTGTAAAGGTTGATGACCATGGCCTTGTCGCCCTTGCCAGTGAAGGTGGCTCCCTCGATGCGGGCAACCACTTCGGCGACGCGCGTCTCGAGCCGGCCGGCGCTCAAGTCGACGGGCTCGAGGGAGCGCCCGCTGCGGACCTGAAGCATCTTGGGCGGCAGCTTATCCAGCTCCGCCTTCAGCCGTGGGACGACGGACAGCCGCAGGATGAGCTCGCCGCTCACCGCCGACTCGAAGATGCACCAGCCGCGGCCCTCGTCGTCGTCGAGGCCGGCCTCGCCGAGGCGTCCGTCGTACGAGCGCTCGTTGAAGAGCGTGTCCACGCCGCCGGCGATGTGCTCGAGCTGCGCCGCCGCGCGCTTGGCCGCCTGTGCCGCCGCGTGCGTCGCGAAGCACACGATCGCACGACGCGCACTTTTGCCGAGCGTGCAGCTGACGATCTCGCCGTAGGGCACAAGCGCCGCTTTGATCGCCGCCTCGTCGACGCTCGGAGCGACGTCGAAGAGGCAGAGCTTGCCATCGTACTCTCGCGGTCGCGGCGGCAGCTCCTTGAGCTGCAGCACGGTCGTGCCGATGGCGGAGGCATAGAGGCTGCCCATCTGCGGCGAGGACGCACGCACGGCGCAGAGGCCGACGGGGGTGGGCGGCATTCTCTCAGCGAGGCGGTGCAAAGGACAGCATGAAGAGAGGAAGGGGGCATGATGTGGGGCGTTCCGGAGGAGCGTTCTGATCGCGAGTGCCTTACCACGCCAAGCCCTCTTTTGAAGGCACGCTCTTGCTCATCGGTGCGGGGGCTGTGGTCGCTGTTCTGGTACAGCGACGGGTAATCCCAGAAAAAGGCCTCGATGTTGGGCCGCTCTAAAAGGGCACGCCAAAAGGCCTGGATGCGGTGGCCGGTCGGGTCCGGGTTGCCCTGGGTGGGCCAGCCGAGAGAGAACGCGCCGACTGCGCGCCTGCCCTCGAGAAGGAGTCGCTTGGCCTCCTTGGGCGTCAGATGCGGCTTGATCCCGCCCACAGGCTTGAGGTCCTGCCGGCGGACGATGCGGTAGTCTGGCTGCCGGGCGAGCTGGGCTTTCAGCCATTTCGCGCTCACGAGCGCAATATCGCCGCGTCCGAGCACCTCCGCCAGGTCGCTGTCGAGCGCACTCAACTCGCGCTTCACCTCGGGGTCGATGTCGATGAGCTTGTGCGTAGAGCGGCGCTTGCGACGCGACGGCCTGCAGCAGGCTCCGAAGGGCCGATTAGCGTCGTCGTCGATGTCGTCGAGGTTGGTATCGTCCCCGTCATCCAAGGCATCGGGCCGCGTGGGGCCCATTGGGTGGCGGCGCGCCGGCGGCGGCGCCAAGTGAGAGGCAGCGGCAGACTCTGGCTTGAGCGTCGGCAGCTCAACCTCAGTGGGCGTTTCTGGAAGCGTCTGTTTTGCAGCCGCCTGCACAGTGCGCGCGCTTGAAAGCGCATGCGTGGGAACGCTCGTCGGTCCCGATGAAAGCGGCCCACGCGGCGAGAAGGCCAACACAATCGCGTTCAGCATGGAGTTGCCGACCTCGAGGATCGAGTTGTTGGTCTCAATCGCCGCCTCCGCCGGCATCGTCTCTGCCTCCGTCGTCGCTTCGGCCATCTCCATTTTCCACTCCGAATGCCAATTGGAAAGGTAGATCCAGCCCCTCCTTTCTCATTGTGAATGGGAAGAAGAGGGCATAAAAAAGACACCGGGAGCCGGGACCGCGCACGATCCGCGTCTCATGCGAGTACACCATGTGACAGAGCAAGTTCGCCACGTCTGGCACGCCACACAAACACTCACAATGTATCTCACTGTTAAGCTTTTATATGGAGCCTCTCTTTCCCCGGTCACATGGCCTCGATGGCGTCCTCACCCCTGCCATCCCTACTAACGTTCCCCGGGGAAGCGGGGTGGTATCTATCGAGCCATGACTGGAGGTCCTCTATGTCGCCGAGCTGCTTGAGCACCAGCTCGCGGTGGCTTCTGCAGAAGGTGTTGTGCAGCTCGCCGCGTTCCCAGTCGCACGCCGGCCCGCCGGCAATGGCGAGGGCGGTCACCTGCTGGCCGGGGTTGTGCCTCTTGAGAAGGTTGATACACATCTCCACCTTGCCCTTCCAGCCGACCTTCCACGACTCCTGGTCACCAAGCGTCATCGAGTTGAAGATGTCGTCCTTGTCGCCGGCCGCGTACTCGCCACCGCGGCTCAGGACGAGACGTTTCGCGACGTCCAGCGCAGACACGGGCGCTGAGGCAAGGAAGAATGGGGACCCGGTGCTAACCCTAGGCTCGACCTTGCTACGACGACGGTACAGAATGACCAGGGCGAGGACATGGATGATGAACATGATGACGCCGACGATGACGCCGATGATGATGCCCGTTGAGTCGCTGGTCTCGACCGCCGATGCACCGGTCGACATGGGTGGAGGTGACATGAGTGGAGGTGACATGGGTGGAGGTGGCGATGGTGAAGGCGGTGGTGGTGCCGGCGGATACGGCGGCGGCGACGGATACGGCAGATACAGCGGCGGCGACGGCGGCGGCAGCACACGAAAGCCGCAGTCGGTGCAGTCGCTGCCGCGACTGCAGAACAAATACTCCGCTCCGGGTCCGCCATCGTCGCAAAGACCATCCGAGGCGAAGTTGCACGTCTCAGTGCAGGTCTGCAACCCACGGCGGTGGCTGGGCACAAGCTGCATGGAGTCCGACCCGGGAGCTTCGTTGTCGTTAGCCTCGGTGCAGGGCATTACGTTGCACAGGAGCGGCGGAGGCGCCATCAGTGGCGACAGTGGAGGCGGCAAAGATGGCTCCGACACTGCCCAATGTGCACCAGTCCCATTTCCATCGTTGGGGGCCGTTATCGCCATGGCACTCGACCGCGGGACGAGGAGCGCGAGCAAGGCCAATGCGAAGCACTTGTTACGGTAGGGCCGATGCTGCTTCGACCGAATCGCGAATGCAAAGACCATGCGCGCGCCCTTGCGCAGCGCATCGGCCGTAGACAGGAAGGACGGGGGCGCCAAATAGCTCATGTTATGTACGCACGGTGGTGAACAGGACGTGCGGCGGCGCGCATTGGGGTGGATGGCTTCCACAACGCGAGCGCCCGCGTGTGAAACAAAGCGAGCGAGCGCGCGCGCCGTAAAGAGTCATGGACTATTTCATGTTTCATACACGTGGACAATTACACGGCACAAGTTCACTGTTTCCAGTTTTGGAACTCGAGAGCATTGCAAAGAGCGGAGGACTGTATAGGGGCCCACCCACATTCAGAGGGAGAAGCGGAGCAGGGTGCTGGCACGAGGTTGCGAGGACGAGAGCGCCCGCACCCGCCGCCAGTCTCTGTCTCTCTTCAGCCCCTGCTCAATCGTCCTCATCGTCGACGACGACGGCCTTGCGCTTCTTGGGTGCCGCCGCCTCACTCGCCTCTGTACCGGCGCCAGCCCCTTCTTCGTCGTCGTCAGCGCCAAAGAGGTCCGCCTCCGCGCCGTCGACGTCTGCCGCGCCGTCCTCCTCATCGTCGACCTCGGCCACCTTGCGCTTCTTGATCAGACGGCCGCCACCGCCGCCGCTCTCGGGCGGTGCGGGCGACGCCGCAGCGTCCTCGCCGTCTGAGCCGAAGAGGTCGGCCTCGTCCTCGTTGTCGCCCCCCTGCGCCGCGCCCGATCGTCCGGCCGCTGCCGCGTCCATCGCCGCCCTGCGAGCCGCCTTCCCGGCCTTCTCGGCCTTGCGTGCGTCCTTGGCCGCCAACTTGGCCTCCCGCCGCGCCTCCTTGGCCGCGGCCTTCTTCGCGGCCTTCTTCTCGGCCTTCTTGTCCGCCTTCGCCTTGGCCTTGGCCTCGGCCTTGGCCGCCTTCCGTGCCGCCCTCGCCTCCTCGTCACCCTCCTCGCCCTCGTTGCCTTTGTCGTCCTCCTCCTCCGACTCGTCGTCGTCTTCGTCGTCCTCCTCCTCCTCTGACTCCTCCTTATAGTCGTCATCCGCCGCCTCGTCTTCGTCGTCATCGCTCCCGAAGAGGGCATTGTCCTCATCCTCCTCGGCCGCCGCGCGCGCCGCCGCCAGCACCGCCGCCTCCTCCTCCTCCTCGGCCGTCGCCTCCTTGCGCTTGCGCTTGGCCTTCGCACCCTCCTTCGCGGCCTCCGCATCGCGCAGATCGGCCTCGCGCCACGCATCCAGCTTGGCCGCGAGCTTCGCCTTCTGCTCGGCATTGCGCCGCAGTTGCTCCGCCTCGTCGGCCTCGCGCTTCGCCACCTCGGCCGCCGCCTTCGCCTCGCGCTCCGCGGCAAGCGCCGCCGCGATCGCCTCCGCCTCGGCCGCCTCGCGACGAAACTTGCTCTCGGCTTCCTCGGCGCGCTCGAGCTCATCGCGCAGCTCGCGCCCAAGGCGGTCGCACATAGCACGAGCCTTCTCGCGATGCTCGTCAGTCAGTCCCAGGGCGAGCGCCGCCTCGGTCGTCGGCGCGGCGCGGCCCACCACGTTCGCCGCGAGCGCCGCTGCGGCCGCGCGCTGCGCAGCTGTCTGGGGCGCCTCCCCCTCTGCTGAGGCGGTGGCTGCTGCCAGCTTGCCCCCCTCGACGGTGGCAGCCTTTGCGAGCAGCGCTACCTCGGGCGCATCGAGCACGCAGCGCGCGTGCTCGAGGGCCACCTGCGCCGCGCGCACCACCTCGACGCTGCGCGGAGGAGGCACATCGATGCCCTGCTCATACGCCTTCGCGTCGGGGTGGCGCGCCGCGTACAGGTAGGCGAGCCCGAGGTTGTGCCAGGCCACCTGAAGCTCCGGCGCGTCGCACACGAGGCTCTGGAGCACTTTTCGACTCTCGAGGTACTCACGGTCCTCGAAGAGGTTGCGGGCGCGCAGCAGCCGCAGCTGCTGCAGCTTGGCGCCCGGCGCGACGCGCTTGGTCGCCGCCTCGTAGAGCGACGCGGCCGTTGCATGCTCGAGCAGCGCCGCGTTGAGCTGCGCCAGGTTGAGCGTCGCATGCTCGCACGAGGAGGACGCCTCACGAACCTGTGTGAAGATCTGCATCGCCTCGTGCAGCCGCCCCTTGGCCACACAGACGACGCCGATGCCGTTGGCCGCGTACACATTGTTCGGCTGGAGCTCAAGCGCTTTGCGGAAGAACTCCGTTGCCTTATCAACAAGCAACCCGCCCTCGCGGGTCGAGCACGCCTGCGTGAGCGTGGCGGAGGCCGCCGCGCCGCTCGCCGCCAGCAGCAGCTGGATCCACCCGAGCTGACACGTGGCGTACGTGTCGTGCTCGCAGCCCGGGGCCTTCTTCAGCACCTGCCCAAAGGTCCCCTCCGCCTTCTTGAGCTCGTGTACCTGCAGGTACAGGTTGCCCAGCTGGCAGTAGGCATCCGCAGAGCGCGGATGCACCATGCACGCCTTCTCGGCCCATCCAATGGCCTCGAGCGGCCGGCCGGCGGCGTCCTCCACCGCAGTCAGGCGCAAGAAGGCCTCGAGGTAGTTGGGATGGTGGCGCAGGATCGCAAGGTACTTGTCGCTTGCCTTCTGCAGCTCGCCCTGGTCCTCGTACAGCCGGCCGAGGTTGTACTGTGTCGAGATGCAGCTCGCGTCAAACTCCTCGGCGCCCTTGAGGGTACGCACCTTGATGGCGTAGCCGTATGCCTTCTCCGCGTCGTCGAGCTTGCCCAGGCGGTGCCGGATCGCGCCAAGGTTGTTCCAAATCTCGGCGGGCACCGTGCGCACCTTCTTGATGAGACCGGCCGCCTTTTCGTACGATTTGTTCGCGTTCGCGAGCTGCCCGGGCAGCCGCTGCTGCAGCTTGGCCAGCTCGAGCCAGACGGCCGCATCCGAGGAATCGTGCTCGGTCGCCTTGGTGAGTACCTTGAGCGCCTCGGCCTCTCGCCCCTCCTTGGCGTACAGGTGGCCGAGCACCTTGAGGGCCTCCACGTTCGCCGGGTCCGCCTTGATCACGCGCTCGAAGCACGCCACTGCCTTCTTCGCCTCGTCGTTCTCGAGGAGCATCTGGCCCAAACCAAACTGCGGCGCCAGGTAGTCGGGGTTGGCACGCGTCGCCTCGAGGTACATGGCGCGCGCAGTCCTGTAGTCGGCGATCGCGTGCGCGCAGCGCGCGAGGTGGTACGCCGACTCGGCCTTGATCGCCTTCGCATCCGCGTAGTCGTACGCGCGCTTGGCGAGCGTTTGCGCCTTTTGGTACTGCCCCCTGTAGAAGAAGTGGGACGCGAGGTGGTTGAGCACGGACGGGTTGTACGGTTCGAGCTCGTAAGCGCGCGTGAGGATGGCGAGGGCCTCCTCGACGTGCTCATCGTTGAGGTGGATCACTGCGAGCCCCACCATGGCCTCGACGCAATCCTCTTGCAGCGCGAGCGTCCGCTCGAACGCCTTTTGCGCCATGCGCACCTGGCCGAGCTTGTGGTAGCAGTACGCGAGGCCGAGGCGCACCGTGGGCGGCGGCTGCGGGTTGACCCGGAAGACTTCGCGGTAGAGCTTGAGGGCGTCGCGCGCGTTGCCGCTGTTGTACTTGGCGCACGCCTTGCCCAGCAGCGCCGGCACCGAGTTCCGGTTGAAGGCGTCCACCTCGGTGAGTGTCTTCTCCGCCGCTCCCAGCTGCCCCTTGGCGAGCTGGAGCACGGCGCGCCCGACGTTGGCGGAGCCCTTGAGCCGGTCGACGCGCTCGGCCGAGTCGTAGAACCGCTTCGCCTTTTCGAATTCGAACTTCTTCTTGGTCTTGTCCCGCTCACGCGAGCCCATGACCGTGTGGAAGGCGGCGAGCGCGTTCAGGATTGCGAGGAACTGCTCGCGCGTCTGCTTCGTGTCGCCAAACTGGACGAAGAGATTGCCGCGATCTTCCTCGTCCAGAAGCGGCTGAAACATCTTCAGGAACGAGTCATGCTTACCCTGCCGATAGTACTCGACCGCGAAGCGCAGCCACACCTCGAGCGGCGCCAGCTCGTTCATGAGAATTTCTTGCACCTCACCGACGTCGTCGGGCAGCTCCGAGATCTGCACTTCGATGACCTCCGTCGACTGGTGCACCGGGATCAGGATGGTGCCAGCCGTCGTCGCCATGGCGTGCGGGCGAGCACGGGCTGAGGCAAAGTCTGTGCACTGAAGACGTGGAAAATCTTTGCGCCACGACGGCGTTTTTCGTCTTACCCCCCCCCTGTCTACCTCGACTTCCTGGAGTCCTCTACATCTTGCTCGTCGCTAAATCAACGTTTCCTCCGCCCCCCTAACAGACATATGGGTCCATTTGGAGCCAATGATAGCCTTCACAGGCTTCACACAGGTCACAGCTTGCTCAACGCGTTCGTGGTTCGATATGGAGGCGTCCCCCCGCATGGTTTTAGGAAATTCCTAGGGAGAAGCGCCAGCTCGAAAACCTACCCAGCCTGGCGTGGAAAACCTCACCGCCTCAGCATGGATCCCAGACGAGGTCCCACGGTTTCTTCACCTCGCAGAGCTGCTCGAACGGCAGACGCTGCAGCCCCGACGACGCACGAGGGCACAGCCCATCCCTCCAGTGGAGGCGATGGAAGAAGCCATTTGGCTGCATCCACCGCAAGCAGCATTCGGGCGTGACACGCCCGAACTCCAACACTGCGCCAACGATGCGCCGCGTGCGATTGAGGAACGCTTGCATGCCCTTCTCGGCTTCACACTCGCCGCCCTCAATGTCCATCTTGAGGAACACGTCCCTGGCCTCAATCGGCGCCAAGACGTCGTCCAGCCGAAGCATCGGCAGCTGTACGCGCCCAACACCTGCTCTGTGCGACAGGAAGCCCTGGTTGTTGTCGCTCTTCGCAAGGGCCACGGCGGCTCTCGATGCGCCTAAGCACATGGGGTAGAGCGTGACAAGTGGCCCGAAGCCGTTCACTTCGATCGAGCGAAGCAGCTTCTGCACGGTCAGTGGCGTCGGCTCAAACGCATGCGCCGTGTGGCCTGCTGCGGCGGCGGCAAGAGTGTACATGCCAACGTTCGCCCCGATGTCGACAAGTGTCGCGCCGTGGCGGGATGAGGCGTCGCGGAGCCGTTGCAGCATGAACCTGACGAGCCCACACTCGAAACAGCCGTGCTTCTTCACCGCAGCGCTCACGCCGCTCGAATCCAGCGTGCCGGAGTACAGACACATGGACCACGTGCTGGTCATGTTTGTTAGCTCGGCAGCATCCTTGGTCCGGTCATCCACGTCACGCAACCCGGCCGTCACCCAATCACACGCACGCCTGCCACTTTGCTGACGAGACGGCAGATGCTGTAGCTGGCTTATGGTGCTCTTGCTGTCACTCACGTTGAGCGTGCGGAACCCCTCGGGAAACGTCCCGAGCGCCGCAAGATTGCACGCGGCGTAGTAGCTGCAGTCTGAGTGCTGTAGGGATATGGAGACAAACTGACATGCAGTCGGGCCGCATGCGTTGCAACGGTCCACGCAGAAGCTGGCAGCATCAGCCCCACGCTCATCCCAGCTGCCCAGCGCCAGGTTATTTGGAAGCTTGAAGCTGCCTTGAACGCCCACGCACGACCCACTTTCCTGATCGTTGGGGCTCAACGAGACCGTGGTTCCGCAATGGCCGTCGAAGTAGCCCGAGGCGTACGCGACCACGAGCCACGCTGACATGCGCGGGCCGCCCGACGACTTGGTGGATGCGGACTGCGTCTAGCTGTACTTCTGCGTCACACGTTCAGACCCTGTGAGAGGGGAAATGCGCGAGCCGATCTTCGGGGTGTGAAAGTTAAGTTAAGACACAGTTTCGTCGCGGTCCCCCCGCGCTCACTACGTACGGTGTGAAAGTTGAGCTTGTGAGCCGGTGCTTGTCCGGACAAACGAATCGAAGAGGGAACATCAGCATTCCTTTGTGTGAATTGGCTGTGAACTCTCGCCGGCACCTAAACAAGGTGAAACAGTGAACTCTTGGAGAAAAAAAGACTCGCGACTCCTCGCTCACCTTCACGCATGCCATCTTCACGCCGTGCAATTGACGCCGTGCCGCCTCGACTCCTGTGCCACCGGCGACGCATAGCCGGCCGGTGGGCGCCGTGTTGGGCACCACCCCGACTCACAGTCGGTCGCTTGGGAGCCGTGATGGGCGCCGTGGTGGGCGCGCATCTCTCACTTGCTCGTGCACGCAACAAGCGCCTTCACGAGCGCCGTGGTGGGCGCTCACCTCTCACTTGCTCGTGCACGCCACAAGCGCCTTCTCGAGCGCGGCGATCACCGCTGCCGGCTCAGGAGGCGGCGCGCCTGGAGGGCACCCCTGTTTGAGACCCTCCATCGCGATGCCCACGAGGCGCTGTGCCGCGCGCCGCTTGCCTATCACGAGCGGCTTCGAGAGGGTGAGCTCAAAGCGGAAGGGTGTCCGTACGAATTGGAGGGTGGGCGCGCGGCCCTCGATGAGGACGTTCATCCCCGCCTGGCGCATCTTCTCGGCGCAGCCCGCCGCAAACGCGATCACCTCGCCCTGCGTCACGCCCGCCACACTCGGGATGTTCTTGCTCACCTTCGCGTCCTTGAGCGCCGTGTTGGCGATCTGGCTGAGCATCGCTCGGATGCCGAGCCCATCGATGCGCACGTCGAAGGTGGGGACCGCGGCGCCTTTGGGGCTGGTCTGCTCAAAGTGCAGCATCTTGACCAGCTGCGCCACGAGCGCGGGCGAGAGCGCCTCGACACTAAATGCGAGCCCGTGAGAGTTGAAGTACTCAAGGGCGAGGAGGGTGAGGGCACGGAAGATGTTGCCGTTGCTCCAGGTGGAGGCCTTCGGGAGGAGGGCCTGCAGCTTGGCGACGGTCGTGCCCTTGCCCGTGCCCGACAGGCCCTGCAGCACCAGCACGCACCCTCGGGACGGCGCGTCGCCGAGCGCTCCCACGATCTTGGCGGCGACCGCGTCCGCGCTCAGACCAAGCACATCGATGGTGGTGACGGGCTCGAGAGGCAGCTTCTCCGGGGGTGGGACCGCGCCCTTCTTGACGGCGAGCGCGATACCCGCGACCAATTTGAGGTCGTCCTCCATGTCCCGCGCCAGGATGGCCTCCATCTCCGCCTTGGCAAAACTCTTGAAGTCCTTGCTGCCCTTGAAGTGGGCGATCACCAAGCTGGAGGTGACGTCGTCACCCGCCTCGAGGACGGCAAGGCTGAGAGGCGGAGGCGGAGGCGGAGGCGGCGCCTCTGAAAAGAGTGATGGCACCTCTGGTGCCTCGGCCTTGGAGCCGGACGCGAGCCGCTCTCTAATCTTCTTCTCGTTCGTCCTCTTCGGAGCCTCGTCCTCAAAGAGCTGGCCTTTGGCTACGCTCTCCGGCCGCTGGGCGAGGAAAACATTGCCGCATGCGTCGCACGCCACTGGCGTCACCTCCGCCTTGAGTTTCGCCTGCAGCACCGTGCCGCAGGTTGGACAATTGAGAGCATAGTTCGGCATGGTCTCCTTTTCACAATGCTCAGCGTGAATGAACTTGTGAATGGGCGCTTAAACAGCAGGATAAGTATTTAGGAGGGGTGTGGGCCTCCAGTAGAATAGATCTGGCCAGCTCTATAGTAGCGAAAAAAGTCGATTCCACAACACAGTCGAGTCCAGTGGACACCGCCTCAAAGGACGAGTTGGCAGTTGCATGACGAGTTGTCAATTGCGAAAGTTGTACTCCGAGTTGGACGGACGCCGCGGGCAGACACCTGAGAGACTGAGAGACTGAGAGATGGACTTTATGAAACCCCTACTGCGCTGCCTGTGTCGACTCCATTTCGACCCTCGACGGCGTTCCAAAACATCCTCTTGTGAGAGAGATTCGCAGTTGGCGATGAGGGCGGCGGCGGCAGCAGCGGTCTCAACAGTCTGTGCAAGTAGCCGGTAGCCGGACGGCGCCGCACGCCCATATCTGGCCCATATTTATTTGTTGCTGACGAGCCGGAGACCAGAGAGCGTCGGGCGGAAGATGAGGTGTGGAGATGGGCCAACGGCTACTTGCTGCTCAGCTGCGAGGTCGCCCGCCTCGGCCACAGCACAGCCGTTGCCGTGAGTGTGGCCGTTGCACGCACCGTTGGTGGCCACTGGCAATGGCCCAGCGACGTATCCGCCGCCGCCGCCCATCCGGGAGGCAGTAGCGGGCGTGCCGCACGCGTAACCACCGGGGCTCGCGTAACCACATACAGCCGGTGCGCGCGTGTACATGGCGTTGCTCGCCGCGCTGTAGCCGCCGCCATAACCGTTGCCGTAGCCGGCGGTGAAAGCGTAGCCGCCGGGGGCAGCGTAGCCGCCGGGGGCAGCGTAGCCGGCGGTGGAAGGCTGCGAGGCTGGTGGCGGCAGCGGCGGCGGCTGTAGCGGCGACGGCGCGTGGGCCTGGCGCGGAGGTGCGGCGGTTGGTGGCGGTGCCGCTGGCAGGCCGACAAAGCGCGGTCGCGGGGGTCGCGCGCCCGCAGGGTGCCGAGACTCGACGTTCGGGTTCGTTCGGCCGAAGGCGGCGTACTCTGGTGAGCGGGGCGTGGCTGGGGCAGCGGGCGGACGCGAGAAGCCTTTGGAGGACCTGCTGCAGGCCGAGTCGAACGAGTTCGACCGACGAAGGCGAGCGCGTGCGCCGCCGCCCTCGCCTCGCGGCATGCCGCCGGCCAGGGAGTAGCCGGTCGACGCGCCGTAAGCAGCGGGCGAGGCGTGTCGGGTCGCAGGGTGTGAAGCCAGGTGTGAAGCCAGGACGGAGGGTGACGAACCTCCAGGCCCAGCGAGCGGGTCGGCGGCTGCGCCATGTCGACGCTCGAGCTGCAGGCTATTGCGGGCGTACTCGGCTAGGTCCGGCCTGCGCGTCGCCGGCTGCCCTGTCCCGTCGGGCAGCGCGTAGGGCAGCGTATCGGGCTGCACCTCGGTCGGCCGCGTAGCCCCGAGAGGTACCATCGCCGAGGGCTCTGCACTCGAGGTCGCTTCGATGGCGGCAGCGAGGGCGCGGGCAAAGGCGCGGCTCTCTGTGCGGCTGAGGTTCGCCGGGAGCGCGGGCAGGGCGAGCATGGCATCGTCCTCGCTTCCGCTGCTCGCCGCTGCCATGGCGATGGCGCTGGCGCTCCTCCCGCCGTCCGCCTCTTCTTCGGGCGGGCCCCCGTCGCGCGCTTCGTCCCTGTGGATGGTGCGGGCCGCCGCACGGATCGCCGCCGCCGCCACCTCGAGCGCACCCTCACTCGCTACGGGAGCCGGTGAGGGCTCGCCGCACAGAAGAGGAAGCTCAAGGCTGGCCGTGCCGGTAGGCGGCGCTCGGGTGGCAGTCCTGGGGGTCGCGGCGATGGCATCGGGTGGGCCGATCGGCAGCGACAAGAGCGGCCCAGCCGGTGGCGCCGACGCCGAAGCCGCGGGCAGCTGCCCGCTGCGTGCGCTCTCGAGGGCTGCGCTGCCGCCATCGAGGCGGGAGAGCTCGTCCTGCGCGACAAAGAGGCGGGCAGCCGCCTCGCGCAGCAGCTCGTCGGCTCGCTCTAGTGCCCTCTGCAGCGCCGCGTCCGCAGCGGTGTGCTCGCAGCGCGCCGCCTGCAGCGTCACTTCGAGGTGCTTGCAGTCGGCCATCGTCTTCGCCTGTGCATTGCCAATCTCCAGGCGCAGCAGCGCCTCCGACTCCTCAGCGGGCGTGCGCAGGAGCACGACCTGCTCTTCGAGCGAGTGCAGCTCGGACGCGAGCAGGTGCTGGCTGATGACAGCAATCATCAAGTCCTCTCCAATGATCATCGCGGCGATGATCGCGGCCTCGCACCAGCGGCCTAACTCCCGCAACACGATGATGCTCGCAGAGACAAGTGTGGAATTCCGGTGTATGAGCGCCGTCGACAACTCCGACAACCAAGTCCCGGAGGTCACTCTGCAGTGAATTTCGTGCGTCTCTAGGCGCCCAACACGGCGTTTTTGTTTGCGGACTTCGACGTTGTATTTTTGAGAGAGAGGGCCGATCGGAGGCCTCCTGCCATGGCGAAGAAGAAGGGCGGCGGTAAGAAAGGCGGCAAGAAAGGAGCGGCGCTGCCTACCACGCTCGCCGTTGGCGGCGTACTCATGGGAAACAATCCACCCTCCAACTTCCCGCTGTATAAAAACCCTCCTGTGCACCGTCCCGTGCCCGTGCTGATGCCCTCCTCTCCTGGGCGGCACCGAATGCCGCCCGCACCGCCGCGGCTGCCGATCGCCGTGGTGCGCGCAGCGTCAAATGGCGACGTGCCAGCCATCACGGGATGGCTGGCGGCGAGTGGCTCCATCGATGCAACTTGGGACAGCCCGATGGACCACAATGTGCGTGGCTTCACGCTGTTGATGCTCGCTTGCCTGCGCGGGCACGAGCCGCTCGTGGTGCTTTTGCTACAGCGCAAGGCGTCGCTCGACATGCAGGACGGCCACGGCGCCACCGCCCTCATTATCTCGACGGCGAACGGGCGGCACTCTATCGTCGCGATGCTGCTGCAGGCGGGCGCACGAACCGATTTGAAGGCGCGAAAGGGAGGCACGGCGCTCGATTTTGCGCAGGCGCGCGGCTACGACGTGATCGTGCAGCTCATCCGCACGCACGAGGCCGCCAGCGCCGGCACCAAGGCCGATACGCTGCCCGACGTGATCGCGGGCGCGGCCAAGCTCGGCAAGGTGGACGAGGTGCTCGAATGGCTTGCGTGCGGTGGCCTTGTCGACGCGCCCAATCCCGCCGAGATGGGCGCGACGGCGCTGATGCTCGCGTGCGCGAACGGGCGTGAGGCTCTCGTGGCCAAGCTTCTGGAGCTCGGTGCCTCCACCGATGCGAAACGTGCGGACGGCTCGACGCCGCTCATGATCGCCGCCCTCGGGGCGCACCGTGGAGTGGTGCGTCAGCTCGTGATGCACCGACGGCCGCCAACATTCAACTACGACGCGATCACGAAGCCCATCGCGGGTGTGTCCGAGTACGCCCTCGAATTCCGCGCGAGCGGTCGATGGCGCTCGGCGCCCACGTTGACGCCCGCAGGTGGTTCCGCCGTGGCGGGTAGGACGAGTCCTACTAGGAGTCCGCGCTCACCATTCTAGGCACCCTTAGCGGTTCGGTCCGGGTTAGAGGCACCGTGGTGTTCTAAGGTGTTCTCGCTGACGAGTTAATCAAAATAACATCGACCGGAAAGGCCACGTGAACATCGGCGCGGTGGCGATCGGTCGCAACGGGCCCCGCCCCCGGTATATGCATCGGAAAATTCCCCGAGATTTTAATTAGTTGATGACACTGACGTAACCCTTGACGTAACCCGTCGCGCACTCTGACCCTGAATCATGAGTCTGACACTGGCAGACACACGTGATACTCCAGAGTGCGGGAACGTTACTGGTCCATATGCAAGCACGCGGTTTCGTCCGAGATGCGGCCGCGTAATATGTGGGACTGACTCACGGTGCCGAGGTCGACAGTGACTGCCGACAGTGTCCCCCGACAGCCGATCTGTCGTTTTACATTTCCCGAACCCCCCCATTCCGCTTGTCGTTTCACCTGTGTGTGTCGCGTTGTACCGGTGCGTTCCCTGTGGGATCTTCCGTGGAACGTGATTCCTCGGAGTGGTCACGCGTGCGAAGCGCCGCGGTAGTGTTGCGCGGGTTTGTCGACTTACCCCTCTTTGCTCAAGGACAACACTATGTCTTCTATCTCTCCTACACCACAGGGGGAGGTGGGTCAGTCTCACTTATCACGCCATACTGGTTTGGGGTCCGAGGTTCGGGGTGAGCCTTCGGCTGCAGATGCAAGAGGAGTCCATGCGAGGCACTCGACGCTTCAGTCTGT
>Ga0210244_101551_pt1 | contig 18019 bp, 7 predicted proteins | sample ChrtobMetaP3_0mM_FD_155473 | JGI IMG/M metagenome (GOLD analysis project Ga0210244, IMG submission 155473) | Chrysochromulina tobin associated microbial communities from unialgal haptophyte culture, Seattle, Washington, United States - P3_0mM | ecosystem: Host-associated > Algae > Haptophytes >...
ATACAAGCTAGTTTGGATTCTCAAGGGATGCTTGCATGGGTGTGAACAGGCACCCGTTCGTGAAGGACAAGTGGGACGAGCGAGCTTACTTCCTCGTCCAGGACGTGCTCTACGAGGGCATGGACGACGGCCACGTGAGCGTGAATGCGGGCGTCTCAGACCTCGCTATCCTCGCGTTCATTCGAGCGACGTGTTCTCGGCCCGGGGCGCTGTCCAAAGATTGGTTTGACATGAGCGGCGCCATCGCAAAGTGGGCACGTGTCGGCGGCGAGAACGTGATGAGTGTGAGCGCCTTGACGTTCTCGCGGGACGGGTTCTCGATCGAGCTGCCTGATGGCACGATCGAGAATGCCGCTCAACGTGGCGAGATCGACATGACGAGGATCAAGGCGTTGTACGAGGAGGCAGCGGCTGGCGGGTACACGTACTCAATGTCACTCACGCCTGACACGGTGGCGGAGCCTCGGCGTGCGATCGACCTGATCATCCTGTACTGCTGGCGACGCGCACTATTCAAGGTTCAGTACGAGGGCATGAGCAAGTCCGAGATAGCCTCGGCGCTGGCGGCAAGGAAGGAGAAGTCGGGCCACGAGGGCGGCATGCCGATTGGCGCACGGATCGATGCTGCCGAAGCGGTGACTCGCTTCCTCGAAGGCGAGAAGGCTTTTCTGCCAGAGCTTAAGGGAGAGCCGCTCCTCGTGGCGCTAACGCGTGCGGGTGGCTTCGGGCAGGACGAGATGAGCACGAAGCAGATCCTCTCCGTCTTCCAGCGTTCCGCGCAGCAGACAGGGTTCAAGCCAGGGAGTGGCGGGGTAAATAACCTGCGCCGGGGCGTGATGGTGGGCGTCCAGAAGGGAGCTGAGCGCGGAGGCTTCGATCCGGCGATGCATGCCAAGAAGGTGGTCAACCATCGGCAGTCGGGCCACGGGTGCCGCGAGGCCGTGTACGAGGACACGTTGGCAACGACGGATGCGATGGCGTTTTTGTGCGGGCGCGTGCCGCAGCCAATTGAGAGCCTCAAAAACCTGTCGAATCTGCGTGTGCCCGAGGTGGCCAAGTTTCGCAGCTATGCCGACGTGCCAAAAAAAGACCCGGTGCAGAAGCTGCTTTCGGGCAGCCCGGAGCTCAAGCAGCTGCATGCGGCCATCACAAAACAAGAGGTGGTCGTCGAGGAGCTGGAAAAATTGATCAAGCTCGAAAAGAAGCCAAAGAAAGAGCAAAAGGCGATTCAGGATAGGCTCGAGGCCGTCCAGAAGGCGCTCGCGATTCTTGTTGCAGAAGAGGCACGCATGGGGCGCTACCTGAGGGAGCTCGTCCTGTATGAGAAGCAGATGGAGCTCGTCCTGTATGAGAAGCAGATGCAGGTCTACAAGGCCGGTGTTGCGGCGCTCGAGTCCATGCCCCTGCATGAGATGCACATGCGGCTGGAGGTGAACAGCTACGAAGGTGTGACGCTGGAGTGTGTGCTGCTGCGCTATGGCTGCGACGAAGACGTGCCTTTCGAAGTCGAGTCCATCCTGAACGAGCGCATCTCCGGTAAGGGCAAGACGGTGCACACTCAGTATCTTGTCAAATGGAAAGGGTACAAGGAGAGCCGAGCAACATGGGAGAGCAAAGAGTGCATTCTGGACGAGAGCCTCATCACAAGCCTGAAGGAGAAGATGACGATTGCGGCGGGGCCAGTAACTGACCTCAAGGCAGCAGCAGATAAGAAGGCGGCAGCGATCGCGGAGGAGCCAGAGAAGCCGGCAACCGAGCTGAATGGGGCCAAAGACGACGAGAGGGTGGACGAGAGGGCGGCGGCATTCTGGGCGGAGCAGAAAGCGTTGCTGGAGGAGGTGGCCGCGACTGTCCAGAAGGCGACCGTGGAGCGTGCTGTGGCGAGCAGTGGCATTCCGCACGAGAGCAAGATGGCGACGCCTGATGTAGCAATGCGGGTACCGATGGCACCATTATCCGTGCGCAACATAGCGTGGCTGAAGGAAGAGGCCCTGGCTAAGAGCTTTCGCGAGCTGTGCTCAATGGGAATGATGAAGAGTGCGGCAATTTCGCAGTTGTCCAAGGAGCTCGACGTTCCCGCAGAGACGATTCGCAAGCAGATCCGACGCGCGGAGAAGCGGTTGCACCCCGTCATAAGTGAAACGATGGTGACCGTGAGCCTCATGTGCAACGACCAGAAGATGGAGGTTCTGTGCAAGTCTGACACGACGCTGCTTGAGCTGCAGGTGATCGTTGCCGGCCGGCTAGAGCAACCTGTGAGTAAGCTCAGGCTCGTCTCCGAAGGCGAACGCATGGCTGCGAGCGAGACCGTGGCCTCGGTGCTATTGCGCGGGCCGAGCATTGAGGTCTTCCTAGAGCAGAGCGGCGGCGGTGGCACCGTTCAGGATGGCAAAAGTCAAGACTCTGCAATTGAGCTCTCTCCCGGCCGGGACGTCGAGGACCTCTCGCAAGGTGGCACTGAGGTGGACGCAATCTCGCTGTGCGGGACAGAGATCGACGTAGTCTCACCGAATGGGCCTGAAGTCATGATCGACAAAGAGCAAGCGGCGGCTCCTGCGGTGGGCGCTGTTACGGGCACGCCGCAGAAGAGCACTGTCTCGTCAACGCCAATCAAGCGACCACGGGCGGCAATCGAGACTGACTTAGATGAGGACGAGGAGATCATTGCCATGTCGCTGGAGGCGCTCAAGGCGAAGCTCCAGCAGGTCCAGGCGGAGGCTAAGATCGCCATCGCAAGCATCGGTGCGCACGAGCACCTTGCACAAGTTGAAGACGGTGATGGCGAAGAAGGCAAGGCTGAAGGCGTTGTTATTCGTGCTGCCGTCGATCTTTCGCTAGACGGAGAAGGCGATAATCCAGCTCTTGCCGTTGATCTCTCTCAAGACGGAGAAGGCGAAGACGGAGGAGGCGAACGTGATCGTCGGCGTGCTTTGCCTTCAGTTGTTGATCTCGCGAAAGACGGAGAAGGCGATGGCGGCGGTGAGGGCGATGGCGAGGGCAGCGAGGGCAATGGCGGAGATGAGGGTGGTGATGGCAGCAGGTATGGCAGCTTCCATCCAAACGTCGCTCAGAGCGCGGCACTGGCCGTCATGGAGGCAGGCAAGAGCGTCGTTGTCATCAGTGCCGCCGGGACGGGTAAGACAGCACTGATCCTCGGCAAGGTGAAGGATCGTCTGCGGCGCTCGCGTGGCAAGGTGCTGTTGACCGGCCCGTACAACACCCACGTGGACAAGCTGCGCACTGACGTTAGCAGCGATCCGGAGCTAGCAGAAGCTGTAGTAGCTCGTCGGATTATCTTCAAGACGACGGCCGCGGCATTCTCGTTCCCAACGCGTGGGATAGCTAAGCCAAGTCAGATGGCTGCGCAGATGTCGGCGACAATGAAGGCACTCTTGAAGGAAGACAATCTCTTCATGGTCATTGATGAGAGTGCGCTGGTGTCGTGCTTCAAGCGTGACGCCACGAGCGAGCTGCTGAAGATTGTGCGGGAGAGCAACGAGCCGGACGGCGGGCTGCAGGTGCTCGAGGTGCAGGATCTGATGCAAGGCGAGCCCTTCCACTCGGAGGCAGAGAAGGCCGCGGCAACTGTGAACGGTGTGATGCTCAAGGAGCTCAACGTAGAAGGGGAGTTCATGTCGGACCCAAACCGGGAGATCGTCTTCCTGCACGAGTCAAATCGCTTTACAGGGCCGCTAAAAGAGATCTACGAGCAGGGTGCGAATGAGCTACGTGGCGGCGGCACAGGAGCCAAGGTGCAGGAGATGATGAAGATCGCAGTTGCGCGTAACTTCACTCCGGAGGAGGACGTTGAGGCCCTTACGTTGTATGGCACGTCTAAGGAGGTCATGGATGCGTCAGCCACGCGGACACTGATGCGGGCGAAGACGCGTGGGCACACGGTTGAAAACGGCGGAGTGTACATCTACGACAACACGCTCGAGGCCTCCGAGTACAGCGAGCAAGATCGAAACTCGATGAGGCCGTTTGGCTTTGAGAAGCTCGTGATCGCGAAAGGCGAACGGATGCTCCTCATCCAGAAATCTGGCGTGCGCTCTGAAGCAGGCGTGACGGATGATGAGGAAGAAGAAGACCATGGGCTGCAGTTCAAGGACAGGTCGTTCGCAACGGGCAACATGCCGTGCGAAGTCGTGGACTTTGAAGTTGGGAAGTGGGTCAAGGTGAAGGTGCCTGGCCGGCAAATGGGAAAGGATATCCTGATTGTGCCCTTTGAGCTGCGCGAGGTGGGCGGCGTGACACTGAAGCTCATTGGGCTGAAGCCGTTCATGGAGCGCGTCGTGGACCTCGCACAGGGCTTAGAATGGACGGGCCCGGTACATGCGGTGGCAACGCACATCTATGGACGTGGGAAATTCTATGTGGCGGTGACACGCTGCCGCGACCTGAGGATGCTCAAGATCTCTGGGATCGATGGATACGCCAGCCTGCGGCGTGTCGTCAAGTCAAACTGGCGCGCGATCGAGTTCAATGTGAAGCAGGGCATCGAGATGCCTGCGTCGAGCAAGCTCTTTGCGCAGAAGCAGCGCGAGAAATTTGACAACCTCATTGGCGAGTGAACAAGAAAAGAGTGAGCCAAAAACGAGCGTGGCCAAACACTCAGAGTCAGGCCCAGAGACGGGCCCACCTGAATGAGGCAAGGGAGCTGACGCTGGGGAAGAGCTGAGGAGCCTGTTACGGAGGCACGAGAAAACACACATGGCTCACAGGGCCGATATCGCTGCCGGTGGGCAGGGTGGGGAGAAAGTCGCGGGAGTGGAGGCAGTGATAATTTGGCGTGGACGGAGACGTTGACATGTGACGGGCGGTAAGGCACGTGCGTCAGACACTCGCTCCGACAGGCTACTACTTTGAGCCCGGGCAGTCTGGCTGGTAGGTCTGTGTGGGTTAGGGTTGGCGGTAAGCATTTGTAAGCATGGACGAAAGGAAAACACAATGGGGGAGCCGGGAGCCCGGGACACACACGGGACACACGGGACACGCGGACGCACAAAGGCACACAGACCACACAACCCCGGTAAAAGACACCGGGGGAGCCGGGACACACGCAGTCCCGATACATAAAACAGTAGTACAGTACATGACCGTAGGAAGGGCCTATGAAGTCAAGTCAAGGCAGGACACCGGGGGGAGCATTCGAGGATACGTATCACTCGATTTAGTGAAGGTGGCGAAGCGCGAGGCGAGGGCGCGCAAGCAATCCGAGCCAGAGCCACGCGGCGCGACACCGGGGGAGCCGGGACACACACGGGACACACGGGACTGTACCGGTACCCGGTGTCTTTTTACCGGTAACCTACCGGTACGCAAAAAGGTGTTCTCATCTATGAAACAACTTCGAATTGCGAAAAGGGTGAATCGACAACGCGCACTGACCAGCCACTACCACATGAAACACAAAAACTGGCGCTGTGTGGTCGCGGTCGTACGGTGCATGCAGATTGAATTGTGCGTGCTTCACCATAGAAGGATAGAACGTAACTGCGACCAAATACAACCGGACGAGGTGCTGCTGCATCATAAGCAAGCGCCGCGCCGCGGCAGCGGTAGCCGGTCGACCGCCGGCCGGAACGTCGTACGTGCCTCGTGGGACACGTGCCCTGCTGCATCTAACCTACAATAACCTTTCGCACTAACCCGCACGTTTAGACGAAGACGTCGCGGCGGTCACGTTACTATTACCTTTAACTCGTATACGGTACAAGGGATACGGTAGACGACAGTACGCAACGCATAGTCGCACCTCTAAAGATAGCGATCAGCGTGTCGTCGAGACAGTCGAAACACGAAATATGTGGTAGCTCTTTCATGGCCGCTTAACTGTTGGGGTCAAGCGGCAAGAGGAACACACCGTCGTGTCGTGTTAACGTTCACACACCCAGCATGGTCACGGATTTCGTGGAGGAAAAGACCAGCACAGAAACGACTTCGTGTAGTCAAGTCAAGTCAAGTCAAGTCAAGCACATTCGATAGGCTTCCGTATGGTTGTCTGTTGTTTATGTATACTTGTATAGACTTGACTTGACTTCGTGTACAGTATTGTAGCGTTTGTTTCAGCTCCGCGCGTGTTCCGTGTCGCGTTCTCAAATTTCGTTCAATATGAGGGGCGGTTCGTTCCACGAACGTACCCCCCAACCATGCCCCCAACGCGCGCGGCCGGCGGGCCGCTCACCCGCGCCGTCTGCACGCGAGACGCGTGCACAGTCACCCACGTGTGCACACACCAATCGCGAGCCATGACAGTAGCGTGCATCCAGAGTACTGCAGAACAAGTACAGTACGATAAACTCGTGCAAAGTACCACCATGCACAATAGTGAGAATTCCACAAGACAAGTTTGCCGAAGTTTGCGGTTGGTCCGCACAAGTCTCATCACACGCAATCGCCGCTTCTTCCCGTCCGGCATGCGCTTACCTTCCAGTCGCAGTCGCATATCCCGAGGCCATGGCCTCGAGTTTGGAACTCCAGGCCAGAGCCATCTCGTCGAAGATGTGAGCGCGGCGAGGTCCGGACGAGGACTGCGCATAACGAGAGTGCCTCGACGCTTTCGCAGCACGTCGTCTTCATCTGCATCATCTTCATCGAGCATGCATGATGGCGCTATAGAGTCCAATGGATCGGGGAACGACGAGCCGGGCCAGGCTACGTCCGAGGTGTCGTCCGTCGTCCTAGATGTCTACGACACGCGACCCTGCCTGCGCGGCCTCTCCAAAGTATGTTAAACGCGGCCTATACGCGGCCCGCGGGGTTCCGTCTGCAGTTTAAATGGGAGCGCGAAGTTAAAAGCATCAACGCGATCGCAATACTTCCCCTCCCACTCTCGTATACCATAACATTCCTTAACCGAACTGGCGTGGGACGCGAGCTTTCCCAGACGAGAGAAAGCAGAGTCGGTCGCACTTCGACTTCGCTTGCAACGACTTCCTTTGGTATAACGACACAAGAAGGAAAATGTGCGAGTCGTTCATCTGCTCACCTTGGCGCCGGGACAGTGTGGCCGAGTTGGCACGTCTAAGCTCGTTGTGACCTCTTGACTGGATCGCTAGGCCGGACGGGTGGGGCCTCGGACCAGGCGGGTTGGGTGCGGGGCGGCGGGCGGCAGCGGGCGGCGGCTGCATCGTGACGATCGACATGGAGATGCCGCGGGTCCATGAGATAGGGTCCACAGTCTTTCCTCTCATTCCTCATCCAGCTTCAACTTCTTGCCTTTTCGGAGACCGTCCATCACGCCGAGTGTGATCTTGTAAAACCACCACGTCGAGAGCGCCCAGATAAAGACGCTTGCAAAGAGATCCATGTAGCGCAGCACCGGGTCCGCCTCTGCCTCGAGTCTCGCTGCGGGCAGCACCACGAACACGTCGCGCATGATGCGCCAGCTCAAAACGGCAAGGTTGAGGACGCGCAGCACCAGAAAGCTCAGCCAGAGCAGCAGCCCGTTCACCACGTAGATCCGCGACTTCTTCATGCCGCTCTCGAGCAGCAGATTGCGCAGGGACAAGTTGACGCTCGTGCCCTCGGAAATGCCGGCCCACGCGAGGTAGATGCCGCACTGGCCACTGCGCAGGGTGAGCGTAAGCAGAATGATGCCGAGCACGTGATGCGCCCACAGGTCGAGCGACTTGCCAAGGAGCGCGTAAAGGAAGCACTCGTAGAGGACCATCGCGAAGTTCAGGTGCATCGCAAGCACGGCCTCGTCGGTGAACTTTCCAAACACACGCGACGCGGCGCCCTCGTCGCCAAGGAGCGAGTAGCTCGTCGACTCCGTGATGAGCACCGACGCGTATAGTAAGGCGAGCGTGCCCGTCAGGCCCAAGTTGACGGCGGACTGTGCGACCTGGATCCTCTTGCTGCGCTGGACAAACTCGGGGCCGGTGAGGAGCGCCGATAAGGAGACGTGTAGGAACCCAATTAACACGCAGTAGGCGGCCACCGCCTGCGCGTCCGATGCAGATGCAACAAGCACCTCGAGAATCGTCGGCTTTCCCGGGTGCATGACGAAGGCGAGTTCGCGGACTTCGCTCCTTCACACTTCGGAGTCGTGAAAAGAGGGCGCGGCTTTTTCTGGTGCCCGAAAGCGGCCAGTCGGCCGCAGCCATCCGCGAGGGTGTGTATTGAGCTATTGACAACCCTGGCGCGCCTCTCGCCGCGCACTGCCCGACTCCCCCGACTGTTACAAGTATCTGTTTTGAGCGGCTCGGTCCTCGCACCTCGGTGGACGGTGCTCGGAGACTTTGCTGCCTGCGCCTACACAATCTGGAGCGCCTGTCCAGCCTCGCCCTCGTCGGCCTCCTCCGCCGAAAAAGCGTGCGCGTCTCCCACGACGCTTGGCACGAGCGCAGGCACTCTCCTGCGGACCGTGCCGCGCAGCCATGCGTCGAGGCGCTCGAGCTTGGCGAGCTGCGCGTGCTTGTCCTCCGCGTGCCCGACGGGCACGCGCGGTGAGCGCAGCATCTCGCACGCCTGCGTCGCTGTCTTGGCCGCCAACACCTCGGCGAGCAGCGTGCGAAGGAACTCAGGCTCGTTGGGGAGGAGCTCGATGGTGCAGCGGGCACGCGTGCGCTCGTCGACGAAACCGGCGGATGTGGCGCGCTGGAGCGAGAGCCATGCCTCGAGTTGCGTCCAGAAGCGCGCGCAGTAGCCGCCGTCCACGAGAAGCAGGCAACTCGCGCATAAGAATGGAAGGCACGCGCATTCGCGCATCGCGTCGCGCATGCGGCGCAGCTCAAGACGCTGATTCTCGGGCAGCTTGGGGGCTACGAGGGACTCATAGTCTTGGATGGTGTGGTCGGAAGGCAGGCATGAATGGTCGTACCAGACGAGCTCGATCTCGGGGTGTCGTTCCAAGTGGCGCTGGATCGCCGCGAGCTTCGCGCCCGTTGGATCAGGCACCTCGTCCATCTCCCGCCGATGGGAGACGGCCAGTATCGAACGGAGCGCCGAAGGCTCGGCGGACGCGTCGTCGATGGAGAGGGTGCGCTCGACATGCCAATCGGGGTGATTGAGCATGATCTCGCGGTACGAGGGGAGCGCCTTCAGCTCCGCGCTCCGCAGACGCGCCGCGTCCAAAAAGACGAACGTGCACTCGACCGCCTCGGCCGCCTCGGCTTCGACCGCCGCCGCGCGCGACTGGGGGTCGGCCTCGGTGGGGCGCGTGCGCCCGTCTTCCCGACGACTCAATCGTGCGGCGAGCACAGCGTCGGGCGCGCTGATCAGGGCCGGGTCGACCGCGGCCAGACTCTTGGCTTCGAGGCGCTGCTTGAGCACGCCGAGTGCATGCGCCGTGAGGAGCACTCGCACTCCCGCGTGCACGATGGCGATCTGTTTCTCTGCGGAGGCCTCGGCGGCGGTGTGCAGACCGACGACCTGCCGGCCCGTGAGCTCGACCGTCTCTCCGTCCGCCAGGTTGAGCCTCAACTTGAGCACGAGCATCCGCTCCCACGCACGATCGACGAGTCGCTGCGCCGCCTGGGCACTGAGCGAGAGGCCGTTGAGAGCGATAGGCTCACCCAGCTGACGTGCCGCGACCGCGGCTGGGGAGCGATTCTTGGGTTGGCACGCCGGAGCGAGCGCGGGCTCATCGTCGGCGACAGCACCCTCGCCCGCCGTCGCCGCCGTCGCCGCTGCAGGCGCCGCGGCGGCCGTCGCACCAAGGTCGGGGGTCACCTCTTGCAAGACTCGCGCCAGGACCTGAGCTGGCGCCGCGCCAGCGCCGCCGCCGGTAGGGGGGGGAGTGGGCTTGGGAGTGGGAGAGGGAGTGGGCTGTGGCGTGGGCATGGGCGTGGGCTGCAAGTCGAGCTGCTTGGGGTCGACCACCCTCAGCACCTGCTCGTCGAGCATCGCGAGCGTCGCATGAATCGTCTTCCATGGGTCGGGCTGGTGAACTTCCTCTGAGGCCGGCAGCAACGGATGGCCGTGGCGCCGCCGGAGTAGGCGCAGTCGGAGAGGCACGTTGGGCTGCAGCCCCGCGTGCTCTTGAAAGCGCATGCTCGCCTGTGCGAGGTTGCCACGCACGTCCACGCCATCCACCTCGAGTACCTCGTCGCCGCGCACCACGAGCAGCGAGTTGAGCGAGAGAGGATCGACCGCCGTCACCAGCACTGGCGACGCCTTGGGCGCGGGCGGTGCTTCGGCCGGGGCGTCGGCCGGGGCGTCGGCCGGGGCGTCGGCCGGGGCGGCGGCCAGGGAGGCAAGCTCGGCCTCGAGGGCCTCGAGCAGGCGTTCTTGGAGCTCCTTCTTCTTTCCGTCGGTGCTCAGCCCACGCTGGTCGAGCGCCTCGCGCAGAGCCCCCACCTTCATCTCCGCCACCTCGGAGCGATCCACTGGAACGACCGCGGGCGCGCTGGGCTCGGGCGCAGGTGTAGTGGCGGCGGCTGAACCCTTCTGCTGGATCACGCGCGCTGCCACCGCTCCCGCGCCAACGGCTACGCCCGCCCGCGGCGCACCCGCGCCAAGGACCGCTGCGCCGTCTTTGGAGGGCGGCGGCGCGGCGGGCGTGGCCTCGAGGGCCTCGAGCAGGCGTTCTTGGAGCTCCTTCTTCTTTCCGTCGGTGCTCAGCCCGCGCTGGGCGAGCGCCTCGCGCAGAGCCCCCAACTTCATCTCCGCCACCTCGGAGCGATCCACTGGAACGACCGCGGGCTCAGGCGCAGGTGCAGGTGCAGCGGCGGCGGCGGCCTCGGCGGCCTTCTTCTGGGCGAGGAATTTGATCAGGGCGGAGGCCGCCTTTTGGAGTGTCGCGGCGCGCCGTATCGAGCGCGTCTTCACGTGGGCGGCGGATTGGAGCACGAGGCCGTAACCGCTCGCGCCGAGCCGTAGGACGACCTCTACCTCCTCGAGCTCGGGCGTCGCGGGCGTCGCGGGCGCGTGCAGCACGAGCGCCTGCAGCGTCTGTGCCTCCTCCCACCACCTGCCGCCCGGCTTCGCGCGCACCGGCGCCGGGCTCGCGCGCTCCTTCTCGCCGAGCTCCTCGAGCTCTGCTGCCACCTTCTGCACGTCGACGGCGCCCTCTTGGAAGCGCCGGTCGTGCTCGAGGTTGGCGCGGACCAAGCGCGCGGGCTCCGCGATGCTCGCGTCCTTGTGCTCGCAAAGCCGCGTGAGCTCATTCAGCTCATCCGAGCCTAGCGACTTGACGTCGAGCAGCTCGAGGAAGACCGTCGCGTTCTGCATCGCCGCACACGCATACGCCCGCGCGGTCGCATCGTCGTGGCTCATGAACCGGAGCAAGTGCATGACACCGCCAGCCGCCTGAATCTGCAACGCGCCGCCCAGGTACGCGTACGACGCCAGGCACGAGAGCATTGACTTGCAGAGCACCATGTCGGCATCGTTGCCCTCGTCTGACCTATCATCGTCTGGTTCAAAGTGGTCTTCATCGTTTTCATCGAGCACGGCAAGGAGCCGAAACGCCAGGTTTGCCTTGGCCAGCACCGCTAGCACCATCCGCGTCTCCTGCTCGCCATGCACGTCGTTGAGCAGCTTGGCAAGCTGCGCGCCATGCTTCCGGCGGGCATGCAGCCCGACGGCACGGTGGTCGAGGCCGGCAAGCTCCGCCAATATCTTTTGGGCGAGGGCCTCGGCTGGTGATGACGACGATGCCGACGCACCGGGGTCCCTGCCGCCCTCTTTTTTGGACGAGCGCAGGCCGAAGAGGCTGCGCAATGTCATGCTGGTGACGGCGCGATGGCTGCGGAGGCTTCCTCAGACGCGGACGCCCTGAAGGTCTGCTGCACCCTGGTGCTCGCACGCTACGGCGCGATCGGCAGTTACAGATGTTGGCGACAGATAAGGTGATTAGGGTCGCAAGGATTGGAGAGGACAGTAGTTTCATGGCTCGCTTCGGAGGTTTCAACTTCCTCGCTTGCTTTTGACCAGTTAGCTTCGCGGCATGGGAACATCATGCGCGGTGAGGAGCGCGGATGGGGTGAGCGAGCCTCTGCTCGCTGGGCAAACTGGGACGGCAGGCTCAGATATCGTGGACCTCGTGGAAATCACGGAGGCAGCGCTTCCACAGGCTGAGGCCATTGGAGCTCCTGCTCGCAGTGACGACGACATGCTGGCGCCGATGCTTGCGACCCCGGCTCATGCATGGGCTTCCTTGGACACGCAGATAGCCGCGGGTGGAGTGGTGAAGCAGGAAGCTGTTGAGCCCAACCCGGAGATGGCGCAGCTCGCGAAGATTAGTCAACGCATGTGCCGTGCCCGTGCGGCCCTCGACAAGAAACGCCGTGAGAAAGCAGGCCTAGGCCTCCCAGTCGACAGCTCCGCGCTGCTCGCGCTGCCGCTCGTGCTGCCGCGACTGCCGTCGCCCGCCGCGGCCGCCGCGCCTGCAGCAGCTGCACCAGTCCTTATTCCCCCCTTTAAAACTGCTTTGGAGGTGGCGCCCGTGGAACGTGCACCTGCCACAGATGAGGGCGAGCTGACGGCGGCGACGCTGGAGCAGATGGGCTTCGAGGCGGCGGCGGTGGCGGCCGCCATGCAGCAGAATGGCGGCGATGCGACGAGGGCGCTCGAGCGGCTACTCGCCGTCGACGAGGCAGAGCAGAGTCAGGCAGTGGCCGACCGGGGCCCGAGTGCAGATGCGTCCGCGTCGCCGCCGACGTCCGTGGGGCCCTCGCCGTCGGTGGGCGTGCCGCATCCGGTCTCCTGTGGCAAGGCACCGAGCACGGAAGGCTCCGAGGATGGCGGTCCGAGCCTCGACACTTTGGTAGCGTGCCTCGAGCAACGGCTGGGTGTCAGTGGTGGCGTGCTCGTCGTCGTCGATGGCGCATGCGAGATGCTCGACCTTCCGAAGCGCAGGGGGACGGTGCAGCAGCGCGCCATGCGATGCTGGGAGAAACTGGGCTGCCCTGACGTCCTCGCGCTGCCCGAGATCGCCACCGCGGTGGTCTGGCCCACGGCGCGTCCGTCGGATGGCATCGAGCCGCTGCCGACCGCCGAGAGCGCGTCCGGCGCGGGCAGCTCGTCTTCTGCCCCGGCCGCAGGCTCGAGCTCGCAGGTCGCCCCCGTGCCGTGGTCGTGCGGCGCGTGCACGTTCTTTCATGAGTCTCCAGCCGACATGGGGTTCCTCGCTTGCGCGTTGTGCACGACGCCGAAGCCATGAAGACGCTGTGAGCTAAATGACTACCCCGCTGTGGCTGTACCGTCCTGTTACCACTTTTGCGACCTCGCACGCAAAACGAAACATGGGCACGACTGTCTCAACGACACGCTTATTGCTATCTTTAGAGGTGCGCGACTACCTACGCGTCGCGAAGTCGAGTCGTCTACTGACTATACTCCGAGTTAATAGTTAAAAGTTGACAGTTGCACACACGTTGTCGTTGACCGGAGACGCGAAGTAAGTAGTAACGTGTGCGGGTTCGTGCGAAAGGTCGAGGCACGTGAGGCGTGTCCCACGAGGACGTACGACGTTCCGGCCGGCGGTCGACCGGCTACCGCTGCCGCTGCGGCGCCTCCGCCTGCTTATGAAATATATGCGGATACACCGGTCGCAGATACTACGTATGGTGCGACAAGCACAATCCACAAAGCAATCTGCTGCTGCTGCTGCTGTGAAACACACAACGCGCACAATCCTCCGGACCCCCAAGCACGAGGGCCTCTATCGCAATGTTAGCAATGGACGGAGGTGTGGCCGGCACGACCTTTCACGACCTGCTATTACACAGGCCGTTAATCGGCGGCATGGTAAACCGATAGTACCGATCGGACCGCTGTTCGCAGCGTCAGCCGCCGCGGCGGCGCGCACGCGCACGCGCGCGCGACAAAGCGATCTGCGCACCGTACCGGTACGACGCGACGACGCGCCAGTAATTGTGTTTCGTGTGGAAGTGGCTGGTCAGCGCGCGTTCGCGTGTGTCGATTCACCCTTTTCGCAATTCGAAGATATTTCAGAGCTGACCTTTTGCGTAAAGCACCGAAAGTTTGGTTCCGAGCAGTCGAGGGCGAAACGATGGCTGTCAGTCCTGCCAAACGACTCGCCTCGGCCGTGTACCTCCTCTTCGTGCTCACAGACGTCGCCTCCGCCACGTGCCCCGGCGGCTGGACGCGCTTTGACGAGGGCGGCAAGTGCTACAAGGTGACCTCGGGGCGGTTCAACGCCTTGGGGTGCGCAGCAGCGTGCGGTGAGAATGCGTCGCTCGCGTGCATCCGCTCAAGCGCGGAGGCTGACTTTGTTGCCAGCCTCACACGCAGCGCGGGTGATGTGTGGATCGGACTCTACCAGTCGGCCGGCGGCGCAGAGCCCGGTGGCGGGTGGGACACGTGCGCTTCGGGCGAGGCGACCAACTTTACCGATTGGCGGGACGGGTTCCCGAGCAACGTCGCCTTCAACGCCGGTCCTGCATCGCTCATCCGGTCGAAGGAAATTTTTCGGGTCGGGGTCGCAGCCTCCGCAGTCGTCGCCTTCTCAGCCCCAGCTATATCGGTCCCCCTTTCGGCCGTCGCCTTCGTCGCACTCGCACCCTTCTCCGCAGCCATCGCCTTATCGGACCCCACCATCTGGGGCGTTGGTCAGCAATGCGCCGCCAAGACTCGCGCGTTTCTGCATAATGAGTGGTTCGACCATCCCTGCTATCATCCCCACCAGTGTTTGTGCGAGCTTGGCGCCTCCGCCTCCGCCGAGTACCTCTCATTCATAGAGGCGGACATTCAGGAAGGGCTCCAGCGACTCCGCTGGAGCGTGGTCCTCCTATATGGCATCGTGATTCCCGCATGCTGGATCTTCACTCCCGCCTTCTTCATCTGCGCTGTCCTCGCCTGGTCCCGCCTCGATTGCAAGACACGCGCGCTGGCGGCGGTGGGGAGGCAGCAGGTCATGTTACCTGGCGTGGCCACCTCAGGACCTGTCGCCCCGGCGAACACGGAGGCCAAGCTCGCAGACGCGGAGGCCAAAGGTCGGCAACTCCGTCTGCGTGTGAGCGGGACATTTGTACAGCTCGCCTGGATGCTGTTCGTGCTGGCAGTCGGTCCATCGGCAGGCATTTTTTTCGGCGTCGACCTCACGCGCATCGCGGGAGTCCCCGGTTTCTATGGAGCCTCCTTTCCTTGGGCTGTTGCCCTAATGTTCCTCAGTCTGCGCCCCACCGACACCAGAGCTATCACCTTCACATGCACCATTATCTTCGCCATCTTACTGATCGCCACCGGGTTATTTGCCATCGTTGCCCCGGCGGGGGGTACAGGCCTCATCTTACTTTTTTTCTGCGCTTGGAGTGCGGCGCTCGTCTGGCCGACGCTGAACGTGCGCCTCCCATGCCGTGCCAAGGCTGTCGAGGCGCGGCTAGCGGAGCTCACGGAACTAGCCAAAGCGGAGGCTGAGGCCAAGGCCAAGGCGGAAAAGGTGGCGGCCAAAGTGATGGCGGCCCCAGAGAAAGCCGTGGCCGAGAAGGCGAAGAGGGACGTGGCTGAGTATGCCAAGAGGGCTGAGAAGCAAAAGACGGATGCGAGAAAATTCACAGAGGTGGAGAGGGTGGAGATGGGGATTATTCAAGAGATGGGGCTATGGGTGGAGATGGGGCTTGCGCCAATGCCACCGCGCCGCAAGCTGAAGCGCCTGTGGCGAGCGTTCCGCCTCGTATCTTTCGGTTTCGCCACCCTCTATCTGGCCGCCTGCATCTACGAAACGCTAGTCGACCCGTTTGACGACCCCATATCCGCAAATGGCACGGAGTCAAACATAAGCGTCAGCGCCAGCTGGTTGATCGCCTCGCTCGTCTTGACGCCCGCCAACCGCGGCCGTGTCGTGGCGTGGCTCGGCGCGCTCGGCAAGTCCGACACGGCCGAAAACGAGGCCGCGGCGCTTGCGGCGCTCGTCAACAACCTCTCCGCCGCCGAGGCGTTCAAGCGGGGGAAAGAGCTCTTCCGTAAGCTGCCATTTTCTCGACTGACGCCTGAAGATCTCCCTGGGACGAGCAAGGTTCTTGGAGGGTCTTCAAATGGCATGAGCGCTGCCGCCCAGCCCACCAAGGAGTTGAGTGAAAAGACGGAGAAAGCGATTCTTCACGAAGTCGACGCCTTCATCTCGCACTCGTGGTCCGACGACGGCGACGCCAAGTACGCTCAAATGAAGGAGTGGGCGGCCGGGCGCGATGTCAGCATCTGGCTTGACAAGGCGTGCCTTGACCAGAGAGACATCACCACGAGCCTCGCGGGGCTGCCCGTCTTCCTCGCGGGCTGCAAGCAGCTGCTCGTGCTCGCGGGGCCTACCTACGCGTCTCGGCTGTGGTGCGTGATGGAGATCTTTGTCTTCGTGCGCATGGGCGGCAACACTAAGCAGGACATGGTCGTGCGGCTGCTGAGCGGCGCGACCGACTTAGCGGCGGCGCTAAAGAAGTTTGACGCGGGCAAGGCGGAGACCTACGACCCGAACGACAGGGAGAGGCTGTGGGCGGTGATCGAGGCGTCGTTCGGCACCTTTGACCCGTTCAACAAGGTCGTGCGTGACATGTTTGACAAGAAGCTCCAGAGGGGTCAGTCGTCGCACTTTAAGCTTCCGCAGCTCAAGAACCGCATCTCGTCGTCGTCTCTGAATCCTCGACCCTCAGCAGGTGCGGATGGCGCAGCAGCGGCGCTCGCCCCTGCCACACGTGCCCCTGCCGCACTCGCCTCTGCCGCACTCGCCCCCGCGATACTCGCTCCTCCCGCCGCCGCTGGCGCCACAGACGTGCTTCCCGCGTGCCTGATCACGGTCAAACCCGACGACGACGCCGCCACCACTCCCTCGCACTCAGGGCCAGCTCCGAGTTACGACGCGTGATAAAGAGTCCGTGTCAGAACGCACGAACGCACTGAGCGAACACATGTGAACGAGAGGCGCGGCGTGTCTCTGCTTGTATTCCTGTTGGTGTGTGACGTCGCTTTCGGCTTGGTGCGGGTCACGGTTAAGTGACTGTTGTCCGGTGCGATGCGGAATCTAGTATTTAGACAAATGATGGAAGATTCAAAAAAAACCGCAAAAAAAAGACCAAAAATAGAAGAAGAAGAACTTTCACAATTTGAAAGAGATGAAATTGATAAAAAATTTGAATATATACCATTACAGATGCGAAGAGCATAGATGTTTATTGGACGAACCAATTGATTTAAGCGTCTCTTATAGAACTAGAAAAGAAAATGTTCATAGGGTTAGGGTTAGGGTTAGGGTTAGGGTTAGGGTTAGGGTTAGGGTTAGGGTCATTTCTTCTCTCATTCTCCTCTTTTGACCCCTAACCCTCAAACCCTAACGTCCTCTCCCGTGAGCATCCATGCTTCCTTACTTCCGTAAGGAACACGGGAGAGGCGAGCTAGCCAAACACCCACCCTAAACCCCTACGTAGCCGCTGGTTTCGAGACCTGAAAATGCAATCCTGAGGAGTTAGGTCGAAAAAACGCTGTTTTGAGCGGCAGTTGACCTCAACCGATGATCTACTCAATTGGTCGCCACTGGTCGCCAGTGGTCGCCAGTGGTCGCCAATTGAAGCCAGAACCCCCTGGCACCCTCTGGCACCCTCTGGCACCAACTGGTTCCAACTGGCGACCACTGGCGACCACTGGCGACCGCTGGCGCCACCGGGCGCGTATGCGTGCGCACCGAGGAGAGGCGCCACTGGTCGCCACTGGTCGCCAGTGGTCGCCAGTGGTCGCCAATTGAAGCCAGAACCCCCTGGCACCCTCTGGCACCCTCTGGCACCAACTGGCGACCACTGGCGACCACTGGCGACCACTGGCGACCGCTGGCGCCACCAGGCGCGTATGCGTGCGCACCGAGGAGAGTTAGGGTTAGGGTTAGGGTTAGGGTTAGGGTTAGGGTCTTCCGACATGGCGACAGCTGCGTTAGGGTTAGGGTTAGGGTTAGGGTTAGGGTTAGGGTTAGGGTCAGGGTTAGGGTTAGGGTTCGGGTTAGGGTTAGGGTTAGGGTTAGGGTTAGGGTTAGGGTTAGGGTTAGGGTTAGGGTTAGGGTTAGGGTTAGGGTTAGGGTTAGGGTTAGGGTTAGGGTTAGGGTTAGGGTTAGGGTTAGGGTTAGGGTTAG
>Ga0210244_101560_pt1 | contig 17944 bp, 10 predicted proteins | sample ChrtobMetaP3_0mM_FD_155473 | JGI IMG/M metagenome (GOLD analysis project Ga0210244, IMG submission 155473) | Chrysochromulina tobin associated microbial communities from unialgal haptophyte culture, Seattle, Washington, United States - P3_0mM | ecosystem: Host-associated > Algae > Haptophytes >...
GCTCGATCGAGTTTGTGAGCGCTGGCAGCAAGGACCGCTTCCTCCACTTTGGCCAGCAGTGCCTGATCTGGAACGACGAGACGCTGAAGCGAAAGGCGGCGGCCAAGGCGGCGGTGCTCAAGGAGTCACTCGACAGCCGCGTGCTTCATGCTGACCATGTGTGAGCGTAGATGGTCGCGGGACATTCATCATCATGCCGGAGGGGTTCGGTCTGCTGCTGATCTGCTATGTGAGTGATCTGAGTAAGAAAGTGGCTTGTGGGGGGAGGGAGATTAGATCTGCTGCCTTCGCTCGCGTGCGTAGAGCCATCGATGTCCAGGAATGTGCGCGAGCGTCTGTGTACTGTTGCTGAGTGGCTTTGTTCATGTCTGGTGTGAGTTGGAGTTAGTTGGAGGAAGAATTCCCTTGTTCCAACACGAGACCCGCCGCTTTGGCTTTCCGCTTTGTCGCTGGACTCTCTGTGTGGTGGAGAACCGATAGCGGATACCGGAATGCGTCTAACATCTTTATGAGACGTCCGGTCAACATGCGGTGCGCTCACGTCAGACCGTGTGTCTGTGTGTAGCGTGAGTCCGAGCCGGGCCAGAGGAGAGCAGGTCCAAGCCGGAGCCAAGCAGCACTACTTCTCGGACGTGAGCTCGTTAAGGGATTGAATGTTTAGAATGCCGCGGGAGCTCGCCATGGCGCGAGCCCCCTACGGTCCACACACAGTAACACTGATACTGGTGGTGAAGGGGATGGTGGTGGGTTCACCAAAAATTGCGCGCGCTAGACGGGCGCGATGGCCTGCGTGTTGGCCGGCCTTGGTCTCCGCATCGTGCGAATCGCGGAAACTCCGATCCGTTTTGCGCCGACGGAGGAAACGTCGCGCTCGGCGCGCGTATCGGCTATACCGGACGGGCCCGCCCCCCCCCCTTGGGGTGGGCGCTCCCCACCGTATCCTCCGGCTGGTGGCGGGAGCGCGCGTAGCGTGCTCTGGTTCCTAACTCGCCGGGGCTACCTTCACCCCGGCCCAACCGCCCTCTTCTGTTAACTCGCCCGGCGAGAAGACAAATCTGAAGCAGAAGTAACCGTCTCGATGATAAAACCCGACCGAAACTCCAAGACCTATGTGCTATGAAAAGGTGGCCTAAACCCAAATGCCGATCTGGGATGAACGCTCAGGGATACGAGAGCAAGCTGACTAAATGCTTCCGAGAGCGCTCGATTTCGCGCGCGGCCTCCTCGGCCTCCTCGTCCTCGTGGGCGTCGTAGAGCGCGTGGAGATCGAGATCGTACAGATCCTCCATCGCGTCTTGTGGGTGCTTGGCCACTCGCTCCTTCTCCAGCCCCTCCTGGATCGATCCCGCGAGGGTCAAGGGCACAGGGGCCATGCGTGAGCGCGGGCTCGCCGGGAGCGCGTGCCTAGCCTCCGCTTGCCTTGCGAGCGACGGCGCCCATGATGGCGCCTCCGATGACCCGTCCGATGGCCTTGCGAGCGATGCTGCAGACTCGAGCGCCGTGTCGAGCTGCCGGCGCGTCTCCCTGAGCGCGGCGCTCTCCTTCGCATGAGCGGCGTGAGCCTGCGCAAGCGCTGCCTTGTGAGTGCGCTCGAGCGCGACGCTCCGCCGCTCCCACGCCTGCCGCTCACGCTCGTGGCTCTCCTCGAGCTCGGCGACGAACCGAGCCTGCTGCTCCTCCATCGTGCTGATCACCTGTCGCATCTGTGCGTCCATCTCCCGCATCTGTGCCTCCATCTCCCGCACCTGTGCTGGCAGCGTCGCCGACGGGGGGGCAGAGCCGTCCGCAACTGTGGCAGGTGGAGGCAGCGCTGCCGCCGGCGTAGCATTTCGAGGCCCCATCACTTCCACTCCGAAACCCTCGGCTTGAGCCTTGCGTGGGCTCGACATCGCGTCGGTCGGAGCCGCAGAGGGCTTCGTCTTGGCTCCCGTTGGCGACGAAACTGACGAAACTGACGAAACGGACGTCGCGTCGGTCGGAGCCGCAGAGGGCTTCGTCTCGTCTCCGACGCCGAGGACAACTCCGAGGACGATTCCGAGAGCCTTGAGTGAGCTCGCGTGTGCGGTGGCGGCTGTGTCATCCTCCGCCTCGGCCTCGTTCTCGTCGTCCCTCGGCGCTCTCCGGACGACTCGCCGTCGTAGCCTCGCTGGGTGCGGCGGCAGCGGAGCTGGCTTGGTGATCTCCGCTATGCGACTGGCCGCTTCGACTTCGCGCTGAGCAGCCTCGAGCTGTGCAGCCAGCACGCTGATGCGCGCAAGGGCCGCCTCGAGCTGCGCGCCGAGATCGTGCGTGGCCACCTGGCCTTGGCCACCGTCAAGCTGCGCGCTGGCCACGTGGCACTGGCCGCTCTCGAGCTGTGCGCTTGCCACGTGGCACTGGCCGCTCTCGAGCTGCGCGCTGGCCACGTGGCGTCCGTCCCGTTGCGAGGCTTCGAGTTGTGCTGTGGTCATCTCGAGCTGTGCCTCGAGCTCGTTCCGGCTCGGCTGCGCAGTGCCCAGCTGCACAGTGCCCAGCTGCGCAGTGTCAAGCTGCGCAGTGTCAAGCTGCGCGGTGACGCCGCGCCGGGTCTGCCGAGAGGTGTCGCGCAGCTCGGGGACGTCAAGCTGGGTGTGCTCCCCGAGCTCCGCCGCCTCGAGCTGCGCGCTCAGCTCATGCCGAACACGCTCGAGCTGCGCCTCGAGATCGCGATTGGCTCGCTCGAGTTTAGAGATCTGCTCCTCTTTGCTCGCGAGTGCGACCTCGCACGTGCCCAGCCGCTCGATGAGCTGCAGCTGCAGCTGCTTCTCGGCCTCACGCGCTGCCTGCGCCGCCTGGGCTGCGGCGCTCTGCGCCTGGTGCTCCTGCCACGAGAGCTGCTGCCGCGTCGCCTCGTGCTCGCGGCGCTCGCGGGCGAGCTCCTCGCTGGGCACCGTGCGCGTCGGCGATCCTGTGAGGCGTGGAGACTGCCAAGCGGCGCTCGATGTAGCGCTTGCGAGCTTGGCGGCGTGCTCGTCGTCGTTCTCACGACGCAGCGTCGCCAGCTCGTCGGCAGAGAGAGCCAGGGCACTCATGGCCTTGGCTTGAAGATCCTCGCCCGCCGTCTTCTCGTGCGGGGGATGCAGCGCGTCAGCGGTCTGGCGGTCCTCACGCCGTGTCGAGTGCCCCTTGAGCAGCTCGGAGGCCATCTCGCGGTGCTCGCGCAGCCGCTCCTTGAGACGCACCGGCTTTCGCGCGGGCTCTGCTGCTTGCTCGGGGATGCGACGTACTACGAGCGCCTGCGACGCCGAGGGAGGCCGCCACGGCACCGGTTTCTTCTGACCGTTGGCGAGCAAGAGCGGCGCCTCGAAGTCGTTTGGGTGCAGTGGCAGCGAGTGGCACGATCTGAACGTGGCCGCCGACTGCGGCGGCATTTGCAGAACAGCTCGTAGCGCACGCACGCTCACCATCTGCACTTGCTGATCAGTTAACGCCTGATGAGGCGGGATCTGTGGCGACGGCGACTCCACCATTGCCGTCCAGGCGACCGGGGCCGAAACAACACGGGAGTTGAGGAATTTTTTGCGAAACGTGACGCTGCGGCATGCGCGGAGGTTGACGCATGCAAGGAGGGGGAAAGGGGGGGAAGGTAGGGAGGGTGCTGCCATGGAACATGTTGAAGTGGGATGGTGACACGCACTTCCGAATCAAAATGGCGCCTATACATATTCACAAACCAGCGGTAGACGCCCGCCTCCGTCTATTCCGTCTGACCGTCTCGCGCCACCGCGGTCACCACCCCCGGAAACCATTCCGTCGCCCGGTCATTGGCGACGCCGCTCCTCTTCCAGAGGGCCTGCACGCTCGCCCCCACCACCAATGGGAGCGCACACGCCTAAAAACACACGCCGCCGGCTCGCACCACGCCCACAGTAAAAGGCGGCGCGGTGGGCACGGCCTGGTGAAGAAGCCACGGCCTGGTGAAGAAGCCACGCCACGAAGCCAAGTTCTCCTGCCAAGGTGTAGACCATGATGACGGTGACCCTTTGGCCACCGTCGAGAAAAGTTGGTGGTGAGGGCGGTAAAAGCGAGGGCGAGGGTGGCGAAGGCTAGGGCGGCAAAGGAGGGGGTGGCGAAGGCTAGGGTGGCGAAGGTGAAGGCGGAGACGGCGGTGACGGCAAACGGTGGCGAAGGTGAAGGCGGAGACAGCGGTGATGGCAAACGCGCGGGAGGCAAGGGTGCGGATGGTGAAGGTGTGGGCGGTGAGGGTGAGGGCGGTGAGGGTGAGGGCGGTGAGGGCGAGGGTGGCCAGGGCGGCAAAGGCGGGGGCGGTGAAGGCGATGGCAGTGGGGGCGAGGGTGGAGGTGGCAAGGGCGGCGAAGGCGGGAGTGGCAAACGAGGCTAGGGCGGCAAAGGTGGTGAGGGAGGAGAAGGTGAGGGTGGCCGTCGGAATACGTCGCCTCCTTTTTGTAGGCACTGTGAGTTGTACAAGCGAGAGTTGCACCTCCTGTAGAGAGCTAACGAACCTGTGGTCACAAATTGAACACAAAAGTTGAGTAAATTAGAGACAAAAGGCGGGGTGATGTTTGGCGAAGGGGCGGGCAGACATTTTCTACGCTGCGTACCCTTGACCGGAATAGACCTTTCGAGCTTGACTGGGCCCAACAGCCTCTTCTTTATCGAGGCGCCCACGTAGCCGTACTGCCAACCCAGGTCCTTCACGATGGCGACGAATGCCCTCAGGCCCTCGTCGATGATGGTATCGTTGGCGAGCAAGTCCTCGGTCAAGATCACTGCGTGCTTTAGCATCATCGGTTTCAGCGGGTGCACCTTGAAGGCGGGGTGTCTGCCACCGCCTGGGCGTCGTCGGCTCGTCGCGGCTTGCACCGGCCCGCCCAGATGAGGGCGAGGGCGAACGCGAACGCGAGCGCCCCGAGCGCGACGAGCCCGCAGCGCCCGGGCGCGCCATTCCCTTCGATGATCTCGGGTTACGGTGAAAAGCCCGAAGCGCGAGGGGCAACCGAGGATCTCGGTGAAATGCCAGAAGCGCGAGGGGCAACCGAGGATCGGTCGCACCTGGTTCTACCCAATACCATGTATGTCCCTATAGCATAGTAAGATGCTAACGTGTACCTTTCACAGGACACAGTTCACAGCGCTTCAAACGAACAACCATACCCGGAAGACAGTTTAGAATACTTTCTGAGACGGTATTTTTGGCTTGCGGACTTCGCCAAAAAGGGAAAGACCGAGCTTCTCGTGCCTCCGTCACGTGAGCGGCATGGGCTCTCGAGGCCCATATGCGAGCGGGCCGCAAGCGGTGATTCGCCGTGCATGGCGCTCGCTGGGCCTACTCGTTGCGCTCGGCGTGCTGCTTGCCTTGTCGCTCTGGCCGACATCGTCGGCATCACAGCAGCAAGACGTCATCGCAACGGCGTCGATGTGTACCCATCCGCGCAGGCCACCGCGCATCGTCTCGCATCGTGGCGTTGATGAGGATCAGGCCGGCGGCGTGGCGCCATCGACCGCTGCGCGGCTGCACGCTCTGCTCGGCGTGGGCATCACATCATTTGACGTCGATCTCTTCTGGGTGGCCGACGACGATGGAGGTGACGAACTCTTCGTCGGCCATCCACCGTCGCTGCGTACGCTGTGGGGACTCGCCGCCGACGTGCATGCCATGCCGCTGGCCACGCTCCGGCAGCGCTCGCTTCCCGATGGGCTGCTCCGCCTCGCCGACATGCTGCGCATCTTCGCGGATCATCGCAACACGCTTGGGCAGGTATCCCTCGAGCTCAAGTTCCCCACACATCCCGAGTGGCATCGGCGCCTAGCACCACTCTATGCCCAGCTGGCTGCCGCTCGCCTCGCCACGCATGCCGCCGTCGTGGTCAACGACGCGGCGCAGGCGGCTGCACATCGCGCCGCCCAAACAGCCGCCGCGCTCCGCGTGCCCATCTTTGTAGTCGTGCGCGATAACGACGCGCCGATCGGACCGGACGGGCAGCCGCACGCCAACCTGAGTGCCCTTGCGGATGAGCCGCTGTACGATGGCTGGTCTGCGAGCTGGAAGGTGCTCGACACGGCTCTACGACGCGCGTCGCTCGCTCCTGCCCGCGGCCGTACCCATCGACTCGCGGTGTGGGTGTGCGACCACGAGCCCGAGCTCCGTCGCGTTTGGGATTTGGGCGCGGAGGACGTGATCTCCAACCGGCCTCTGTGGGCACGCTCATTACTAGAGCGGTGGCAGAAGGAGGAAGAGGCGCGTTGCAAGACGAATTCGCCGACCCCTATTCCGTATGCGCCCTAGGGTAATGTGACCGCATCATGACCGCAAAGCCGCAGCTCCCGTAAGGCAGCGCCGCGGCCGCACCGCGCACGGCGGGCCGAACACGAGTGAGCTGACCACCCGCCCTGCCGAAAGATGCATACCAATAGTTGAAAGTGACTAGTAATAGCGGCTCTTTGGTGTGTCTTATAACGAAATAGAAGTTTCGATGTTTGAAGTCACGTGACGCCTGCAGCACCTAGAAGAGTCGCTCACACTCGCGCTATAACCTGTATGTGGGCTGTCGTGCGTGCATCGTATCGGCAAAATTGGGCTAGTGGGGCGATCCGATCCATTTGATTACGTTTTTCCCTCCCCCGCCAGGCCACGACGGGGTTCCGCAAGACTTGCACAGCAGCACATGCAGCAAGCACTTGGCGCTCATAGCACCTCCTCTCGCTCGCGTGAGATCTCGATCCGCACATTGTCCACGGAGAGTCCTATGGGCAGCGGTATGCCGAGGGCCGCACTCGGGGGTTGTCCGCAGAGATGGATCCGCAGGCTGCTTGCCGAGAGGCGTAGCCCATGCAGCGGCAACGCGTCGGCGTCGTTGGCGCCGGCCAGCGCAGATGGCACCGGCACTAGTGGCGCCCACAACGCTTTGATGCTCGGCGTCCACAGGATGGGGATGCCACCGCGCAGCGGTGCGTCAACAGAGGCACTGCGCGTCGCCGCCCATCCACTCACACGGATCGCTGAGGGTCGAGGGCCATCATCACGCGCCTCGAGCGCGGGCGGTGCATCCACACGCAGGTCGGAGCCGTCCTCTGCAAAATCGATCGCGCGCACCTCGGCCGGCACGGCCCACACACGCTGGCACACTTCCTCGGCTGCACGCGTGCTCACAAACAGGCGACTGCCCCACTGGCCAAGGGCGCCACGTTTCGAAACCACGGACCCCATTGTCACGTACTCGCGGTAGGGCCCGACGGGCGATACGTCGTACTCAAGGCACACCACTCCTCCGATCGTCCAGCCAAAGAGGCTCACGGCTGAGAGTCCGCCAGGCAACGTCGACGGCGCACGGACGAGTGCGGGTCTGAACCAGAGGCGGCCGTCAAAGCGCCACGGGTAGTCGCCGTCGACGCCGTTGAGCTCTGATGCAGCGGGCTTGGGTGTGGTAAAGAATGTGGGGAGCCGCAAGGCCGCGGCGAGCGCAGGCAATGCGAAGAGGACGAGATGCATTTTTTGTGGACTTTTCCCCGCCATTTCCGAGAATCCGAGCTAAGTGGGTGAAGAACTCCATCGGACTCTCGTTCCATTCACGCCGTGATGGTTCTTTGTTCACACGCGACGCACGCGCGACCGAAGTCGCCGCCGCGCGCTCACCATGCCCGAGAAGATGGAGGTGGAGCCGACGACGACGGCGACCACGCCGCCGCCGCCGCCCGCGCCACCGGTCTTGTCCCCGCAGGAGCAGCTCATCGCCGGTGCGCGCGCACTGCGCGCGTGGCCACGCGAGTGCGCTACGCACCCCGGCTCGCCCACATTTCTCTCAATTGCTGTGTGTCTGCCATCGCCCGTGCAGATCTGAGCGCCGCGTTCGCCGTGCTCGAGCGCTTCGTGAACGCGCGCGAGCCACGGCACATGGTGCAGGCGCTGCGCGTCTTGGGGCCCTTCCGTAAGAAGGGCAAGGAGAGCCCCGGGGTTGCTGTCGGTGCGTTGATGGCCGCGCTCTCGACGCACGTCGCGCCGTCGGCCGCGCTGCGCGCGCCCATGCTTGCTCTGCTCGGCATGCTGCCACAGCCGGCCGAACCCGTGCCCGCGCCAGCCGCCTCCGAGGACAAAGACGACGAGAAGAAGGCGAGCATCTCGAAGCTGCCCGAGAACGAGGTGCTCGTCGGGCTGCTCGTGCTCACGCTGCTCCTCGACCACAACCAGGTGATCGCAGCGGTGCCATTCTCGCTGCAGCTCATGGAACGCGTAGGTGCGCTCAAGCGCCGCACGCTCGACCCCATCGCCGAGCGCGTCTACTTTTACGCCTCGTGGGCCCACGAGGTTAACGGCACGCTCGTGGCCATCCGCTCGCCGCTGCTCGCCGCGCACCGCACCGCGTGCCTGCACCACAACTCCACGTGCCAGGCGACGCTGCTCAATCTGCTGCTGCGCAACTACCAGGTGCGGCTGCCGCCTCGCCCGCACCATCCACCCGGGCGCGCGTCCTCCGTGGGCGTGTCGCCCCCCTTGATTGGCCAACACCGGGTTCCCCCCTCATACCACGCCCACCGCGTCCGCTCCCCATGATTGGCCCAACACCCAGTTCCCCCCTCATACCACGCCCACCGCGTCCGCCCCTCACCTCATCGTCCCTTCGCCCCCTCGCCCCCTCGCTCCCTCGCCCCATCCGCCATCGCCGCAGCACTACAAGCTCTTCGACCAGGCAGAGAAGCTCCTCACCAAGACCACCTTCCCCGAGTCGGCGGGAGCCACCCAGCTTGCCCGCTACCTGTACTACACGGGGCGCATCAAGGCGCTTCAGCTCGAGTACACGGAGGCGCACCGCTGCCTGCTGCAGGCGCAGCGCAAGGCACCCACGACCAAGGGGCTCGGCTTCCGGCTGGCGGTGTACAAGCTCGGTGCGATCGTCCAGTTGTTGCTCGGCGAGATCCCCGAGCGCGCCGTCTTCCGCCACCCTCAGAGCCGCGCGCCGATGCGCCCGTACCTCGAGCTTGTGCAGGCGGTGCGGCTGGGCGACCTCGCCGCCTTCCGCATGGCGATGGAGAAGCACGCGGCGACCTTCACCGCGGACAGCAACTACACCCTCATCGTGCGCCTGCGTCAGAACGTGATCCGCGCCGGGCTGCGCAACATCTCGCTCGCGTACTCTCGCATCGCACTGAGTGACGTGGCTGCCAAGCTCGTCCTCGACCATCCCGAGGATATGGAGTCGATCGCGGCTAAGGCCATCCGCGACGGCGTCATCGAGGCGACCCTCGACCATGCGAACGCGGTGCTCATCTCCAAAGACCCGACCGACGTGTACTCGACGCTCGAGCCGCAGGCCGCGTTCCACAAGCGCATCACGTTCTGCCTCAACGTGCACAACGACGCGGTCAAAGCGATGAGCTACCCGCCCGACGCGCACAAGGATGGGCTTCTCGACGCCGACGCTATGAAGCAGCGCCAGCTCGAGGAGGCTGAGCTCGCCGAGGCCCTTGCCGAGGAGGACTATGAGTGAGTTCCGTTGATGAGTTCCGAGCCGAGAGGGCGGCGGGCGGCGGGCGGGCGTGGCATGTGCGGCGGGGTCGCTGAAAAGGGAGTCGATGGACGTGGGGAAGAGCAGGTGAGACGACCAGAGGCGGTGCGACTGGCAGGTGTGCACGCGCACTCTAGCTGAGGAGTACCGGATGACGCCCCATCGGCCGAACGCCGGCCGCGAAGGCCGCTCGGGACGAGGTCTTCTTCAGATGATCCGATCGCCGAGATGGGCTCCACTGTTTCCTGAATGCTACTGAACGCTTAAGTAGCAAGACTAGCTGTGGGCCGAGTGACCTGCGGGTAGATGCTTGAATTTTGACGAGACGGGTGAGCGCGGAGAGACAATTTTACGTTACGCATATCGAGTTGTCGCGCGCGACGCGTTACGGCGTTAGCGCGATCGACCATCGAGGATCGTGCGATCGGAATTGGGGGTTTCGGGGTTTGCTTCCACAGCCTTCAAGGCTTCACGCTGGCACACCTGAACACTGGAACACCGCAGCAAGCTGCGTGCGCCACGGGCACGCCCCGCGGCGGTGCGATCACGTACGAATCACATCGATCGCGCACCTAGTCTGCTCACAATTCATCCCTGGGCTTGGCGGCGCCGTCGCTCGCCGCGTCGTGCGCGCGCGCCGCCGCACTGAGTGAGCGCTCAATCTCATTCGAGCGCTCGTCGTACGTGCTCCAGCGCTTGCCGACGATCCGGTGGGCCTGGTTGAGCTTTGGCTCCTTGGTTAATGGGTTGTTGCACAGGTCGACCGTCTTGGCGGCGGGCTTGGACGCGTTCCCACACCAAGTCTCGCACCAGAGCCACTCCTCGGGCAACGAGTGGATGGGTACGACGTGCTGCGCATAGTTGGGCAGATCCTGGTCCAGATTCGCGAGCGAGTTCGGGTCCTTGGAGAGAGAGTCGTAAAAGATGCGGTACTGGTCGCCATAGGCGCGCCGGCGGAACTTGTGCAGATCGACGACGAAGAGGGCCGAGATGTGGTAGGGGTGTCCCCGAAGATGGTCCTTCCAGTAGCCGTGCGCGAAGAAGCGGAAGCCCGTGGTGTCCGGGTTGGCATCGCGGTTGCAAAAGGGGGTCATCGCGACGGCGGTGCGCGGGGGCATCTTGAGATCCCACAGCTCGCCCACGTCGGCGTTGATCACCTGGTCGGCATCGATGTAGATGATGCGCTTGAGGTGCAGCGGGAACATGACGTCGAGGAAGAGGATCTTGTACCCCCAGATGATGCGCTGCTTGTTGGTCTGCTTGTGCAGCCACGTGGGCCACTGGTACTGCACAAGCTCGTAGTCGAAGCCGACCTCCTTGGCCATGTGGGGCAAGAAGCCCATGAAGGCGGGCGAGAGGAAGTTTTTGAGCAGCCAGAACTTGACCTTGCGCGTGGTGCGGTCGACGACGGACTGCATCATGATCTTCAGGAAGCGCTCGTACAAGTGGCCTGAGGCGAGCGAGAAGACGTTGACCACGTCGTCATCGGCCGCACTACCGGCGCTCCCAAATGCCCACTTCGAGAGCGAATCGAGCACACCGCTCTTGTCGCCGCTTCCGCCGCCGCCGCCGCCGCCGCCGCCACCTCCTGCGCCGCCGCCCTGCTTGTCCTCCGAGTCGAGGATGGAGACGCTCTCCATGCCCACCTTTTTGCTGACAAGAAGCGTCGCGTGTAGCCCGGTGAAGTCGGAGACGAGCAGCCGGATGGCGCGGCGAGGCTGCAGGCCGGCGACGTCGATGTGGCCGCGCCCGCCGAGCAGCGCCGTCGCGTGGCCCGCTGCGACGAGCTTGGCGTCTGAGTGGATGCTAAAGACCTCGGACGAGGGGCCGGGGGCGAGCGAGAGTAGCCACGCGCCCGGCATCGCCTTAAGCTGCCAATAGCCCAGGTTGGACATGACGAGCGTGTCCGTGCTGTGCGGCGCTGCGGGGGACGTGCCGAGGAGCAGTTGCAGACCATTGGGAGGTTCGTGCTTCCGAAAGTCCTGGCACGAGCCCGTGATGAGCACGGAGACGAGCTCGTAGCGCGCGTAGAGCGTGCGCCGCTCGCCCAGCTCGGCGAGACGCAGGTTGTCCATGTCGTACGCCGCCTCATTGACCTGCACCAGCCACGCCTCGGGTGCATCCAGGTGCAACGTGAGCACCTGCGGTGTCTTGAGCCGCGCGAAGCGCGCCATGTCTGCGGTGGGCGCGAGGGAGCGCCCGTCCGCGTCGAATTTGGGCGTGAGCGAGACCACGTACCGGTAAAAGTCCTCGAGGGGGAACTCGGTGATGGCGGTGTCTGGGTTGAGATGGAGTGTGACGGTGCATCCGAGCGCCACATGCAGCTCCATCATGAGCGGTGCGAGGCGCTGCGCCGCCTTGGAGAGCGGGTCGAGGATGGCCACCAGCTCCATCGCCGCGCCGACGCCCTCGCCCGGGATACGCACGCACGCCGCGCCGCACGGCAGGTCGTCTGGCTGTAGCTGCACCTTGCGGTCCTTGCCGGCATCGCGCGCGAGTGCACGCTTGGCGACGCTCGTCAGCTGCACGACTGCATGCATGAGTACGTCCGAGCGCCAGCGCGCGGCGCCGCCCTCGACGCTCGCATCCTTGTCATGGCTGACTGTCAGCTGGCTGATCAGGTGCGCGGCGCCCTCGGCGCGCTGACGAAGCTCGTACTCCTCGAGCAAGGCCACGTCGACTGCATCTAGCGGCGCGCCGCCCGTGAGCAAGACGAGGCGCCCATTGGTGATCAGCGCGCCCGCGCCCGCGCCTAATCCGAGCGTCGCCGCGTATGCCGCGTGCGCGCCCAGGTCGACGGCGGGGCCGCCGCGAGCCTTAGCGGGCAGCACAGCCGACGCGAGCGCGCTGCTGATGGACGAGGCGCCCGGCGCGAGGCTCGCCGCGTGCAAGAGCGCCACGAGCGCCTTGAGCGGCGCGTATGTGCTCCCGTCGAAGGCACGGACGAGCGCGGTCCACGCGGCGGCCGCTGCGGGAGCACATGCCTCGTGCGAAGCGGCCGTTGGGTTGTGGAGCAGCCCGAGGCGCGAACGACCGTTTGGCGACGCCTCGAGCGCGCTCAGGGTGCCCGCGAGCACGCTCAGATGGGCCGGCTGGCAAAGGTCGATGACGAGGAGGTGGCTCACGGAGTGCAGCAGGGCGGGATCGATGGCACCGGCGTCCGCGTCGGCGCCGGCTCCGCCTTCCTCCTCACCCGCTCCAAACATTTGCTCGTCGCCAAACTCATCGTCAGCCGCCGCCATGCTATCAGTCTCCGCGACCGCGGCCCCGTCCTTGGGCGCCGCCTCCGCGACCGCGGCCTCGTCCTTGGGCGCCGCGATCGACGCCAGCCATGCAACCGACGCGAGCGCTGCCGCGGGCGTGAGCGGCGCGACTTCGATATCATCGATCGGTAGCAGGAGCGCCTTCGAGTAGCGAGGGAAGGCAAGGCCCGCCTTGATGATGGCGGCGGCCTTGTCGGTCGTCTCGTCGGTCAGCACCCGCTTACTGATCAGGCTGCTCACGAACCTGTGCTCCGCATTGAGCGCCATCATCACCTCCTGCTCGTAGTTCTGCGTCACGGGCGTCAGCACTCCATTGGTCAGGATGGCGGGCGCGGCCCCGAGGCCCTTGTCGCGCAGGAAGCGCGACCCCCCCGCAGCGAGCTCGTCAAAGTCGGTGATCGTGCCCTGTACGATGCCTTGGTAGACCGTGAGCCGGTCGAGCTGCTCGCCGAGCTTGCGGGGGTACGCCTGCTCAAACGCCTTGGCGAGGTGGTGCTCCTCGAGCTCATCATAGCCGCCGCCGCCGAAGAAGCCCATCATCATCTGCATGCGGTTCTCATTGACCGCGCTGAGGAACTTGAGCGAGGCCTGGGTGCCCGCCTTCTTCTTGAGGAACAGGAAGAGCTTTGTGAGGAGCAACCCGAGTCGCTGCGCCTCGTCGCTCGGCGCATCGGGCGACGCGCCGCCCTCGGCCGCCGCCACCGCCCCGCCGCCCTCGGGTGACTCGCCGCCCTCGGCCGCCGCCAGCGCACCGCCGGCATTCCCTTCGCCGCCCGTCCCACCGCCGCTGCCGCCCTTAGCGTCGGCCCCGCCCGCGCTGGCCGCAGCGGCCTCGAGCGCCGTAGCGATCGGATCGGCTGCCCACTCGGCGGTCTCGTACGTGCTCGCGAGCGCGCGCAGCCGCGTGCGCGGCGCGCCGTCGGTGGCCGCAGGCAAGTACGCATCGCTCTTCGGGTCGGTGCCCACGACGGCGCCGCGCGCGGAGGCGGCCGGCGCGAGCACGAGTCCGAAGCGGATGGGCGCGCCGTTGGCGTAGAGGCCGAGCATATAGGCGAGCACTGCCAAGCCAAGCTCGCTCGATGGGTCTACGACGAAGATCATCGTGAGGACGTTCTGCCTGCAGAAGGCCATTTGACCCCACATGTTGACGCGCGTCATCGCGCGCAGCTGCGGATCGAACTGCTGGTACTTCTTGTCCTTGACCACATCGTTGATGAAGAGCACGGCCTCGTGCGACGGGTTGATGCGCAGGCTCGCCTGCGGCGGCGGCAGCGAGACGAGGCGCGAGATGGTCGCCGCGGGCAGCTCGAGCGACGAGAGAGCGTCGATCGTGTGCAGCTCGGACTGGATTGTGTTCATCAGGCCGTAAAAGTCATTGTCCGTGATCGGGAGCGCGAGGCCGTTGAGAAAGGCGCCATTGTAGCCGGGGCCGAAGTAGGTCTGCTGGCTGGCCCGCACCCCAACCGACAGCTCCTGCGACACCTTGAGCTTCGACAGCTTGCCAGACGCGAAAGGGAAGTTTTGGCACACGTCACGCAGCGCCTTGAGCGGATCGGACGCGGCGAGGACGCGCGTGGCGGCTTGCAGCCCGAGGTCCTGCATCGCCCAAGCCTTGAGCTTCGTCGACGCCTCGGTCTCCTGCGCGAGCAATGTGCCCTGGAGCGCTTGCAGCTGCTCCGCCAGCTCGGGACGACGCGACGCGAGCGTGCCGAAGAAGAAGCCCCCCACGTCCGCCTCGTCCTCCGCCTCGCCCTCGGCCGCCTCGTCATCGTCGCCTTCGATGCCGCCCAGGTCCTGCACGGCCTTGTCGTCCAGCACCTTGTACTCCATATTCTTGATCGCGAGCTGCACGCCGTAGCCCTGAAGCGACTGCGCGCGAGCGCCCGGCGCGGCGCGCACCTGAGGCCGGTAGACGTAGACGATGGCGCCTTCGCGCGCGCGCTGCGTGAGCGTCGCGTGAGCGGCACGAAACGCGGCCGAGCCGAGTGGCGCGTAGAGCACGACCATGGGCGCCGTGCCGCCGCCGACGCTTCCGAACACGTGGTCCACGGCGAGCGGCGTCACCTCAGCCGTCTCGCGCTCCTCGAGCGACTCGGGCACGGAGCAGCCACCGGCGAGCACCGCGTCGACCAAAGCGGGTGCGGGCTCCGAGGCGCTCAGCGCCTGCACGCGGCCGCACGCGCGCACCCATCCGTCCGCGGAGTCCATGCCGTGTTCCTGCTCTTCACGCGTCTGCAGCTGGCGGAACATTTCGACACGCGCGGAGAAGATGTGCGCTGCCAGGTAGCCGCGCAGCAGCTTAAGACCGAGCGGCGAGAGTAGCTTGGCGGCCGCGAGCTCCACGGCCGCGAGATGCGCCTCGTCCGAGCCACCCTCTGGCGGCACATACGTCTCCGCGAACGTCCAGAACAGCTGGCTGCCCTCCACAGCAAGGAACTCTGCGGCCTCGGCGGCGATCGGCGTCTCGGGCCATCGTGCGGTCAGCGAGATGTCGATGTTCTTGGGCGTTAGGGTGTCCTCGGCCGCAGCGAGACCGAGCAGCGTCACGATGAGCGCCGACACCGCCATTGCCAGCGCCACGTGTCAGTCTTCCGAGTGCGGGCTGCGGACACGTGGCGGGCGGTATGTGTCGAGGGAGCAAGCAAGCACGCCCCCTTTCCTACTCCGTTGGCTACAGGGGGTTGACTCATCTTTTCCGCGACAAGCAAGCAAGCAAGCAAGCGCGCCTAGCGCGACCGGCATCCCGGGCTCCCAATTAGTGAACGAGGCGGTCAGGCGGATGATTACGTAAATTAGGTTTCGAATACTCTAAAGGCTTGGGGTATTCGGTTTCGCTTGTTTAGGTACTTGTGTTGTTTCGACTAATTAGCTTGAATGTCTGATAGAATGATTGCGACATTCAAACATTTCCGAAAAAGAGAGTGAAGTGCGACCTCAATCCTCATACATTAATCCGATACAACGACAGGCAGGACGCAGCTCCACACACAGTCCACACATCACGTCGCATGAGCACGTCGGCACCACACCGCTCTTTCGCCCCCCCCAGACACGCCTCACCGCACTCTCGGGAGTCCGTCCCTCTCCTTACTTTTACTATTGGGTAGCTTGTTCAGATAAAACTCACTCATTCACCATATATATCCATTATAACCAACGCGTCGTCGTCTGCCTCGTCTCGTGACTCGTCGAGGCCGCACTGTGGCGCGCACCACACGCGCGTGCGAGAGCAGCAGCAGGCGCCCCTCGTGCTCTTCGAAGATGGCCTCCGCCGCCGTCACGCGTCAGCGCTGCTCTGCTGGTGCTCCCTTGGTGCTCCCCAGCTGTGGTCCCTGCTCTGGTCATCGAGCGCGATTTGTTTTGCACCCAGTTACTTGACGTGTTTCTTCAGAAAACACGATATCTCGCGTTCCCTGCTCGTTTCTTTGTGAATGCTCCCTTTGTGCATCGCGGATGTTGCCCCAAGGCCAACCGTCTCACGATACCCCCGGCTGCAGTTGATCGACGCAACCTCCTTGCGCAGTATCTGCTGCACGCTCTCGAGTCTCGTTCCTTTCCCTCCGAGCTCGAGCCCACGCGCCTGCGTCCACATAAAATTCCACTTGTGCAGATCCCTGTAATTCTGTATTGCACCCTCCCGCTCAAATAGCTCCAGCACAACAAACCGCCCTGGCTTCACCGTGGCGACCATCTCGGAGAGGCAGCGCAAGGAGAGGCAGCGCAAGGGGTCTTGTGAGTGGTCGATTGCGTTCCTGGATGCAACCATGTCAAACGAGTTGTGCGCAAAGAGCGAGGTGAGAGCCACTGCGCGCAGCGCAAGCGGCCGTGCAGGCACCGCGCGTGAAGGACCGCCGTTCGCGGTCGGCTGCAGGCCAGGAGGGTGTTGCTCGTCGAGAATGCGCCGATATAGGTGCCCCAGCGGGTCGACCGGGATTGATTTCGAAGAACAAATCAGGACGAGAGAGGCGCCAACCCAAAGAACCCATCCATGAGATCGGCCCTGAACCGACGTCAAGCACGCGGAAGATCTTTTGGCCCGTGTCCGCCGTGGAGAGTAGCTCTGGCTCGAAGAGAAAGGGCTTCATGTGATCCAGCCGGACAATTCAAATCGGCGCTGTAGTCGTACACCTTTTTCTTGAAGCTTTTCACTTTGGTCGTCAAGGTTGGTCGTGCTGTTATTCCTAGCTCTGAACACCCAACCGCTTGCAGTCATCAGCCGCCAGTAAGCTGCCTCCGACTCAAGACCGAGCGACCACTCCTTGATTGGCACTGTGAGTGCCGGCAGCATGGCGCGTGCTAGGCGCGTGCTGATTGTGGTTGACTGGTTGTGAGAGGCACGAATTACAGTAGAAACGCCGTGAGCAAGGCGAGCGGAGTTCTCAGAAGTTCTAGAGGCCGAGACACCAAAAAACTAAGAAAAATGCATGCACGCGTGCAGCTTTCGAACACGGGGATCGTGTCCAATTTTTCAAAGAACACCTTCCGAGCTTCCGTTCACACTTTGCAGCGCTAGCGTACCCGTACTCAACGAGGTTAGTGCGTAACCCGGACTTCTTTCGGGCACGGGTTCTTAACCCGGACTTGGCCAGAGGTGCCTAACCCGGACTTGGCCAAGTCCGGGTTAAGAACCCGTGCCCGGTGTCTAACCCGGACTTGGAGGTGTGAAGACCGGGTTACGGACTTGTGCCCGGTCCCTAACCCGGACTTGGAGATTTGAAAATTTAACTTGTCCCGGGTTACGAACTTGTGCCCGGTCCTTAACCCGGACTTGGAGGTGTGAAGACCGGGTTACGGACTTGTGCCCGGTGCCTAACCCGGACTTCAGTTCAGTTCAGTTCAGTTCAACTGAACTGAACCCGGACTTGGGTCTTGCTGGGAAGTCCGGGTTACGCACCTTTAACGTTATCTAAGTCCGGGTTAGGCAACGTTCCCGGACCTTTTCCCGCCCTCGTTTGGCTAAGTCCGGGTTAGGCACTCGGGACAGGTGCCTAACCCGGACTTCGGAAGTCCGGGTTAGGCACCTCGTTGTCTTTTTGTTGAGACCTCTTCGCGAAATCCATGTCCGCCGGGGGGACTTCTTGGCCTTTGGTCGGGGGTGCCCTCGTGTCCCACGGATCGCTGGTTCGCGTCCGATCTGCATCCGACGCGACATCCTTGTCGTCATTGTGCATCCCGTCCTCGCGCGCCGAATGCGAATTCCTG
>Ga0210244_101563_pt1 | contig 17939 bp, 20 predicted proteins | sample ChrtobMetaP3_0mM_FD_155473 | JGI IMG/M metagenome (GOLD analysis project Ga0210244, IMG submission 155473) | Chrysochromulina tobin associated microbial communities from unialgal haptophyte culture, Seattle, Washington, United States - P3_0mM | ecosystem: Host-associated > Algae > Haptophytes >...
CGACGATCCTCTTGATTGCCTGTGATGACCTCATGATTGCCTCCCTCATCAGGTGCTGCGAGCGCGACGCGACGATCCTCTTGATTGCCTGTGATGACCTCATGATCGCCTCCCTCATCAGGTGCTGCGAGCGCGACGCGACGATCCTTGCGCTGCAAGAGGAAGTGGCGCAGCTACGTGCCAAGCTGCTACTGGGTACCTTTGATGAGCCAACAGCACACAAGACTATTCATACCTTTGATGAGCCAACGGCACACAAGACTATTCATATTCATACCTTTGATGAGCCAACGGCACACAAGACGTCCGACACGGTGCGTGCGCTTTCACCAGCGGCGGCGGCGGCGGCGGCGGCGGCGCCAGCCTACCTGACGCGTGGCGTGCATGCATGGGAGCGACGGGTGGTGGCGCCGACGGGTGGCGTGCATGCATACCCGACGGGTGGCGTGCATGCATACCCGACGGGTGGCGTGCATGCATACCCGACGGGTGGCGTGCATGCATACCCGACGGGTGGCGTGCACGGCGGGGGCATGGATGGGAGCGACAGCGGCAGGACCTCCCCGAGTGGCTCACTCTCGAGCCGTGCGGACACAGGCAGCGAGGCCAGCACTCCCACAGTCTTCGCTGGCGTGGCTCGCTCCCTCGCCGACAGCAGTGAGGCCGCCGCAGCTGCGGCCGCCGCCACGGCAGCGCTCAGGACGGCGGCGCTCGTCACGGCGCTTGAGCGCGAGGCTTCGAGCCTGCGCTTGAGATTGGTAGCGAGCGAGGAGCGCGCCACGCACAACGAGCGGCTGGCAGCGGCGCGCGAGCTCGAGCAAGGGTGCACGGCGCCCGGTGCCGCGGACAACGAAGAGCTGCGCACACTGCGTCGGCGCGTGGACGCTCAGGAGCAGGAGCGGCGCGCCGTGCTGAGCATCCTCGAGCGGCGACTCAAGCCGGGTTTGGAGGCGGCCCGGACGCAGCTGCAGGCGCACCAAGTGCACTCGGCTCAGCACGAGCTCGCGGCGCTCAGCGAACTCGTGATGCGCTCTATAGCCGCGCTCCAGACGGACAACCCGTACTCGGCGCACTGAGCATACCGGTAGCATACCGGAGAGGCGAGGACCGAGGTGCGGGACATGCCTTTGACCGGACCATCGTCGAGCGTCCAACGCCTTATGAATTTGTTAAGTTCCGTTGACGTGCCAGTGGGACTGGGTGGCCCGTGGCGGACGAGCGCGTGTGTCGCGAAGGATGACGGGGAATTCGAACCGCGATTGCGGTACGTTCGGTTGAACGTTGATGTTTCATCATTCATGTTCGATTCTCGGTTACTTTTTCTCACTTTTTCTGTTATTGCGAATGGGCAATGAGAAGGCAATGAGATCACACCCGGGGCCACATCAATCATCAAAAGCTGTAATATACCGTACGTACAGACGCATGAGGTGTGAGCCGCGTCGTACGAGCTGAGCCTCGGGTCAGCTGCAGCTTCTGGAGACCTCGGTCGAAAGTCACCTAGTGAGTCTCGCTTATTAATGTTCGCAATGCAAGAAGTCGTTGCCGCCCTTGTGCAGCGGCGAGCACGCGCAGCGCGTGGCGCCGTGCCACCCTGCAAATACCTTCACTCGGAGGCCCGGGCCTTCCAGGCAGACGCCGCGATCCCCCCCGGCCAGCTCCGACGCCCGATTGTTCTCGAGCTTGACGATGATCTCCGCTCGAGGGGGAGCGTCTTTCCCGTTATTTTTGAAGCCTTCTTGCGTGAAGATGATCATGGCCACGCCGTTTGCCCCCATCCATGTGTATGGGAAGACCTGGTCGTTCTCAAATGGCTGTTCGACGCGCGAAAATTCGAGGCGATCACGAAAGACGATGGTTCGCCCCCTGGTGGGCAGCTGGGTGCAGTCCAGAAAGATGCCCGATCCGACAGTGTGGAAGAACCACGAGAGGCCCACCTCTCCAACACCGCCATAGAAGGTGGAGCGTACGTGGCTCACCTCAATGCGGCTGCACTGCTTAAAGGCCGACGGCTCCGACCAGACAGAGCGTCGGACGAAGAAACCGATCGCCAGGTGCGCATGGCACGCGCTAAAGCTCGTGCCGCGTGGGCTACACACCCACGGTGACCCTTCGTAGGTCGGTTCGCCATACTTGGCCTCGCACACCGACAGGCAGTGGTGTGGGGAACGGAGGAGCTGTGTGGGTGCATTGCCGTCAGCATCCTCCACTGCCCCCGCTCGTGCTGTGCTGGGGTTGCCATCGGTGAAGAACCACGTGAAGGTGTTGAGGTCGATCACTTGCCCTTCAGGCAGAGGCGATCCATAGACCGTGTGCACGTAGCTGTGCCATGCGTGCTCCGTCACACGGTTCGCGTCACTCAAGACGGGCAATAGTGGCAGGACGTTTGCGAGAGTGCATGCACGTTGGCGCACACAATGAGGTGACGGAGGCGGACGTGGCGATGCCAGCGGCGGAAGAGCAGGTGACGGTGGATGCGGTTGCGCCGCCGGCGGCAGGAGGGGAGGCGGGAATGGAGGCGGGAAGGGAGGCGAGAAGGGAGGCGGGAAGGGAGGCGGGAAGGGAGGCGGGAAGAGAGGCGGCGGGAAGGGAGGCGGAGCTGCTGGCAACAAAGTCCTCGTGGCATTCACGGAGTCCTTCGCACCAGCTGAAGACGGCTCCACGATCGCAGTTAACATTGTGGTGCGCTTCTCCGCGCTGTGCAAGAGGGCGTGCCTCGACGCCGCGCTTCCCAATAAGATCCCTCCGATGCAGATTATGAGCACAGATAGAGCTTTCTTGCGCACGGGCGCAACAGCTTGCACGCCGTCGTTGCCACCAACGGCCTCAACCTCAAACGACGTGCTCGTTGCTGGTTCACCACACGCACGACGGCCGGTGTCCTTGCCCTCGACGTCCTCTAGGTCGTTGCCATCGGGAACATCCGCCGCTACATCGCCCTTTCCGGAGGGCGATTGATGACCGCCACGCCGCTGTTGATTGATGTCTACCTGACGGTCCACGTCAACATCATCGTCTTCAGCAGCATCAGCTGCTGCAGCTTCAGCGCTGGGAAGAAGCTCGAAATGCTTGCGACGAGCCTTAGTACTCACGCTTCGTTTTGTTCGCAAGGTCTTCATGGTCCGCTTCTCCGGGTGTGCAAGCCGAATGTGTGAGAAATGTGAGCAAAAGGCCCAACGGACGAGACGCGTCCGGATCTATTTTTAGCGAAGATCATCGTTCAGATGCATGCCGGGCTCCTCGCATGTCCACGGAGGCTCCAGTTTCTTGAAGCTTGATTGTTTCAATGAGTTTCTGAACGCTCATGTCCACCGACGTCGGTGTCACTCGGTGGAGATTTGGGTCGAGAAATTCCCCTGCAAGCCCTCAAGCGCCCTGACCCGCAGGGTCCCGCACCCTCCACAATATCCAATTACAATATAATTATCATGAGAAGTCAAGTCACATGCCAAGTGAAAAAAGATATGAGCAAAGTTACAATTTCTTGCCAACTATACCTGTGTGCCAGCGATTGCAATCCACATCTCACGCATCTTTAAACCATAAACGCATCTCCGATCCCTCCTCCCTGATGAGATTTGTAACTGACCAAGCTACCCACACATTGGCGGGACCCCTGAATTGCGGTGGGGGAATTCTCTCCTCACTCGCCTGGGTGAGGGCAGGGCGAGCGGAACGGTTATCTCACAGCACACAGGCTGGCAACACAGGGGGGAGGCTCGCGATCAGGACCTAAATCAGGACCCAGTTCAGAGGGGGTGAGCATCCTAATGCACCTGCTCCTGTGTGAGTATCAAGCAAGCAAGCTAGTTAGTCGAAACAACACAAGTACCTAAACAAGCGCAACCGAATACCCTCGTAGCCAGTAGAGTAGGAAAGGGTGGGCGGAGAGGAGGGGATGTATGCCCAGACCGCGAACGCTCACCGGGACATGCTGCCCTCACGCTTCCCAACGTGAGGAGTGTCGCCCGATCGTGACGCGCGCCTATGGGCCACCCGTAGCAGTCGTCATCGCGGCGCACTGATCGGCGTGCAACCGCTCGGACCACACTTACAGAGGAATGGCTCGCAACCTGCCACGCTCCTCGAGGAAACGCAGGCCCGGGTGGTTTAGCTGACTTCTTGCTTGTTTGCTTGCTTGTGAGTATAAATCATCTTGATGATTGAATAATCTTGAAACTTTCGCTCTCATGTAACTAATGATTGCATGCATACCAAGATACCATACTTGTATGCATACAGAAACCAGAAACGGCCATGAGATGCATTTTGAACATGATTTTTTCATTGTGTCAAGCCCACGACCCGAGGCTCGGGGATAGGGATGCTGTGCTCTTGGCGGAGCTTCACCGTGCAGTTGTTGCTTCTGGCGGCCAACATTTGTGGCACACATGGCATCGAGGTACAGTTCCTGCACGTAGGCAAATGCGCGGGCTCTACGGTGGAGGCCGTGCTGCGCAACCTAGAAAGGCCGGGCGGCGGCAAGTGCTTGAGCGTCAGCCCGGTGCATATGAATCGTCCAACGGGGTTCGGCAAAAAGATAGTCATGTCGACACGTGATCCACTGGATCGAGTTGTGTCGGCGTTCAACTATCGCCATCCGTATCGCGGCTACACACAGCTTTACAACCCGCCCATCCCAGGACAAGGCCATCCCTGGGAGGTCTCGTTCTACAAATGCTTTGACCGCGTGAATGACTTTGCGGAGGCGCTCAGCGGCACGGGCCCTTGCTCTGACGCCGCGCGCGAGATTTTCACGCGGGACAACACTTTCTATTCGACGGGATACGAATATTATTTGGGTACCATCGGGCAGGGTGGCGGCATCGATCGCTTCGAGCAGCAATCGTACGCGCTGACGCACATAACCACGCTCAGTTCCGACCTCCGCCAAATCGCGCAATGGCTCGGCTGCCTTCCCCCACCAGCGAAGCTGCCACAAATTCGCAGCGATTATCCGGCAAAGGATGAGACCCATCTGTCACCAAAGGGATGGAAGAATCTGATGGACATCCTTGAGAATGAGTATGCATTACTGGCGCGACTCGAGGCCCACGCGGTCTTTGGCCACCGCCTCGAGTCGCCACCGAGATCGCCACTGCAATCAATATTGCCGTCGCCCCTTCCCTGCGCACCGTCGCCCTCGAGGCCACCGCGCGTCTCACCATCACCCATCTCACCACCGCCCGTCTCACCACCACCCATCTCACCACCGCCCGTCTCACCACCGCCCATCTCAACATCGCCCTTCTCACCATCACCCATCTCACCATCGCCCGTCTCACCATCACCCATCTCAACACCGCCCGTCTCACCACCACCCATCTCAACACCGCCCGTCTCACCACCACCCATCTCAACGCCGCCCGTCTCACCATCACCCATCTCACCCCCGCCCGTCTCACCATCACCCATCTCACCACCGTCCCCTGGTCCTCAAATGCCATCTGTGCTCTTGTCGTGGGCGCCATCCCGGGCGCTGCTAAACCTCGGGGTCCTCGGCACAGCGTGTTCCTGTATACTGGCAAGCGTCGTCGTAGCTTTGCGAGTTTGCTGGCGGCGCTGCTCGTCGCCGCCATCACCGCCGCCGACGAAAGGACTCGACTTCCGAACAGATCTCAAGCCAACAGAGCTCAAGCCAAAAAGGCCCAAGCGCAAGCCAACCCGCAAAAGTCCACTCTACAAGGGTCGGCAAGAGTTCGAGTTCCTGCCAGATGATGAGGTGGATATCTAGTGGAACTTGTAACACGTCCTGCACGCGGTTCTAGTCCCGAAGAGGCGGAACCGCATAATAACTGGCACGGCAGGGTGCCGGTCTACGGGATACTCCAGTCTCAAGGGGCACGTCCCTCGCTCGCTTTTTCACGCGACATTTCCTCTGGTGAGGAGAGCATGTGATTGCTGACGATGTGTGAGATGTATGAACGCCCACGGGGGCGCCCGATAGCGCGTGAGCGAGAAAATGCTGGTACTGTACAAGTAATTCGTTTCCTAGCATGGCGTATCCACCCAAGGTGCTCGAGGTCGCGGCGGAGTCTGCTGACGACGACCTGCTGGCCGATCGTGCCTTCGTCGCCGCCCTTGCCGGTTTGTCCGAGGTTCTTGTCATGTACGACCTCCTTTCTCTGGAACCCAAGAACATTCAAGAGATGACTTGCGTCGAAAAGGACACGGCTCCTTTCCTTTCGGGTTTGGCTCCTTTTGAAGTCGAGGGCCGAGCGCCGAAAGAAGGCGACGCCACGTGCTTCGTGCGCATCAAGTGCTGTGAGTACGCTCACATTCTCAAGAGCAAGTATGCCGCACGAGTGGTGGAGTGGATCGACGTCGAACGAGTCACAGAGAAACAAGTGTGCATCCTCGAGTTGACGCACAATCCCCAGAGGCCTGTGATCGTCGTCGCATTTCGAGGGTCGCGGACCACCGAAGACTGGCTTCTCGTGAATTCGAACCAGTTCCATCAGCCGCTGCACCTGCCCATCGACGAGGAGGGAGGCTCAGTTGAGGCTGTCGGCCCACCTCGGCTAATGCACTGGCTCAAGCACTCCAGGAAGACGTGCATTTCGCTAGGCATGTGGAAGGCGTACGACGGGCGTAAGAGACCAATCGTTCGTAAGAAGCTGGCGGCGCGCGCTATGTCAGGCTCCACTCCTCCTGCGAATGAAGGAGCGGACCCGCGCATGTCCCCACGTGCTCGGGTGCGGGCGGCTGTGGAGCGCCTGCTCTCCTCGCATGCGGCCAGCGGCCAGCGGCCGCAGCTCATCATCACCGGGCACAGCATGGGTAAGTGTTGAAGGCGGGAGACTGTGCACAATCCCCGCACGCCCTCACCGACTGCGGCTGAGTGTGGCGCGATTCCGCGCCTGTGCGTCCCAGTGCATGCGCGCGCGCCTGTGCGTCCCATTGCCTGCGCGCGCGCCTGTTCGTCCCGGCTCACGAGCACGTGCGCTCCGATGAGCGACACGCAGGTGGCACACTCGCGACCTTGTGCTCGGTGGACCTGCTCCTCTCATCGAGTTTGGTGAAGAAGCATACTGAGTGCATCACGTGTGTGACTTTCGGATCCTCGCGATCGTTCAACCTCGCGTTCAAGAAGGTCGTCGACGAGCTGCGCCACCGAAATCGGCTCCGAGCGCTGCGGTGGGCGAATGCGCCTCCTTTCTTGGCAGCCTTTGGCACTGCGCAGCGAGGGCTGGCACTGAGCGTTGGCCCGTCTGACTCGCGACTTTCGCAGGGTCATCGTACGAGGTGACATCGTGCCGCGGATTCCGTTTGACTTAGGATACGAAGTCGTGCATGGCATTGGCGCGCGGCTGGTCATTCAGCCTGGCTTGAAGCGCCAGGGTCCGTTGAAGTATGATGAGCATGCGGATCCGTACGATCGAGATCAGCGTTTCGCTTGGCCCAACCCCAAGCTTCACACGTGCTACGCGGCCTTCCTCGCTGGGCACGCGCCTCGCTGCAAGCCACGACAGTCGGTCCCACCCCTCTTTGCCTGGCCGGTGAGGGCGGCCAAAGGCAAGGTCGCCACGCCGAGCGGGGTGAGCGGATCTCATGCGAGTGGAGCATCCCTCGTAGAAGTCGTGCCAGTCGTTTGGCAGGAGGAATTGTGAGGTCAAGTCTCAGTTGTGCCAATACATGCATGTCGTTTGGCAGGCAAGGAGGAGTTGCGGATGCGTCACCTCAGTGTCGCGCGGCTGGTGCTATTGTGGCTCCACGGTGCTGCGGTGGTGGCTACGGGCTGAATGCAAAATTAGGACAGTCGGTCAGAGAGGTCGGTTCGCACATGAACTCATGATCAGAGACCACTCATTGTGTGTGTGTATCCTGCGGGGGGGTAATCGACTTGATAGTTAAGAAACCTGAAAGAAACCAAACCGGTCTCTAGCTAAGGCGGCGACGGGCGCGAGCGGTCATGCTATGGAGCTATCCGATCGCGTCCGGCATGCCGAACTCTATTGACAAATGCCATCCTCAGTCTCCCCCCCCAGCACGCCAGAGGGATCATCGGCCCGGCCTAGGCAAAGATGTGTCTCGGGAGCAGCGGGCCCGTCATCAAGCGTCACTCCTGTGAGCTGAGTGAACGAGAACGTTAACCCACGACACACACGCGACAACCGGGGGGCTAGAACGGCACTGTTATTGCCCGCTCAGAGTACGCACATCTTACATGACCCCATACGAGACACGGAGCATGCGCGAGCTCGCGGCGTGTGTGAAACGAAAACTAGTACCGGGACGCACCCCACCCTCACGTGAACATACAGAAGCGTGTGTTTTGTGTTTTGTGTTCGAGGTTCCTCTAGGGACCAATCACATGTTGTCGGATTATCGTGTGAAGACCGATGACCGTGGTGAGGATGTCGCCTCTTTTCGTGCATGCATTCACGAAAGAAAGAACTTGATCTTTCGTACCAAAAGTCCCCATTTTCGACGCTGCTTCGCGAGGAATGCCTCGCAATTACGCAGTGGCGTCTGGAAGAGGACTCCTCGACGACGATGCGCAAGGGCACGGCCTGGACCGCGGGCGGGCCCGCGGCACCTACGCTCTGGAGCGGTACATGGAGACAGGGAGCGCCATCCCCGCCTCGGCCAACAACGACCGCGGCCTCGAAGCGGTCATGTCTACCATGATGAAAGCTCGCAATCTCGACTGCACTGTCGATCGAGTCGCCGATCCACCGCCCGAGCTACACCCCATCCTCTATGCGATTCGCTGCGACTGCGAGATATTCTCGGCAAATCTGCACTCCCTTTTTGTGGAAGCTGGCGGCAAGGGGACTGGGCTCATTGCGTCTGTGAAGTTCTTTGCCACCCTCAAGGGCCACACGCGCCACCCGCTTACCAGGGAGGTCATTGCGCTGATCAGTGCGCACTACGGAGTGTCTTGGCTTGAAGTCCGTAGCGAGTTCGAGAATATGGCCTGGAAAGACTTTTGCGCCGACGTCCAGCGAACCGTGCGTGCTGACGGCGGACCGCGTGACTTCGTCCTCCTCGATGTTTGAGAGTTTGACACAGGAGCAGCAGGTTCGGCGAAGCAACCCAAGGGCAAGGTTGAGGGCAAGTACCTGAGATCCTTAGACGGAGTTAATGGGACGGAATTTTCCGTATAAGAACCGCCCTGACCCCGCTTGGCGCCGAGCGGCGCCTGCCCCGCGTTTGACGACCGCGCCGGCGCCCGGTGCGGGCGGTGACGGTCAAAGCCGGCGGCCCGGCCGCGCGGCCCCGACCCACGAGATGGCGCGGGAAAGCAGACGCGTGACCGGACCCCGCCCTGAGCGTGCAGGAACGTGTAGTATACGCATTGCAGGCCCTGGTACTCACTGAGTTGTGAGTATGGGGGTTCTCGCGCATGCGAGAACCGTGGCTGTCTGGAGCGGCGGGTGAGATGCTAGGCCGCGCGCCGATCGGCGCGCGTCAGTGGGCGATCTCGAAAATCCTGGAGCCCCCAGGGGCGCTCCGGAATTTCCTCGCATGCACACCGGGAAAGAATACCTTATAAGGATCTTTGGTGCTTCCACAGAGGCTCGCGAGAACTAAATCGAGGCGAGCGCAAGCATCGTGACCGTCGCGAACCAGCGACAGCACATTCTCTCTCTCTTGAAACCCGCCCACCCGCAACCCACTCTGCGAGTGATACTCGATAGATCGCATGTAGTATGGTATTTATTTGTGTGTACCCCTAACCAGACCGTCGGCTTGGGAATGCGCCGGTCTGGTCAGGGATTGGGGGGAAGAATTAGAATAGGCAAACCAACTCAATACCTCTTCAATAACCATACAAAGAACAGCTGGAGCGGGAAGACAGACAATCCCTCGACAAAACCAGCGCGCACCACACTGCAGAGCACACGTCTCCCATTGCAGCCCTACAGGTCGCCCGACACGCGGACGCCTCAGTACCGACCGTCTCACGCTCTCACGATCCCCCCTTTCAGCTCACGCGCTCACGCGCTGCCTCTCTCATGCTCTCATACTCTCATGCTCTCGTATCTGCTCTCACGCTCTCTTGTCATCTCGCCGACGCTCATGCGCGTCTCCGCCGTCTCACCTTCTCATGCGCTCAGACATGTTCTCACTCTATCCGCCGCTCGCCCGCGCTCTCCCGCGCTCTCAGTACTGCATCGCATATAGGAACTCATCAGGAACGTGCCAATCGTACTCATCGGCCTCCGCTGCCGCTGCCGCCGCCGCTGCCGCCGCCGGCGCCGCCGCCGGCGCCGCCGGCGGCGCCGCCGCCGCTGCTGCCGCTGCTGCTGCCGCCGCCGCCGCCGGCGCCGCCGGTGCCGCCGCTGCCGCCGCCGCTGCTGCCGCCGCTGCTGCCGCCGCTGCCGCCGCCGCCGGCGCCGCCATCCATTGCAGCCGCTCGCACAGGGCGCGCACAGCGGCCGCGTCCGCCGCGTCGAGGATGGCCACGTCGGGCGAGCAGTGGCGCCTGGTCATCTGGCGCGGCGCGCCGGGCTGCAGCCAGCCCATCGCGCGCAGCCGTACCACCAGGTCCTCCCCATACTGGTGGTATGGCACCACCACTCGGTGCCCTCCCCCTGCCCCAAACGCCTCAGTCCGGCGCCACAGAGGCAGCGCGCGCAGCACGCGTGCGCGCGCGCGCCGGAGCCGCGCCTCGGGCGTCGCGAGCGGCGCGCGCTGGTGGGAGACGGCGGCGGAGACGGCGGCCGAGACGGCGACGGCGGCGGAGACGGCGGCGACGGCGACGGCTACGGCGGCGGCGGCGAGGGAGGCGAGAGCGCGGAGGTGGGCTGGCGGTCGGCGCGCGCGCGTGCCGAGACCGCGCGTGTGCTCTGCAGCCTCGTGCGGGCGCTCCGGCTGCGCGCCGGGGCAGGCGAGGGGAGTGACGCGGGCGCCGACGCGGCGGAGCGCGCCCGGCAGCTCGCGGCGGCGGCGGCGGCGGTGGAGGCACTCTTGGGCGCGGACGTGGGGGACGGATTGTGCCTCTTCGAGCTGTATGCCAGCTCGGAGCACCACGCGCGGGTCGCCGCGTGGGGGTACCGCGGGATGATGCCGGAGCTGGTGGGGCCGCAGGGTTCTGCCGAGGCGGCAAAGACATACCGCCGGCCGCAAGATTGGACGAGCTCGGCGGTGCCGGGTGAGGCGCTGCAGCGCGCCACCTTCACAGCCGTGAGGCTCTGGCCACCGGAGGGCACTCCGGAGGTCCACTTGGCCGCTGTGGGCGTGGCGCCGCCGCCGCGCCTCCACCCCCTGCGCACGCGTGCATGAGGCCCGGCCGCTGCCGAAGGTCCCCTGGCAGCCCCGCCACAACGCTCCGCACGGCCGGGCTGCCGTGCGCGGCCAGGTACTCGAGCACCGCGCAGCAGCCCGTGCGCGGCACAAGGAGGAGCGCCTCAGCGCCCACCCACAGCGGGCCGCCGTCGCCGCCGCCGTCGCCGCTGCCAGCGACCTCCACCTCCGCGAGGAGCTCGGCGACGCCCGAGCGGCCGAGCACCCTCAGAACGAGCTCGCCCAGCTCGTGCGTGGGCACGCTGCCGACGGCGCCTGGCACTGTGCGCGCAGCGAGCTTGAGCGCCGCGCTTGCGCTGATGACCTGCTCGCGCCCCAGGCGCTCGAAGCGCCCCGGCCAAAGGAGGGCGTTGACTGCGGCGTCTGCGCCCGCGCGGACCTTGTCGGCGAGGGCATCTGCGTCGGCGCCGGGCCCCGCCAGCGCCGCCGCCGCCAGCGCCGCCGACAGTGCGCCGCTCGCCTTCTTGAGCGCCACGTCGGCCGCGTACTGGAGCAGGTAGGCGCCGGCCGCGTGGTCGCCGCCGCGCGCCCGCCCCGTCGCGCTGACGACGCCGCCCCCGCCCCCGGGCGTCCCGACGGTCAGGTCGGCCCACATCTTCAGGTCCTCGAGGAGCTCGGGCGCGACGGCCGCGGCCCACCGACCCTTGGCCGCGGCCGGGCTGCCCCTCCCGACCGCGGTCGGCCCCGGCTCCGGCCGTGGCTCTTGGAAGCAAACGGCCCGCAGCACGCGCGCCTCGAGCGGCGCCCGCGCTTCGAGCGCGTCCGGCCGGTTGGCGGCGCACGCGCGCATCGCCGCCTGCAGCAACTCAACGCTCGGCGCGCCGCAGCGCCGGTTGGACAGGAGCAACAACGGCAGCAGCCGCAGCTGGTCGCCCGCCGCCGCCGCCTCGTCGAGCGCGGCCAGCGTCGCCGGACGCGCGGCCGTCGGCTGGTACTCGCCGCCAAGCGCCGCCGCCCGCAGGCCGCCCTCCCAGCGCTCCTTGGCGAGCAGCTCGAGGTACGCGACGCCGTCGGCCACGAGCCCTGGGGCGGCCTCCTCGCCGCCCACGAGCGCCACCCAATCGGCGCCGAGCGCCTCGGCGAGCTCGAGCCGCACGACGCCCTCCGTCGACAGGCCGTTGGCCGCGTCGGCGGCCGTGTGCAAGCCGCCGGTGCGCCGCATCTCGTCGAGCGCCTGCGCCGCCTTCGGGGCGCTGTCCTGCCTGCGCCTCGTCGCGTTGTCGACGAGCTCTTTGATTTCTGTGGGCGCGAGGCCATGCCGCTCCGCGTCGCTGCGCAGCTGCCTCAAGGCCTCCTCGTTGGCCGTGCGCGTGCCCGGGCCCTTTTGCCAGTTGAGCCGCGCCACGCCCGCGGGCAGGAACGACTCCTTGACGTCGAGCCAGCGCTGCGTCACGTAGGCATACGTGAGCTGCTGCTGCGGCGTGAGCGCCGCCGAGGGCGTGCCCGACTTCGCCTTCTTGCTGGGCGAGCCCGGAGCAGCGGGTTGAGCGGGGGCGGTGGCGGCGATGCTGCTGTTCGAGCTGCTGCTCCCGATGTCAGCTCTCTTGCCGGCGCTCTTGGCGGTGGCGGCGGGAAGGGCGGGGGGGACAATGCTGCCGCCGCCGCTGCTGGCGAGGGGGGCGGGAAAGCCTCTCTTTTTAAGCTTTTCTCTTCATCACCTTTAGTTTTGTTTCCCCAGCCGCCACCCTGCCACAGTATTTTCTCTTTTTCTTTAATGAAGGGGTACTTTCCATACATTTCTGTGGCCTCACACCCGCGTAGTTTGTTCGGTGCCCATGATTATTTGTCGACGAAATGTGTTTTCTCTGTTAACAGAGATCTGCAGTTGATTTCCGAGTAGACATTTTGCATGCATTTGGCATACATGTATTCTGCATGCATTTGGCAATTACCAAAAGCGGATGCGATTTACGGTTCACCATAAACGGAAGGTGGCACGAATGGCCACGCCGTATGTTCGCGCCGCAGGCAAACCCCTTTGCCGCTTTGGGACGGGGTGCTATAGGGCGGCGCGAGATCATTGGGTCGCCTATGACCACCCTGAGGACCACTGGCGCCTGCCCTCCCCCGCGAGTACCCTTGACTCAGCACCCTGGTCCGGTGTGCGTTGACATTTCGAACTCTGATGACGAGGACGACACAGGCACTGTAAGTGCGCAAGCTGGTCCGATTGTATTGTTCGATCGGGGTGGGCTAATCCACTTTTGGGTCGCCAGCGTTGGGCCTCAAGAGCTGCGCGGAACACGGCGTCAGATCGCTGACGGAGTTGCCCCGCAGCTCTTGATGGCCGCAACCGGCGTGCGCGACGGCGGCGATGACGGCAATATCGGCCACCGACCGTATAGAATCCAGTCGGACAATGCACGTTCGCTTGTCCGGCTGGTGATGAGTCGGACACTCCGTATGGGGTGGTCCGATAGCCTGGACGCCGAGGACGCCGTGAAGGCAGGCGGGCAAACGAGCTGCTAGGCAGCTGCGGCCATCGACTCGTTGCTCATCGTCGACGTCAGCAGCCACGGCGAGCCGGCCGAGTGCTACGTCAGCAGCCACGGCGAGCCGGCCAAGTGCTACGTCAGCAGCCACGGCGAGCCGGCCAAGTGCTTCTCAGCCGGCTCGCCAGCCCCCAGCACTGGACTCGCGTGTGCGCGTACGGGGCGGCAGACAGGAGATACGTGGAGACCGTCGGCACTCAGTCGGCCCGCGAGCAGGCTACGACGTACCGGCCTCCTATCTTCTGGACGCTGTCCATCGTGCGGGCGAGCATTGCTCGGGTGGTGCTTGATCCTGCCGTGTCTATGCCAACTTGCCATCGTAGCCAAGGCGGCGACGGCCGAGGCGGCCAAAAGCGGTGGCAGTCACCTGCTCGAGTAGGTGACTGCCTCCCTTGACGACCGTCGCCTTCGCTTTGCCCTCTCGTCGTTGGTCGAGGGCGCAGACGAGCTGCATCGAAAGACGCCGCCACTTGGCGATCCAGCCATGTCCCTGCTGCTGGTGCGGCGCGGCGCGGCAGAATGGGAGCCGAGGCTCGCCAAGGCGACGCCCCTTTACCCACTCATCAGGATTGTCCTCGCGGCCCCCAAGGCTTGGATGCTGGGCGGCTCAACGGCCATCGTCTCGGCGTCGCTCGACGCCCTCGGGGTGGCAGGCGACTCGGGCGTCGGTCCCCGGCTGCGCCACCCTCATTTGGCACCTGTGGAGTACGACGGCGTCGCGCTGCTGCTCATCCCACGCGGGGGCACGTGCGCGCTGCTGCCGTGGCTGCTCGAGTACGCCGAGCCTGCGGTGCGTGCCGAGCTGCGCCGGCGTGTCCCTTCGGACGTGCGAGCTGCAGGCGGTGGCCAAACAGGCACTCATCCCCCACCACAGAGGTCGTCCACTCCTGTTTGAGCTTGAGAACCCGGTACTTCCGACGAAATCCCCCTCCCCCCCTCCCCCTCGATGCATGCGGCTCGCGCACCCTGCAAACCAAACTCGAAAAGTTCACGGCCGCAAGCGGCGACGCCTCGCGGCGTGGAAAAGGCCGATGATCGTCAGGGCCATGGCGTTGCTTCTCCTGCTCAGCCCTTCGGTGGGCCAGCCCGAACTCAGTGACGCGTGCCGAGATCCGGCGCGGCGCAATCCGTGCGAGGGCCATCGCGAGGTTGCGTGCTTCCTCGCGGGAATCAGCCTGCGCGAGGTCCACCACCTGCGCGCCTGGGTGCGAGACCCCGAAATGGAGGCAAAGGCGCATCAGATGAACCATCAGCAGGACGAGGAAAAGGAGGTGGGGCGACAGGGCACGCTGCCGGATCCCATCCACGGCCACATGTCTGCGCAGCAGGCACACATCGCCGTCCCGCGCGACTCAGACTTCGTGCTCGACCGGGTCACACAACGTCTGGAGAAGCTGGCGAATGCGGCTGTGCAGCGTCGGGGCTGGCCCATGAAGCTCAAACGCTCCGAGGAGGCCATCTTCTTCGCCGTCTACACCGAGGGCCGCGGCTTCTATCACCGCCACCGCGACGTGCTGGGCTACTTCACCTCTGAGATCCCGCCGCTTCGCGCCGACCTCGGACCGCTCGGCGCCAGCACGAACGTTGCGTCGCTGGTCAAGTCGATGGCGACGGACCCAACGCTCTATCCTCAGTCGCGCGGCCGTGTGCTCAGCATCGTGGTGCAGCTCGCCGAGGGCAACGGGACCGAGTACGAGGGCGGCATGCTCAACGTGCTGGCGGGTACGTTTGACGAGCCGGGCCTCGCGCTACCGCACGTGAACGCCATCCGGCGGGACGCCACCGTGGTTGCGTCTCCCGTGTGCCCGGGCGACGTGATCATCCACCCGGCGTTCACGGTCCACGAGGTGACGCCCGTCACCAAAGGGATCCGCGAGTCCCTCACCTGGTGGGTGCCCGGCGAGCTCAAGGAGAGTGCTGCGGCTGCCGCGGCTGAGACGAGAGCAACGTCGGCGAAGGGTACGAGAGAGAAGGGGGAGTTGTGAATGTTCACAGGGGTGCGCCCAGGGAGTTTCGTCAGCGCCTTTTCCGTCCAGGGGCGCCTCAAACTTGGACGGCGACGTCGACCCACAACAATGTCGCACATCACCGCCGAAGAGCTCCTCGACGCGCGCGCGACGGAGCTCCGCGCACTACGCGCCCACCTGGGCTGCTGCGCACGCTGCACGTTGCGGTTCGCTGGCATCCGTGACCCGTCCGTGTACATGCAGGCCGAAGCGGCTCTCGACGAGGCCACGCTCCCCGCGGCTGGCGCGCCACCACCCGCCGATGATGCCGCCGCCGTGTGCCCAATTTGCCTCGGATGCCTCGCGCATTGCATGCGACACGACGCGATCGCAAACTTTGCGGAATCCGTACGGGCCACGGACTTTGCGATGACCTCCTTCTCGATCTCCATTTCGATTCCCGTCAACCTGCTCGTGCGTGAGCGCGCAGCGTGGCTTCACCTCGGCCGGGTGCGCGCCGACACGGACGGCTTGGATGCGTCGCCGCTGACGCGGCGGCCGAATTTTGAGAGCATCACCGAGCTCAAGGAGACCATCCGTTGGGTGATCGCCGAGCCACTCGCCCGCGCGCTCGGCGTACCCGTCGATCCGAATGCCAAGCTGCTCGTGTACGTGCTCTTCTCCAGTCCGTGCACGGCAGGCGAGCACCATCCGCTGATAAACGCGCTGCTGCCGCCCGAGTCGGCGCATTTGAAGCGCAAGCGCACCGAGCAGGGCCAACCGCAGGAGGTCGACTCGATCCGCGCCGTGCAGCGCGCCCTGACCGTGGGCAGCCGCGGCGACGAGCTGTTGCGCGCGTCGGCGGCGCTGTGCCCCCCGAGAGCGCCAGCGGCACCGTGTATGATGGGCGTGGGCATCGAGCGCGAGCCGATCGCGCTGACGGGTCGGTACCGCAAGTACTCGCGCTCGCTGCCGCAGTCCCCGTGGCTCGTCGAGGGACAGCTCAAGTGCGCGGGCTCGGTGGCCGAATTCATCTCGCAGCACGCCGTGCCTCTCTACGCCGCGAGCGACGCCAAGTTCCACTCCGCAGGGCGCGAGGACGTGGATGTGCGGATGCTGGGCAGAGGGCGGCCGTTTCTGCTCGAGCTCCTCGCGCCCAAGAGGCCCGAGCACACGGCCGCGGAGATTGAGCTCCTCCAGCAGCGGATCAACGCATGCGGCTTGATCGAGATCAGCGGGCTGCGCGAGGGGAGCTTGCATGCTGTCTCGACCCTCATGAAGGAGGGCGAGGAGGCGCACCGCAAGGAGTACCGCGCGGTGCTCGTCCTCTCGCGGTCGGTGACCGACGCCGACCTCGAGCGCCTCAACGGCACCAGCGAGCTCGTCGTGGACCAGCTGACGCCGATGCGCGTCATGCACCGACGGACGCTCATGGTCCGCCAGAGGACCATCCACGCCCTCTCGGCCACGCGGCTCGGGGGCCGCTTTCTGCAGCTCGACCTGGTGACGCAGGCGGGCACGTACGTCAAGGAGTTTTGCCACGGCGACTTTGGACGCACCGTGCCCAACGTGGGCTCGCTCCTCGGCTGCTCGACGGACATCATGCAGCTCGACGTGCTCGATCTGCAGGACGAGCATTAATCTAAGGCCGTACGATGCGGGACTATGTATACTAGTACTGCGAGTACGGCTACTATAGTAGCGACGGACCTCCTGCGCTGAGGTGGAGAGAGTGTTATACATCTTAAATACAACGCCAAGTGAACGCTCTCTCACTTATGTTCACCACGAACAGTCGGGGGACGGGGCTCCGCTGTCATGCACCGCCGACCCGACCCGGCCCGACCGCCCGACAGAGTCCTTTCCTCTACACGTAATCAGCCCACGCGTGCCCGTCCTCGGCCCGTGCCTCGGCCACCGCGCCCGCCTCTGCCGATGAGGCTGATGGGCGCTGCAACGTGCACAACTTCGACGCTCCTCGTCTGCTCGGATACCGCACGCATGGCGCCGAATGCCTGCGCTCTGTGCGCTGCATTCGGGACGACCATCTCGAACGTCGCGATGGCGCTGGCCGCCGCCGCAGTGCTCAGCATGGCGCCTCCGAGTCGCCTCGCCTCGCCACTGATGATCGTCTGGCGGCACGTGGGGCACTCGCTCAGCTGCGGAAGGCATCGTTCACAGCAGATCGCGTGGCCACACCCGAGGCGCATCTCACGGGGGGCATCGAGGCAAATGAGACACTCCGCGA
>Ga0210244_101564_pt1 | contig 17934 bp, 12 predicted proteins | sample ChrtobMetaP3_0mM_FD_155473 | JGI IMG/M metagenome (GOLD analysis project Ga0210244, IMG submission 155473) | Chrysochromulina tobin associated microbial communities from unialgal haptophyte culture, Seattle, Washington, United States - P3_0mM | ecosystem: Host-associated > Algae > Haptophytes >...
CACCTGATTGCCTGTCACAATCCCGCCCGGTAGTATAGGGCAGCGAGCACCAGAGATCACACTGTGTGCTGGGAGAGACCGACCTCACTAGCGAAATTGAGTAGCCCGAGCGAGCGAGTACTCAGTACTTGTGTTGACCGAGGGGAGCGGAGCCGTCCTTTGAGACGGCGGTGGAGTGAGCGTGGGGGGACCGCGAAGAAACTGAACTGAACTGAACTTCACGTTGGTTCACAGATGCGTAACTTTGGGCGTCCTCGGCGCGCGCGCGGAGAGCCTACTGTACCGCGTACTCTACCCGGGTCCTGCATCTTACTGGCAGGAGATGGCTAACCCACCAGAGCCGCCGCCGCCGCTGTTTGCTGCTCTGTGCCTGCCGGGCAAGTTACGAGGTGGTTCTGGCGATGCAAAGGCTGTCGCACATTGGACACAGCAAGCTGGCTTTGCCCGCAAACTGTTGTTGGGTGCGCCCTCATGGGATGGGCTTCATGTCATCCTTGCAAATGACGCTGCCAAGGCTGACATGAAATGGACGGCGAAAAGCATTCGCGAGATTTGGCACCTGCCTCAATCGAACGTGCATGAGGTGTATTATCCAATCAACGTGTCGCAGGCTGTTGCACATCGCTGTGGCAACACAAGAGGCCTCCCGATAGACACACCATTGAACGACACGCAACCTTGGATCTGGGCACGGAAAGTCTGTCACTGGGGCAACCAGTCCCGAGGCGATGTGAAGTGTCCCGGGGCTCTCGATGCGAATTATCGTTCCTTCTATGTGCAATGGGTGAAAGCTGCTGCATGCTTTGCGCGAGTGAAGGAGATCGAAGAGCTCGAGTCCCAGTGGAGATCGAAGAGTCCACTGGCGGCACGCTTCACGAGTCCCAAGTTCGAGTTTGTGGTCAAAGCTCGGGACGACTGGCCCTTCACTGATGCACCGCCTCTCGTGAGTATGCGAGTCGGCCAGAGGTCAACCTTTCACACGCAAAGCACGGAGACGCTGGTCTATGCTCGCGTGCGGTGCGCGCCAGTCAGTCATCGAGTGCCAGTCTCCTTTCATTCGATGAACACACATAATCCATGGTCTATTAACGGGGGATGCCCGCTGGGAACTTATTTCATGGATGACCAATTTGTCATAGCACCACGTGCACGGGCAGATGCTCTCTTCAGGGCAGAAACTCTTTCATGCCCGAACGTCAACCAATCCATTCGAGACGCCGTGAAGTTCTGGTGTGGGGGCTTTGCCATCCCGGAGTGCTTCTTGTACGTGCATCTTCAACTCGAGCCCGTACAGTGGATTCACTCGTACAGGCTAGACTCACGATTAACCGTGTTCGCGCCCATCCCCGTGATGTGGGACAATTTTGAGAATCTGAGTAGGGATCCGCCGCCGCCGCCGCCGAGGTACAAGAGCAGGCGCCGCAGCCCAGCTCTAGGGGCGTCGAAAGCCTAGGGGTCGCCCACGACGGCGCGTCTCCGCACTGCACTACTGCACAGCCCGGCCGCGGCACATCACACTTTCTGAAACATGTATCTGTCGTATTGTCTGTCGATGTGTCGAACCTGTGTCTGTGAGATCGTCGATCGTCGTGGCGCGCGTGGCACGTGCGATTAATAGAAAACGGATCGCGCCCGAACCGAACTCCAGTGCCCGCGCGTGTTGAACACAGCAGACATCAGAACGCGCACCTAATAGAAATACTCGCAAATACGACCCGACAAGGTTACCGCAAGGACACGGTACTATGTAGGTACAGCTATCCGATCGACAAAGTGTGGTCGAACGCGAACCGGGACGCACGGCCACCTAACGCGTGACGCGCGCCATTTTGGGCTCTCACGCGCCTCGCCCCACGTAACGCCCCTTGGGCGGGACGGGTACTGGAAATGCCCAGCGCTTGCTCCTGACGCTCCTGCTGTTATCTTGCTGTGTCTCCCCACGGTGGCGAAAGCGGCCGCCTCGCGAGCTGTCGCCTACACAGAGCAATCAGGGGCCATCAGGACGGCCATCCGGCTGATGACGCTGGATGGCCATTCAGAGTGCCGCACTGATCGCCGACACGTATCCATGGCGAGTGTCCGCTTGAGGAGCACGCCATTGAGCGCCGAGAACCTCCGGTGTGAATTCACACCTACATGTAGTCTCCGCCGCCCATGCCATCAACAGACCCTCCTGCTCCCGGACCTGGCTTCTCCTTCACCTCCGTGATGAGCGCGCCCGTAGTAATGACCGCGGCGGCGATGGAACAGGAGTTGAGGATGCACTGCTGCGTGACGAGCGCCGGGTCGATCACGCCACTCTTCAGAAGGTCTTCGTACTTGCCGGTCGCAGCGTTCCAGCCGAATCCGAACGCCTGCCCCTTGACACGCTCGAGGACCACCTCGCCTTCCTCGCCCGCGTTCTCGGCAATCTGGCAGATGGGCACCTGTATGGCGCGGAAGAGCAGATCGACGGCGAGCCTCTCCTCCTCGCCATTCATGGCGGCGAGAATCTGCGGGGGAAGCCAAGGGGTCGCTAATTAGAGGTCGCAATCAGAGATCCATCAGAGGTCCGTCGGAGATCCATCGGAGATCCATCGGAGGGCATTCTAATTAGAGGTCGCAATCAGAGATCCATCAGAGGTCCATCGGAGGGCATTCTGAGTTCAAATGGGCATCACCTTGTCCTTCGTGCGCAGCAAGTAGACGAGAGTCGAGCCTCCACCGGGCACGATGCCTTCGTCCATCGCGGCCTTGACCGAGTTGAGTGCGTCTTCGTACCGCAGCTTCTTGTCCTTCAGCTCGGTCTCTGTGGCAGCACCCACCTTGATGCGACCGATGGCTCCTCCAAGCTTGGCTATGCGCTCTTGGCACTTCTCGCGGTCGAACTCGGAGTCGGTGTTCTCCATCTCCTTCTTGATCACCTTGATGCGCTCATTCACCTGCTCCGTGTACTTGCCGGTCGCAATCATCGTAGTGCGCTCCTTGGATACCTGTTGAGGGAGGCAATCAGAGAGGTCATCAGACAGGTTATCAGAGGTCATCAAAGAGGTCATCCGAGAGGTCATCCGAGGTCAGCCGAGAGGTCCTATCAGAGGGGCCATCGGTGGGCCCTCCGAGGTCATCAGAGGTCATCAGAGGTCATCAGAGTTCATCAGGGTTCATCAGAGGTCATCAGAGGGGCCATCGGTAGGCCCTCAGAGACGCACCGCAATCATTAGCCATCATTAGCAATCATTAGCAATCAGTAGCCATCAGTATCAATCCGTGGCGATCCGTGGCGATCCGTGGCGATCCGTGGCATTCCGTGGAAATCCGTGGAAATCCGTGGAAATCCGTGGAAATCCGTGGAAATCAGTGGAAATCAGGGGCCATCCGTGGGCCCTCGGAGGCGCACCGCAATCCTCTCCGCGGTGCCATCAGAGGCCATCAGAGGCCATCAGAGGTCATCAGAGGCGCACCGCAATCCTCTCCGCGGAGCCGAGCATCTCCGGCGTCATGGCCTCGAGTGAAAGGCCGAGCTGCTCGGTGATGAAGGTGCCGCCGGTGAGCACGGCGATGTCTTCGAGGTAGCCGCGCCGGCGGTCGCCGAACCCGGGAGACTTGATCGCCGCCACGTCGAGCACGCCGCGCATCTTGTTCAAGACCAGTGACGAGAGCGCCTCGCCTGACACGTCATCAGCGATGATGAGCAACGCCTCTTTCGTTTGCACGAGGCGCTCGAGGATGGGGACGAGCTCGTTCATGTTCGTGATCTTGCGGTCGGTGATCAGCACCCGCGGGTTTTCGAACTCGCACGATTGCGTCTCCTGGTTCTTGACGAAATACGGCGAGATGAAACCTCGATCGATCTCCATGCCCTCGGTGAACTCAATCTCGTCGACGAGGGTCTGGCCGTCCTCAACCATGGTGGCGCCGTTGGCGCCGACGCGCTTGAAGCACGAGGCGATCGTGCGACCCATCGCCTCCGAGCCCGTCGCGATCATCGCCACATTCTGGATGTCCGCATCTGAACTCACCGCCTTGGCGACCGCTTTGACCTCCTCGGCGAGCATCTTGGAGGCCTTCTGCAGCCCGCGCTGCAGCGCCATCGGGTTGGCGCCCGAGGCAACCAGGCGCAGGCCCTCGGTCACGAGGGCCTGCGTCAGCACCGTCGACGTCGTCGTGCCGTCGCCCGCGCGCTGGTCCGTTTTGGACGCCACCTCGATCAGCAGCTTCGCGCCAGCGTTCTGCCGCTCGTCCTCGAGCAGGATGTCGCGGGCGATGGTAACGCCGTCGTTGACAACCTCGGGAACGCCGTAGCTGCGCTCGAGAACGACGTTGCGCCCTTTGGGTCCGAGCGTCACCTTCACCGCGTTTGCGACCGCATCAATGCCGGCGAGCAGCGACTTGCGGCTCGCGTCGCCAAACTGTACCTCGGTCGCCATCATCGTGGCGCCGATGCTGCGCCGCTGCGCCGCTGCACCCGGCACCACATACGCCGCCGCCGCGCCCGTCGTGAGGCTCGCGCACGCGAGGATGCGACACAACGTCTGCGTCGACGTGACAGCCATGACTCCCGCTGTTGATCTCCTGATGATGAGAGATATTCGAGGCCACTTCACGTTCACTGATGCTGATCAACACAACGCGTACGTACGGTCCCAAGCACAGTAGTTCAAGTTCAAGTTCAAGTTTCTCTCACCTCCGCTGATAGCCTCGAGAGCACATTCGATAGGCTTCCTGTTAGGTTGTCTGGGTCCGGTTGTCTGTTGTTTCAATTGTACATGTATGAGTGAACATTGTACATGTACTTGAACTTGAACTTGAAGCTACTGTCCTGACTTTCAGGGTTGGGCTCGAGCCCTTCAAATTGGAGAAATTAATATTGGGAATCGGCGACGAATTTCTTGATTGCGAGTTTGGCTTTTGGGGGAGCACTCACGCGCCGTCGGCCGCGGCGAGGGGTGTGGTACGCGTACGCCGGAAGGATGGGAGCTGAACAAAGCAATACCTCCCTCAACATCGGTGACATCGGGGCTTCAGGTGAAGGGGGAATGGACACGGCCCGCATGGTGGGCATGGGCGCCGCGCAGCGCCGCGCGATGGCAGAAGCGGAAGGCAAGAAATTGCCGAAGCACGTCAAAGATATGGATTCCGAACAGTTGGGGGACCTGGTAGCGAGCACGCTGGACTTTTGTGTGAAGCACTATGGGAGCATCCCGACGAACCAGGTGCTTATCAAGACCGCGCAGTCGGTGCTGACGAGCCTAGCCATCGAGGGTGAACTGATCACACGAGAGAAGGAGGTTGCAGAGCTCGTCGACTTGGTGCTCGACGATGGGGAGCATCAAGACGCTACCGCGTGAATCGGCGCATACACACGAATGGGTTTGGAGACTGCGTGCGGCCACACGGACTTTTTCCGCGTGACCAGTTCCGAACAACGGCGCCAGGCAGCCGGCAGGCAGCATCAGCCTTTGTAAAGACCGCTGTGCCTGAGTGTGGGGGCTCGAGAGGTACGAGGTATGGATCGGATAGCGCAGAGGCCCAGCGGCGGGTTGCATGCGAAAGGTAGCCTAGCGACGTCATGGCCCCCGGTGCTTGCTCGCGGATTTTCTCAGCACTCAGGCGTCTGATCGTCGTGTTGTCTGTTGTGGGCTTGTTGTCGTTGTGGCGCTGGTGGCGGGGCCGCGGGGGCGCCAGTGTTACGGTTGAGTGTAGTCTGTAGAGCGTAGTCGTGCACAAATCCCCGATCGTAAATAAGATCACACACCCACAGCACACCTTTCACGACCCGACCACACTCCCGAACGTGTGGGACGCGCATGGGGACGCGACTGACGCGTGTGGCGTGACGCTGACGGGTCACGGGAGGCGCCACGCACGCAACACGGGAGGGGACTCGCCCGTGCACCTGACCCGGAGCCGGACGAACGTACCGCGCGGTGTGGACCATGATGAGAAGCGGGCTGCGCAGAGGTCATGGCAGAGGTGCTGCAGCAGAGCTGCGTCAAGCTCGCAGCGGAACAGGACGATGCCGTGGCGCAGTACGATGTACGATCTTGGAGTCATGCACTTGCCCGACGGACGCAGTGTAGCCCAAGCTTACTGGAGTTACCCCAAGTCCCCAAGATGATGAGCGAGCTGCGAATTGCATGCTTTTCAGTGTCGGATCCATGCGGATGCCGGGATTTATGAAATCTGTGTTTTGTCCGCGCCCGAAGAAACAGAAAAACAGTCCAAGCCAAAGTGTATCCGATAAACAGAACACAAGGAATGAACAACGTCAAGGGGCTTGCAGCCAAGGTGAGGCGACAGCTACTCATCGACTCCACTCACTTTTCCGAGTATGACTGGAACTCTGACCAGAAGCTCGAGTTCGAGCAATTCTTGGCGATGCAGCCCGAGCTGGTACGTCAGCGTCACTCGTCCGACGACATCAACAAGTGGTTCGAGTTTGCCGATGTGAACGGTGACGGCTCGCTCTGCGTCAGCGAATACTTCCGCTGGTCCCTCAGCAAGTCGTTGATCAAGTATGGCAAACACACCCTTGAGGAGGCCTTCGCTCGCTACGACCGGAACAGCACCGGAGATCTCGAGCTCCATGAGTTTGAGAACGCGTGCCAGGAGATGGGCTTTGGCAACGTGGCCGTCGACATCTTCAAGTCGCTCGACAATGACAACTTCGGCGTCTTCACGTATCGGAGACTGTTCCAGTCTCTCGAGGACCAGGTGTCAGTGGGCCCGACGATGAAGCAGATGCTCTCTGCACTTGTGTGGTCCGAAGACGCTGGTAGGCAATCCCAGACCGAGAGCAACCAGCACGCGCTCGATACACGAGATTGGGCCATCCGAGGCTTGGACGCGGCGAGCGTGCGCCAAGAGCTCCAGAAGCACCTAGCGAGCAGCGGCGCGCACGTGTACGACATCATGCACCTGTTCGACCAGGACGGGGACGACAAGCTCCTCATTGACGACATGGAGTTTTATGTGGCACTGCGCGACAAGTTCGGGTACGTGATACTCTATACTAGAGCGCGCACGCACATGGACGTTCCCTGAATGGTCCCTGAATGTTTTCCGTTCGTAGATGCCTCGCTGAGGTCTGAGTGCCCACTGGTGACCTCTCTGATGGCTTCTCTGATGACCTCTCTGATGGCTTCTTTGATGACCTCTCTGATGACCTCTCTCAGTGCCTCCCTCGACAGGTACCGCGGGAGCGCGCACGTAGTCTTCAGCGTCTTCCGCACGCTCGACACCGACGGCTCGGGCCAGATTGGATTTGATGAGCTGTTCGAGTTTGTACACGGCAAGCGGCACTCCCTCGACACGCGGAGCCAGCGACGGCTCCCTAGATTGCTCGAGCCACCGCCTGGCCTCACGCTCGATACGATGCTGTGGGATGTGGAGACGTTGCGCACGCTGCTCCAGCAGGTGATTGAATCTGATTGCATGCTATGCGCACAGAGTTCATTTGATCACATCCGAGCTCAAAATGAGCTCATCTGATTGCATTTGATGCGATTGGGGATTGGGGTGACTTCTGCTTGGGGTGACTTCTGTTGCATCTGATTGGGGTGATTGCATCTGATTGGGGTGACTTCTGATTGCATCTGATGGGGTGACTTCTGATTGCATCTGATTGGGGTGACTTCTGATTGCATCTGATTGGGGTGATTGCATCTGATTGGGGTGACTTCTGATTGCATCTGATTGGGTGACTTCTGATTGCATCTGATTGGGGTGACTTTTGCGTGCCATCTGGGCGGGCAGATGATCGAGCGCTCCAAGCTCAGTCCATCCCTGATGACCTCTGATTGCCTCTGATGACCTCTGATTGCCTCTGATGGCCTCTGATTGCCTCTGCAGATGATCGAGCGTTCCAAGCTCAGTCCATCCGAGCTCTTTTCAGAATGGGACGTCGACGACTCGAAAGAGCTCACGCGCACCGAGTGGCAGAAGACGATGTTCGACTGGTTCTTCCAGGGCACAAACCCGGATTTGTGGACTCATGAAGTGAGCGCTCACAGTGATGCGGCGTTCACCGCGTGCGAAAAGATGGAGGCGGACAATCCGATCGCGCGCCGCGCGTTGCATAGGCGGGGCGTCGTCGACCAAGTGCGCCTTCAGCGCTGGCTCAGCGCGCCGAGTACGCATGTCATTTGCCGCAAGCCGAGCCAAATGATCCGTCAGCAGAACCAGCGGCGCAAGCAGATGCTCGCACGCGGCCAGCAGAACACGGCGCACCGAGTGGACGTGTCCACAGTGGTCGAGGAGGCGATCGCGTCGGCTCGGGCAGCCAGGTCCATGCGCGACGCGATCGTGCGCAAAAAGGCGGTGGAGAGGCTCCGAAAATGGGCTTTCTCGCGGGGGCAGCGGTGGGACCTGCCCCCACTGCAGCGATGGGACTGGGCAGCCCCCACGCAGGGTTTCGTCCGGCATCCCTCAGGGGGGTGCCTGGGGGATGCCTCCCCACAGGGCTTCGTTCGCAAGCGGGCTGACATCCGCCTGCCATTTGGCGGGCTAGATGGGCCGCTCACTCACAGGGGGGCCCTGGGGCCCAACCAAGCAGATCCCTTCGACTTCGCCGCCCTCTCAATCTCCCGGTGCTCCACACGGCGCTATTTGGCTCCTCGCACGGCACTTACCGCAATGATGAGCTCGCCAATCAATCGTCTCGCCATGGACGGAAGTAGCGTCGGCCTTTCTTCGCACAGATTGAGAGAGTACTCCACGTCGCCTTTCACGTCTGAGATCTCGACCACCTCGAGATCGGCGAGATCGGCGAGGTCGGGTCCGATGCGCCTGACGACGCCGCTCAGCGGCACTACATGGGGAGAGGCGCCGTTATGGGCCTCGGACTCTCTCTCGAACTCGGAGCCCTTGACCCAAATTAGGAACTCGGATCCCATGGCACAAGTGAGTGGAACTTCAAGCATCGTGCGCTCGCCTTCTTCATCGTCAAAGCCGCCGGGTGGCTCCGTCTCGTTCCTTGTCTCTCCACAACCTCCACCTAATTTGGGACCTCCTCCGAATGAGCATTCCAAATTAGGGACCTCCTCCTCTCCACGGCCGCATCGAGTGTCCTCAGTGCGCCTCTCCGTCATGCGGCCGTCCCAGATGATCCTGAGGACTTCTCCCGCCCGGCTGCTCACGTACAAACAGGAGCATGTCCCTCAAACTAACGTGTAGCGACCAGGAGCGGAGACCGGAGCAGGAGCGTGGACCCGTGAGTCGTCTGATGAATATCCTATGGAGCGCCCCGCCATCCGAGTTGAGTATACTCTAAACTACACGCTCGTCTCGACAATCAACACCGCAAATAGAGTATAGAGCCGGACAAAATCACAAATCAGAAAAGGACGAATCATCAATTAAATCCCAAAATCGGTACTGCTGAGTGCGCGGCAGTGGACTCCCACCGCACCAGTGTGGGCAGCTGGGTACGAGTAGTGGACGTCCGGAGCAGTGCGGTGTGCGCGTGGGGAGCGGGACGCAGAGAGGTTGCTAGAGTCGAGGCCATGACCTACTCACTCTCCACGCCCGATACGGCGCCCATCAGCATCGAGGGCAGCCATGGCACTGCGATCGCTGAGTGTGCATGCATCGCAGTCGGCAGCTCGAGACCCGAAACGGCCACCCACGGCCGCACGCACTTCTCGACGAATGTGCTGCCGTACATGCCTGTGGGGAATTCCTCGTCGTCCGAGTCGATTGGCCCGCCCGAAATCGGCTTCTTGTGATAATCGAGCTTGACGCCAAGCCGTACACGGCGCTTGGCGCCCCCCCCTGGCACGCTGCCCAAGAGGTCCTCCACTGTGCCTGTCCAGCGAGCGATCGTGCCGTCGAAGCCCGTGTTCTCGTCGACGCCGCCGGAGATGAAGAGCTGATCGTGTATGACGGCGAGGCCGGCACCCACCCGCGCACTGGCACTGGCCTGGCCAAGGTACTTCCATCGACCGCACGCCCACGACGGGCGCAAAGCCCTCAGTGCTGTGTGGAGGGCGTTCTCTGTGATGGCATGCTCTCTGGGTGTGTCGTGCTCGTCCTCGGCCCCGACGGCGACGACTTCCATTGCAGCCTGCACCTCGAGCATCGCCTTGAGCACGTCCTCTCCGACCTCTGGTCTGCGGCCGCTCGGCCCTTGGTCCCACGCACACCGTCGATAGTCTCGCCTCCACGGCTCCTCCTGCTCGGGACTCTGTTCGACGAAGGTGAAGGCGGCGACGCCGCAGCCGTGTGACAGGCCATCCCCCGTGTTCGCCCCCCTTGCTCCGGAGCCTCTGCCCGCTGAAATGATCAGATGGCCGGCCCACTCGGTGCATGCCTGCGCGTTGAAGCCGAGGTTGAGGGCGTGACTCGCCTCGTAATTCGTGCCCAGCTGCCAGCCGGCTTCCGGGTCGGCTGGGTTGAAGACGAGCGCGAGGCCGCCCACGAAGCAGACCAGCCGGCTAGCGACGCTCCCGACAGGTACGAAGGCGATCGGACGCTGCAGGACCTGGAGCTTTTGCATCGCGGCGAGGTGAGCCTTGTTGCGCCTCCGACGCAACACTTCGTCCACGAGCATCTCCTCGAGCTCGAGCTGACGGGAGAGTCGCACGAGAGTCTCCTCGTCGAACTCGGCGCTCGGGAGTGGGGACCACGTGTGTGTCGCGAGGTCGAGCACGGAGCACACGGTGCCGGCACCGCGCATGTCCGCGTACCCGCCGCCGACCACAAACACCTTCCCGTCGACGAGCGCGCCGCCGCAGCCATGCCTGGCGCACGGCATGTCCGGCAGCGGCGTCGCAGCGTGCGTCAGGGCGTCGTAGATGAAGGCGCTCTTGAAAAAGGTGCGCGCGCGCGAGGGGTGGTCGTCGCACCCGCCCGCGACGACGAACCGTCCCGAGCCGATGTCGACCACCGCGCAGTCGATGCGTACGATGCCGTCGCGCACACGTGACGCTCCGAAGACCGCCTGGCGGCCATCGCGCTGCTCGTGAATCGGACGCCAGTGCAGGCGTCCTGCCGTGGAGAGTGTCGCGCAACTCCACGTCGGCACGATGCAGCCCATCGCGAAACCAGTCGTCAGCGCCATCGTCTGGCGGGCTGGAAAGAAGGAGGCGATGTGAAGCGCCAATCCCTCTTCGCCGCGGAGGCGGTCGAGCAAATAGTTGCGAGCCACGCGCAGCTCGAGCTGCCGCTCCCAGACGGCCTGCGTCAGGATCGCAACCCGATCTTCCTCATGGTCCGCACGGAGCAGGTTGCTACGGCGTATTGAGAGCGTCTGCCGCCTGCCGTGCAGCAGCTCTACGCCTAGGCGCCCATCATCGTCGACCCTCCGAACGACGACGCCGGGAGCATAGTTGTAGTGAGGTGCCCGCTCGAGGCGCACGACCACGACGATCTGGCCCTCGTGCAGGCTCAGACCGTCGTGGTGGCGTGAGACTGCGCCAGCTTCGTCGCTTGCCATTCTTCAGGAACTTGCCGAAAGTTGCAATCACACGCCGGACGCAAGCAAGGAGCCTAGCCAAGTTCTTGCCAAGTCTGGGAGGCATGTCAACGGAAGCTAGAACCAAGACAAGGCAAAGCAAGGGGGCCGATTAGGAGCCATTTGCCTGACGGTCTGACCCCGCGCGCGAGCAGCGGTTTCATCTTGGGACGTGGCACTTTGATTGAAGTCGCAGAATCGCAGTTACTCGTGCCGACGTCGGTCCGCGCTAACAACAAACCCTGCTAACATGGGCGCTGGCTCCTCCCTGGTTGCGACCCCGATGGGGTACCGCGCGAACACGCTGCTGCCGTCGCCCGAGGGCGCCATGTTCAAGCTCGCCGTCGTCCAGTTCAAGGTGCCGGGCGCCAAGAACGGTGGCTCCGACAAGGGCCCCGACGGCAACCGTATTGACTCGATCCCGATCGCGAACTCGATTATCAAGGCGGGCGGCGCGTGCGACCTCATTCTCTTCGATTCGGAGAAGAACAAGGATGACGTGAAGGAGTTCGAGGCCCTCACGGCCAAGTATGATGCGCTCGTCGTGCGCATCAACCCCGGCCAGCTCTCGCAGGGCACCGCCGAGGGCACCCAGGCCCGCTTCGACGACCTCATGAACGCGTACATCGCGAAGGGCAAGCTCATCTGGTCGTCGCCCAAGATCCAGACTCAGATGGGCGCCAAGGACGCGCTCGTCAACATCGGCAGCCTCAACTGCGGCCTCAAGGACACGTTCGCGTACTACACCGAGGAGGAGCTCGTCGTCGGCTTCAAGAAGACGTGCGCCTTCCAGCCGCGTGTCATCAAGCAGAACCGTGGCTCGGCGGGCGAGGGCATCTGGCTCTGCTGGCTCTGGGATAAGGCGTCCAACACCAAGGTCGAGATCTACCCCTCGTCTGAGTTCGGCGCCAAGTCCCTCGGCGACGACGACTACCTCAAGCTCATGGAGATGAACGACAACCACGTCGAGTACCACACCGTCAAGGAGTTCATGACCTTCTGCATCAAAGGCCCGGCCGGCGAAGGCGCGGGCGAGTGGAAGTCGACCTTCCCGGGCGAGTACCTCAAGGGCGGCAAGGCGGCGCACGGCCAGCTGGTCGACCAGCGCCTGCTCCCGCGCATCGACGAGGGCGAGGTGCGCATCCTGATGGCGGGCGACACGTGCCAGATGGCCATCCACAAGAAGCCTATGGGCGGCGGCATGTCGGCCGTCGGCGGCATGTCGGACTACACGTACTACAAGCCCAGCGACAAGAAGTACCAGAACCTCATCCAGAAGCTGTACGCCGATATCCCGACGCTTCTGCCGTCGCTCCACCTCGAGGGCGAGCCGCTGCCGCTCCTGTGGACGTGCGACTACATTCCCAAGAACCCCGACAACTGGCCCGATGGCCCGTACGCCCGCAACTGCCCCGACGAGAAGACCGAGTACACCGTCGGCGAGTTCAACTGCTCGTGCGTCGGCATCTCCAAGTTCCAGGCCGTGTGCGGTGGCGAGAAGACGCTCGCCGACGTGCCCGACGAGGACTACTTCGACGCGTGCCAGCTGACCGACCTCATGGGCGTCAAGGCCATCGAGATGCTCCAGCACGCCAAGAAGAAGTAAGCAGCAATCTGTCCATGTGAGCTGGGCGTCTCGCCGAGCCAGATTGTTCCCTCCGCGAGATTGTTCCCCTCGAGCACCCAAGGGGAGGGGGGATGCGCACAACGTTGCCTCGTGAGAGCGACCTTAACCCCCCGGGGGGGTGGAGGAAGGAGGGCGGATTCGTGCCGGTTGGCCGACCTGATGGGCATGATGAGACTGCCGCTCTTCATGCTCTTCATGTTCAGAGGAAGAAACGGGAACATGGGTTCCCGGTTGGGGGCGTGTGTGTGTGTGTGTCGCTCTATGTCTATCAGATAAGCGGGGGGAAGACGAGAGAGCCCTTTGGTCAGAGAAGAAGGTCGTGGTGTCGCGCGCGTCGTGCGTGGGGTGCGGGGTATCATCAACCCTAACTGCGCGAATACAGTATACCGCTAGCCCAAAACACTAGCCAAAACGCGGCGCGCGTTTTCGGTTTTGTCGTGGACAAGATTCTGCGTTCACGCAGACGGATTAACCGGATAGGTCATGCCACATGCATCATCACCTTAGGAACGATGAATCAAGAGTCGGGCCAGTGTCATTAGTTGTGCCCGGGGTGCGGAGATTAAATATTGAGGTAGATCACTTTAATTCGATCGCCCATGGTCCCACTACCGCACTAGCCACCACATGTTGAAACACCATAGCGCATAGGCGATTGGGGTAAGCGGGTGACTACCTGTGTGAGTACATGCAGTGAAACCCTCCTTTCCACTGAGGTCAAAATCTTGTGCCCCAAATGTTCACTTGAACGACCGCAACGGCGCCGGCGTCTAGGCGATGTTGACACACCTCCTGTCGGCTGTTCTAGCAGCCTACACGACGACGGCGCCAAATTTTGGCGCTCCGGCGGTGCACTGGCCGAGGCACTTGCGCTGCTCACGCTCTCAGCAGCAGCAGCAGCAGCAGCAGCGGCGGCGGCGGCCGGCGGTGCGCATGCAGCACGAAGCAGAGGTTGATGAGGACAGCAGCGATGCGCCAGAGGTGGTTCTGCTCGAGCCAGGCACAGGTGCTGTACCCACCGCCCTGGCTCTGCTGGCGCAGCAGCAGGCGTCTGGCGCGCCGCTCGACGCGCTTCTCGCACATCACGTGCGCGCCAACCACATCTGGAACGACGAGCTTGCCGCGATCCAGGCGACCCTCGAGCGAGCCGTGCGCTCGCACGCGCGGCTCGAGTGGCGGCTGCGTGCGCTCGGCGTGGACCCGAGCGCGCGCAACCGGCTGCTCGCGAGCCTGCGGTTGTGTGCCGAGTGGCGCGTGCCGGCCATCGGCGACGCTCTCCGTCTCGACGCCGCCGAGATGGCCTGGCTGTGCGCCCTCACGCCGCCTCTAGAGTGCGCCGGCATGCCCCTCGCCACGCGGCTCGAGTGCCCCGCGTGGGCGTGGCCGCGCATGTGCGCCGCCTTTGGGGGGGACGAGCAGCAGGGCAAGGAGCAGGAGGGCGGGCCGCATCCGGCGGGGACGCTCGAGCGACAGATGCGTGCGCTCCAGCTGCCCGCGCCGCTCGACCTGCGCGTAAACACGCTCAAGGGCACGCGGAACGCCGCCCTCGAGGCGATCCGACGGGCGGGCTTTTCAGCCGAGCCCACGCCCTTCTCGCCCGTGGGCATCCGGCTGCAAGAGCGCGCGGTCGCGCTCGGCCGTGTGCCCGGGCTGCTCTCAGGCGACGTGGACGTGCAAGACGAGGGGTCCCAGCTGCTCGCGCTGCTTGTGGGCGCGCGCGCGGGCGAGCAGGTGCTCGATTACTGCGCGGGCGCGGGCGGCAAGTCGCTCGCCCTCGCGGCAGCCATGCAGAACAAGGGCGTCTTGGTTGCCGCCGACATCGACGAGACGCGCTTGGGACGCGCCGCGCCGCGCTTCGTCAAAGCGGGTGTCGACATCGCACAGCGGCACGTCATCGCGCCTGGCAAGGACGTCTGGCTCAAACGGCGGAAGCGCCACTTTGATCGCGTCCTCGTCGATGCTCCGTGCAGCGGCTTGGGAGCGTGGCGGCGCAATCCGGATGCGCGCTGGCAGCGGCGCACACCCCCGCTCGAGGAGTTGCTGCCGCTCCAGGCCGACGTGCTCCAGCGCGCCGCACGGCTCGTGCGGCCGGGCGGCACCCTCGTGTACGCCACGTGCTCGCTGCTGCCCGACGAGAACGAGGAGCAGGTGGGCCGATTCCTCGCGAGCGAAGACGGCGCCGAGTTTGAACTCACGCCGCCTGCGAGCTTTTTCGCACCGCTCGACGGCGACTACTTGCGGCTGAGCCCCGCCGAGCATGGCTGCGACGGCTTCTTTGGCGCGGTGCTCACGCGGCGCGAGGGAGGCTGGAGCGGACGCGGCGGACGGAGGAGCAAATAGCGGACGACCAGTGACACGCGACCCGTGACACGCGCACTTTTCCGAGACGGCTCTGCTTCTGGTTCGGCTGCTGGATCTTAATTTGGGGGATGCGAAAGTGAGTGCGGTGATTACGTTAATGGTTAGCCACTGAAGCCGCGCCAAGTAGTGATTACGAGACAGCGAGTGGGCTGTTGAGGTCTAGTCTTCTAAATTTTCCATTCACCATTGGTTTATTGTTTTATGTTAACAAGGGCCGCCAACCCGTACACCAACACATGTTAGATGTTTGGGAATTTTGAATGGTTAACCCAAGGGGAGTGGTCTACTATTTTTCATGTTTATTAGGGGGCACCCTACATCTGTTTGGGAATCGAATGGTTAACCCAAGGGGGGGGGGGTCTAACTATTCTTCATGTTTATAAGGGCCAAGCCCCAACCCGACACCTGTTACACTTTCCTGTCGTGTTTGGGTATGGCTGGGGTATTCGATTGGGTTTGGGAAATTAATGGGGATGATTCCACACACAAATCAGTCTCGCTGTCGCTCGGCGCGTGTCCGTATGTGCGCTGTGGGGCGATCCGGTCACGCGTGGTTTAAACTCCTCCCGACTGAGCACGTAACCTCTCAAAGGAATGAGCGGTCGAACGCTCGCATCGTCATCGACAACAAATTCACCTCCCGCCATGCCTCCCGCACGCACATTCACGGGCGGGGGCGCCTCTACATCGTCACGGATTCAAGAATCGTGCCGAACGACCGGACGCGGTTTTAATTAAATTCGATTGTCGGGGCTATGTCGGGGCGCGAGCGGCCGAGCGAGGGTGTGCGCTCATAACCACTCATAACCGTGACATGCAGGATGCAGCCGACCCCACTGCGGCGGCTATACCAAGTTCGCGGAGGACCATGATCTCAATGTAATCTCAATGCGCCCGACGCGACTCCTCGGCTAACTCTTCGGCTTCGATCTGAGCGACCAGCTCTTCGAGTGTGGGGAGCGGCAGCGCGAACACGACTGGTGCAGACGAGCAGCTTGCCATGAGGGGAGAGGCAAGAATGAGAGAGTTCGAATCGCTTTGAGGCCCTGCAAGCGCCGCCGCTGCGTCCGCCGCCACTGCCGCTGCCGAGGCTGCTGCCTTGGCTGTCTCCGCCTTCGGATGTGCCGGCATGTGGCCGAGCGACGCCAGAATCCGTGCCTCGGTTCGTCTGAATGCCTCCGTCAGCCGGCGGTCGAGTGCCTCTGCTTCGAGCACCGCTCTGCGGCTCTCATGTTGCGAAGCCTGTCGGTGCGAGAGGCGCAGCTGTAATAAAAGGGAGCGCACCGTGGGCTGCGCAATTGCGAGGAGCTCGTGCGCCTCGGCCACCAGCACGGTCGCCTGCGCCGACGCTGCCTCTGCCGCAGCAACCGCGGCATCGGCCGTCTGCAGCTGCCTCCGCGCGCGGTTCTCGGTGCGTGCGATGGCGGCCACGACCGCCGCCTCCTTGTCTTCTGTGGCAGCGAGGGCGGCGGCGGCCGCTCGTGCACGGGCGCGTGCCTCCGCGGCCGCCTCCCCCTCGGCCCACGCCGACTCGACCATCGAGGCCACGGCTGCGCGTGACTGGCCGCCCTCTCTCGTCTCTTTGCCCGTTGCTGTCTGAGCGGCCCGCTTCGGGTTCGCCTCCTCGAGCGCAAGCTCCGCCCGAATGATGGCACACTCGATCTCTGCCCGAGAAGAACGTGCGCGCGCTTGCAATGCTGCAATGCGCGCCTCCGCAGCCTCGAGCTCCTTTGCACGGCCCGCCATTGCGGCCTGGGCTAATCGCTGCTCGGAGGCGGCAAGCGACTCTCTCAGAGTTTGCTCGAAGGCCGCTTGCAAGACTTTCTCGACTTCCAACACCAAGGACGCTTCCACGTGCTCCGAAGCGATCATGGAATCCGACGGTTGGATCGCAATCGACGCCGGAAGCGCCTTCGTTACACTAGGGCGTGTTAAGGGCGTGTCCACGAGTTTGCCACCACGTCTTTTTTTCGCATCCGTCAACAGTTGGCATTTGCATGCAAAGTGGCTCACGCCGCGCTCCGCGCGCCGTACCAGGCGTTCACGCAACACACACTCGGGTAGCTCACTGAGCTCTTCCTCACTACGAGGGGATGACCACCACACGGTTGACACAACAGAACAGGTCCCAGGGGTGGGCGGCGGCGCTCCCGCGCTGCTACCCACTTACCCCTTCGCCCACTCCTGGCAGCTCGTGGCACGGCTCCGACGCCGGATCCGACATGACACACATCCCAGGGTCGGCCTCGTACGAGACCCACGCACGCACACGGGTGGGCGGGTGGGTGCTGCGTGGTGGGTACGCCGACTCCGTCCCGCGGGGCCCCGACCCCCCGACGGGCGGGCGCTACCCGCGCCCGCCCCCCGGCCGGTCCCCCCCGCTCATCTCCGCTCTGTCCCCCGAGCGCGAGCGATTGCCCGCGCAAAGTGGGACCGCGGCGGCCCGAGCGCGACGAAACATTGCGCCTGATTCCCTGCATCCGATGCAGGAAAGGCGCCACATTTCCGTCCGCGC
>Ga0210244_101566_pt1 | contig 17907 bp, 9 predicted proteins | sample ChrtobMetaP3_0mM_FD_155473 | JGI IMG/M metagenome (GOLD analysis project Ga0210244, IMG submission 155473) | Chrysochromulina tobin associated microbial communities from unialgal haptophyte culture, Seattle, Washington, United States - P3_0mM | ecosystem: Host-associated > Algae > Haptophytes >...
TTGCCTTGGCGAGCTGTTCCTCGGAGAGCAGCGGGATGCGTGCGATCAGCCCGATTGCCTGTCTGCACTTCGCCACCACCTTCTTTCTGACCGCAGTCTGTGCCTCCCCTCGATTCCATCCGGTCGTAAGCTCCGTGCCCAGGTACTTGTACTTGTCGTCTCCTTCCAATTGCGGGATCGTGGTTCCGTCTGGCATGACCATCTCCCACCCCGTCACATCTCTCTCCGTGCCGTCGCTCTCCCAGTAGGTTGCCGACCAGGCAGTCTTCTTCTTCCCCTTTACTTGGAGCTTCAGCCCCGCCACTCTGGCTACGATCCACATCGCCTCGAATGCCCTCCTGAGTGTTTGCACGTCGTCTGCGAGAATGAGCCCGTCGTCTGCAAAGAACAGCATGCTCACTCGCTTGTCTGACCCCGTGATTTTGGCCCCTTCGCACAGTCTGCTGACCGTTTTAGCGATGATGGCAATTAAGATCTTACTCCGCACTGGCGAGCCGATGTCTCCCTGCCCGAGGCCTTTTGCTATCCGCACCGCCGCCGTCAGTCCGTACGCCGTCTCGTATCTGCCCGTGAGCGCCGGCACTGCCTCCGCCCCCTCTCCTCCCTCCATGCCTTCCGCGCCCTCTCGCAGTGCTCTGAGCACCTCCGTTACCTCCACAGGCGTCCCGCTCCAACGCTCGACCTCCCACTGCACCTTGTGTATTACGGACATGAAGAAGCACCCGAGGTCGCAGTACCCTCGACAGCTGACCGTACGCTCGCGCATGCGCATCTCCCCCAGCAGCCTCGCCGCGAGCGTCTGTTCCGGTGCCATCCTCCCCCTCGTCCACCCCGCGTTCGTCGTCCCTACCATTGCTTCCACAGCGCGCTCGTACGCAGGGAGAATCATTCTCATCACGCACTTCATCGAGTGGCACTGGAGCCAGAGATCTCTTCGTCGTTCGAGCGTCTTGGGGTCTTCGCCCGGCTTCATGGCGAGGATGGCGATCCACTCGTTCCACTCCTTAGGGTACGCCTTCCGGCGGACGATTTCCCTCAGGATCGTCCAGTACCGTTTCTGCATGGGCTGTGGTAGCAGGCGCACCAGATAGCCATCGAAGCCGTCCGTGCCCATTCCTTTGCCTCTCTTGAATCCTTTCCTTATCGCCGCTTTGCACGCTTCCCATGTACACAGGTCCTTGGCGACGTCCACGTGCGCCGCCGTCGGGCTCGGCTGGATCCACTCCATGATCTTCTTGAGCGTGCTGACGTCCGCTTCATGTGTGGCGTTGATCTGCGTCGCCTCGCGATGCACGGCTCTCTTGACAGCCTCGGCCGTGCTGTGGATCTTGAGCTGGCTCGGGCTATAATACTGGCCGTTGACGACTACATAGTGGTTCCGCGTCAAGCGCTCGCTGATTGCCCCCATCGCTTCCCATTCGCTCTCCGTGATACGCTGCCTCTGCTGCACTCTCGCTCTCAGGTCCTGGTTATTTATCTCTATCCCATTATCCGGCGGCGCATCTGACGGCTTCCAGGTGGCTGCCGACGCCTCCGAGGTGTCCCTCACGGCCCGGATCCCCTCGTCAGCGCAGCTTCCGTTGACCGCCTTCCGTATCGCTTGGAAGATCTTGACCATCACCGAGCCCGTGTTTTCTGTCACCGTCTCCTCCATTTCGCGGATGAGCTGGTTCCCTCGGTACCCGTCGACGTCTTCAAAGGCTTCGACCGCTTTATCGAGCTCTCTCTGGCACACCTCGAGCACCGCCGCCTTGAGCCCTGTGTGCTCACGCAGCGCTTTCCGCACCCCCTCGTCGCAGGCAATCCTGGGCTCCGCCGCGAACGTGGTCGCCTGCCATCCACCCTTCTTGGGGTTCAGTCGCCCGTTCCATCTCGTCGCGTCCCTGGAGATGCGGTTCCATTTCCCGATGCGAGCTCTCTTCTCCTCCTTGGTCCTCTTCCGTCTCGGCGCCGCACCCTTCTGGACCTGTCCCTCCGCTGCTGCCGTGCATGCTCTTTGGAAGGTGCGTAGCTCCTCGGCCCAATCTATGTCCTCCGCCTCTGCATTCTCACCCTCGTGCTCCTCTCCGAGCTTCCCCCCCCCTTCGAGATACAGGCGCTCCGCCTCCTCCGCGTACGCCTTTATCTTTTGTATCTCCGCCTTGTCCTTGCTCTCAGGGAAGAACGCTTTGGCCGCGCTGTTCATGGGGCGTCGTTCCCCCTGCTCCTGCCCCGCCTTGCTCCTTCTCACCACCACCATGTCGTGATCCTTGCCACAGACTCCGGGCAGCACCCAGCACGCCCCCATCTCTCGGGCCGCGGCCGGCGTCATCAGCCAATTGTCAATCTGCGTGCCGCTTCGATGGGTGCTGCCCTCTGCCAGGGCCGTCAGTTCGCTCTCCTCCATCATCTCGTCCAGGTGAGCGTCCGACGGTGTGCGCCTGGCGTTGCGTTCCTGTCGCCATTCATGCGTTTCCGCATTGAGATCCCCCCCCACTGCCGTTCTCACCACTGTCTCCTCGTTGACCTGCTTTCGCAGTGCGCTCCATGTCTCCTCAACGTCTTGGGCCGTGTCGTGCGCCCCTCGTACCGGCATGTACACGCCGTACACTGCCCACTCCTCCTCAGTCGCTATGTCCTCGACTCCTATCCTTAGTATTCTCCCCCCGATGATCTCTGTTTGGTTACGTACCTCGAGCACGTTAGGGTTTGTCCACATCATAACCCCCGCCGTTGTGTGACCAGTGTCAGTTATCATTGCCGGCGTGTACGTAACTTCGATGCCCTGTTCTACTAGCATGGACTTGATAACTTCCGCCTCTTCGGCTTGCGCATGCGTGTCCGCCAGTACCATGACCGCGGCGTTCGACCCTCTGAACACCTGCACTAATTCCCACAGCTTGTCCGTGTAATCATGTATCAGCGCGCCTCCCGCCTCCCCCACCTCCACGTCCCTCGCCTCCCTACTCACGCTCACATGTACGCCGGCTACATTCACTGCGACCCATGCTCCCCCTTCATTATGTTCCGGTCCCTCCCCGGGGTATCCGAGCGTGCTGTCGAACTCATATTGCACCACTGGGCGCGTTCGGGTTCGCCCTCGCTCTCTGTGCTCGCCCTCTGGGGTCCCCGTTCTTGGGTGGGGTGTCACCGTGTCTGTGTACTTGTGTCCGTGCTTATTCGCACCCTTTTGTGTCACGTTCCCCGTTATGTGCTTCTGCTTGTCCCTATGTGGCGTTCCTACCTGCCGCTGCTCTAGGCTTGCCTTCTCGTGCTTGTCTTGGTGCGCCTGCACCATGTGGTGCGCGTGTCGTACTGGCTGCTCACGCCGCTGTTGTGTGTGTTCTGTTTGCAGCCTGTATTTCCTATTGTACGCTACGTGTTTCTTTACTATGCCGTCACTCTGGCCCTCTCCATCGCTCCTCTCTTCCGGTCTGTCCTCCACTCCCAGTTGCTCCCGCGTCGGTGCTGCGCGTTGCGCAACCGTGCTGTGCGATTGCGCTGCGTCCCTCTGTCGCGCACTCCCTGGTCTGTCCCTCTTCCACAAGATCAAGCTGTTCTTGTGCGCCTGTTTGTGCATTTGCATGTGCCCTGGCTCTTTGCGCGCTTGTTGTCTATGTGTGCGGGCCGGCTCGGTTCGATCGATGCGCTTCTTGCGTCGTGTGTCCGGTCGCTGTGCTCTTCGCATATCCCTCGTCTTTGCACCACTTCGTTGCCTTCCACCTGTGTACGAGTTGTCAGTCTCTGGATTCTGCAGGCTTGTAATCAATCGTGCTGCTCGTATTCGCGGCCGATGTGTCTGGTTCTTTCGTGTGTATATTGAGGTCCACGGAGCGATACGAGGACGCCGAGCGTCCAGGAAAAGCCCCGCATCATCCCTCGGAGTGTCGCATGGCGGCGGGGCGGCGGTTGGCTCAGACATTGTTACCGGTAAACATAAAGATTCTCGCAGGTCATTCCTGCTCCGCTGAAGTTCGCTGTATAAAATAATAGGATCTCTCGACTCTTATTTGGACTAATCTCCCTGGATCCTGCTCATCCACTACACACGCCCCTAAGGAAGAGGCGCCAGAGGACGCTCGGGCAATGCTCAAATGACGACAAATTCCGCAGCAAACATGCAGAACATCTGCCTCCCTGTGTCTATCGCAGGCGTCCATGGAGTGGAGGAAAGGGTTCCTGACCGAGGCTCCGCCGCCAAACAAGTCGACGCAGCGTAAGAAGGCCAACGCGCTACCCGATGACGCGTTCTTGCCAGCTGAAACGTACGATCTCGCCGATGATGACGGTGAGTGCTGGCTGCACAACGGCCATCATGTTTCGCTTCCCTGATGTGATCTGTGCTGCGCAGACGAAACGGTGGACCCGCGCATCGCCGAGATCGACTGCCCCGAAGAGGCGTACACGTTCTCAGTTGAATTCTCGCGATCGCACTGCAACCTGTACAACACGGGCATTGTGAAGATCACGCCCGAGACCAACATGCAATTCTGTGAAGACATTCGAGTGGTGATGCACAACCGCAAATTCTTCGGCCACCACGATGGCGGCGGCCTCGGCGGCAAAAAGAAGACGATGCTGCTGCCATCGGGCATCGTGGTGAGCTCACACTGCGCGGAGCTCGATGAACCTTTTCGTGAAGCATCTGCGACTGCTCTCACTATCATCGCGCCGTTGCTTGTTGCGACACCGCAGCTCAACTACCTCGAGTGGGGTGACGAGGCGGCACCGCCAATCGTGCTGCTGCATGACATCTGTGGTTGCTGCCACGACTTTGACGAGATCGCGCGCCCCCTCGCCGACAAGTACCGCGTCCTCTCTGTAGATGTGCGAGGCCATGGCGAGACGACTCATTCGCCAAGGTGAGCCTGGTTGCCTCTGATGTCCTCTGATTGCCTCTGATTGCCTCTGATGGCGAGACGACCCTCGCCCGCCCAGGCGACAATACGGCATCGAGTTCCTCGTCGAGGACGTGCATGAGCTCGTGGTGAGGCTCAGCCTGAACGGACGCGATTGGGGCGGCGCATGGACACGTCCATGGGTCCTCTTGGGCAGAGGGATGGGTGCAGCGATCGCGACGGCGTACGCTGCACGCCACCCTGGCCGGTGTGCGGGGCTCGTTCTGTGGGATTTCGATCCGGAGTGGCCGAAGGACAGGCTCAACTTCTACCCGTACCAGGCGGCGCACTTTGCCAACCAACTTGCAACCGCCTCCTTCCTCAACGACAAGCTCCAGCTGCAGGAGGACGGCAAATACCTCTCGATCACCTTTGTCAACCGCTTGCATCACCTAGACGTGCTCGAGGATGCAAGGGGGTGCGAGTTCAATATGGATCACCACTTCTTCGTGAGCGACTTCAACCCGGGCATCGCGTGGGCTCTGCTGCGCGAAGCGGCCACCAAGGCCAAGCTTCTCTTCCTTTGGTCCCAAAACTCGCGAGAGTGGTCATACGGGCGCATGCACGAGATCGCCACCTCGCTGCGCCAGGGTGAGCACAGGCACGTCGAGACGGCGACAGTTGCACGTGGCACCACGATTGACGCCGAGAGCAAGCACGCGGTGGAGGACTTTTCGAAGCTGTACATGTCTTCGTCGGGGCACATTTGCGCCTTTGCAGACAGAATCGACCGGGAGGCGCGCAGCGTGCTCAAGGCTCAGGGCCTCGCGCGCTATGAGAAGATCTCCGACGCCGAGCTTGCGCAGAGGAAGGCTGAGCAAGAGTCGGTGCGCATGGCCGCACGCGAGGCTGCTGAGGCGATGTCCGCAGAGGACAAGCCGATCACCGTAGACGACGACCTGCTCGATTGAGCCCCGGCTCATCAGCCCCCCCCCGGGGGCCGGTTAAATGTGTCGCCAGAGGCGAGCATCAAGATTTCCAAAAAGTTCATTTCCAAAGCGTCTCACATGCATATTGTGATTCGCACATGCCGCATGGCGCGCGCTTTTGCGCCTTAATGTCCGAGGGTCGGCTACAAGGTTATTATGCTGTTACTAATTGATGTTCGTTCGGAGGCGGTATTGTCCCCGTCTGCCGAGTCGTCCTCAACGGCGCCCTGTGCCGCCGCGACGGCTTCGCGGTGTCGCTGCTCCTTCCTCGCGCGCTTCTCCTCCTTCTTGCGCGCCTTGGCGTCACGCGCCTTCTCTATACCGGACATCGGCGGCGCGGCCGGCGCGGCCCTTTTAGTGTCCTCATCAGCACCGACGTCCTTCTCCATTGCCGCAGCACCTGCATCGTCTTCATCGCCATCAGCAGCTGAAGGCACGCCATGACCATTCGCGGCGACCTTGTCTGAAATGTCGACAGCGTCCAGAGCGCTCGCGAGCTTGTCCACCTGCGCAGATTTGGCTGACTTACCTCCGTCGTCGGCCGCGCCGGTCGCGTCGACCGCGGGCTCGCCCTCGCTGCCGCCCTTGCTGCCGCCCTTGCTGCCGCCCTTGGCATTCTTGGCGCCAACCGGCCGTGGGGCCGCTTTGCTGTGCACCGAATTGTAATGCTCGCCGTCGTGGTAAGATATGTGGATTTCCCGCAGCGGCTTCGCCTCCTTACGCGCGGCTGGATCGCCTGAAGCACAGTCGATACGATACGATGGGTGCTCGAGCTGATGTACAATGATGTTGACACGCAGCGCCTGCGCTGCGGCAATGAGCTCCACCTGGCCTGCCCACTCGCCGTCGGCACCCATACGCTCGACGTACGACTCAAAGTCCTTATCCTCAGACTCCTCAGACTCGCCAAACGACATGAAGGGAGAGAATTCTGCCTCGTGTGCCTTGAGATGCGTGCAGATGCGCTGGCGGTAGCTGTCGTGAGCATTCTCATTGTTCTCCAGCTGATCTGCGAGCGACCTGAAAAAGCAGTTGCCGTCGCGCTGCACCTCGACCAGCTCGTATCCATCCTGCCGCAGCATGTTTGTGAACGATGCAAGGGACGCGGAGTCCAACTCGCCGCGGCGGTGCTTGCCCTTGTCGCGAGTACGATTGACCTCCGTCTTGCGCGCTTTACGCTCCTCCTTTACGCTCGGCTTATCCTTTTGCTTTCCCTTGGCCATTTTTCCACGACAGCGGCTGAAGATCGGCTGGTCAGCTCGCCTCAGGACTCGGGGCTCATCACACCATGCCTTTTCTTGCAGCCTTTTCTTGTCAAGTTTTAGGTGCCCAGCTTGGCGTTTTGCGCGTTGCGTCAAGTTGCGTTGGGAGCATGCGTTGGGAGCATGCGAGAGTGGAGCATACCGTATCGCGACTACACGCAACCGGCGGACCGCGTACGAACCGCGCCCTCGCAGCGATGGTCCCTCTCTACCGTCCCCCGTGCCGCCGCAGCCGCGATTGCGCAGCCGGCGGCGAGTCAGAGGCACTTTGGCCGCGCACGATGAGCAGGGCCAGCCGGAACCCCGGGAAAGTAAATGCAAAAAACGATCGATGCAGATGCCTAAGGTTCTTTGAGAGGCATGTACTAAGTACGATACAACTACTTGACCTTGCGCGTCGACCTCGCCGAAATAGCGATGCCCACACACGCTGCCTAGCTGGAGAGCGACTTCGCTGGCAGACACGCTCGAGATGTCTGATCCCAGCACGGCACACGCGCTTGACTGATCTCGCCAGCGCGCCCATCGGGCTCGTTGCTGCTGATTGCGACTTGCGCGAGGCCCAATCTGCGGCTGCCGGCTTCACCCTATCCTGTGGGACCTATGAATGCACCATTCACCATCTCAATCTTTGAGAACGCCCATGATGTCGTCATCGCGGAAGAGAACGTACTCTTCGTCGGCGATTGTGACATCACTCCCGCCGTACTGCGGCAGCAGCACTTTGTCATCGATCTTGACGCCCATCGGCAGCAAACTACCATCCTTGTCGCGCTTGCCCGGTCCCGTAGCGATGACAATGCCCTCGTTAAGCTTGGTCTTTGTGCTCTCGGGCAGCAACACGCCGCCAATGGACTTGGTCGGCGGTTCAATGCGCTTAACCTGCAGTGTCATCGAAGGACGAGCGCAGCACTGGTCAGCATGGTCATCAGCGTGGCCCATCTGCGATTGGCGTTCAGGCGGTGCTCTGTACCAGCACACGGTCGAGCAACGGGATTAGACGGCGAGCGGCCTGCGGCAGTGAGGAGCACAGCATTAGCTAGTGTGTGGCGGTTTGATCAGGAAAAGGTGTGCGCTCAGGCAGCGCAGCGGTCGCCGAGGAGACGTCACCATCGTGGAAATCGAGAGTTTGGATGACGTGTCTTTCTCAAAATCTTGTGTCCAGAAGGTTTTTTCAACGGCCTGTTCTTTTATACTTTTAACGGACAGTAGTAGGCTATGAGTGTGTGCGCGTTTGTGTTTTCACAGCAGCAGCAGTCAGTTTCCCCTGCCCGACAGCTACAACACCAGCAGGACGCAGGCGTCCGAGAGAGGCGCACTATTGGTCGGGTCGCTTGGCTTGATTGCTAGCTCTTTCACCAGTGACCAGACAGAAGTAGAACGCTAGACGTCCTAGAACAGCCCGAGCATACTGCACGTACCGTATCAATGCCGATCAAGCCCCGCGTAGAGGCGTAGAGTTACCGGCTCGGTCTGGGCTCGGTGTATCGTTCCGTTCCTAATGAACGAGTGAGCGTCCGTGCGCAGGGCTCGTCTGTTGCGCCAGAGGCCACTCTGCTACTCTGCATGACTAGAGTCCGACTCAATTAAAGAGCATCCGTTCGCGAGCCGACTACAATCTTCTACAACGGGTCCTTGCGGAGCAGGTCACGTACTACGACAGAATCTGGGAGCACATCTGGGCAGAAGCACAGACACCATCGACGGGTTTGCCACCAGTCGGGGGCGCTGCTCATTGGTGCCCGCACGGCCGAGCTTTCGACAGCCTGAGTGTTCATTGGGTATTTTGTCTCGGTGGCCGTTGGGCGTCGCATTTGCGTTGCCGCAATCTGTGATTCCGGTTGGGATGGGCGCGGCAGGGACTGCACAGGCCGTTGCTGCGGTGGCGACGCACCGTAGAGCTTTGATTTGGCACTGGTTGCCCCCGGGGCTCTGAGCGAGGATGACAACCCAAATTCGACATCGCTCACGAGTGCAGCGAATTCATAGACGTTCAAGCCAGACGACTGCTCACCGTACGCAATACTGATCGCCCGAACCTCTTCCTCCGTAATAGACAGCCCATACTGCGAGAGCGCCGCCACTAGGTCTGGCTTGCTAATCAGCCCATTCTGCTGAAAGCGAGCGAACGCCTGGCGCACGTGCGAGCTGACAGCAGGACTGCCATGCGGCATCGGTACCAATGGCGATGCTGACGACCGTTCGTCAGGTGGCGTCCAGCCTGCAGTCACGCCACCCAGTGGCGCCACAGGACTTCGGATGACGCCTGCCTCGAGGTCACGCACAAGCTCAGCAAACTCGTTCAGATCGAGCCTGCCGTCGGGCGTGTCGTCGTACCGGCGCAACACCGACTGCGCATCCCGGATCGTCGCATCGCTCAACCCATAGTGACGCAGCGCGTCCCGAAGCTCGCGGTAGCCGAGAAAGCCGCTCTTGTTCGCGTCAAAGTGGTAAAAAGCACGTGTCACCGAAGAGGGCTCAGCGAAAGTGGATAGTGAGTGGTACTGCGGCGCCTCCGAAAGCGGCGTCACAATCTGAGGCGGACGTAGAAACGGTGACGTTGAGCTGCGGCCGCTGATGATTCGATGGGCGTCGCGCTTTAGATCGGCAGCCTCCTGTAACAATCTCTTCCTCTCGGTTGCAGCCTGCTTCTCTTTGGCGACTAGCCTTGCCTCGGTGTTCTTCCACGCAGCAGACGCGAATTCTGCCAGGCGCTCGGCGTCTCGGATGCGCGCCTGGGAATCTGCACTTTCTTTCTCTGCAGCTAATGCGCGCTCCTCTGCCTCCCGGCGCTTCAGCTCGATGTGGGACAGAGCCATCGTTGCATGATCGGTGAGCTCTTGCGCTTCGAGTCGTACCGCCTGCATCTCTGAACGAACTCCCGAAAGCAATCGCCACCGATCATCTGCCTCATCAAGCTTTCGTTGCATATGCCTCGCCCAGCGGTGTTCAGGCGCTCCGGGCGAAGTATAGCGACCACTGTATGGAGAGATAGGATTTGGGGACGGTGAGACCGCATCGCTTCGGACGACGCCTGCCTCGAGGTCACGCACAAGCTGAGCAAACTCGTTCAGATCGAGCCTGCCGTCGGGCGTCTCGTCGTACCGGCGCACCACCGACTGCGCCTCTCTGAGCGTCACATCGCTGAAGCCAAAGTGACGCAGCGCATTTCGTAGCTCGCGGTAGCCGAGAAAGCCGCTCTTGTTCGCGTCAAAGTGATAAAAGGTGCGGGCCACCTTTGGAGGCACCGCATCGCTCCGGACGACGCCTGCCTCGAGGTCACGCACAAGCTGAGCAAACTCGTTCAGATCGAGCCTGCCGTCGGGCGTCTCGTCGTACCGGCGCACCACCGACTGCGCCTCTCTGAGCGTCACATCGCTGAAGCCAAAGTGACGCAGCGCATTTCGTAGCTCGCGGTAGCCGAGAAAGCCGCTCTTGTTCGCGTCAAAGTGATAAAAGGTGCGGGCCACCTTTGGAGGCACCGCATCGCTCCGGACGACGCCTGCCTCGAGGTCACGCACAAGCTCGGCGAACTCGTTCAGATCGAGCCTGCCGTCGGGCGTCTCGTCGTACCGGCGCACCACCGACTGCGCATCCCGGATCGTCGCATCGCTCAACCCATAGTGACGAAGCGCGTCCCGAAGCTCGCGGTAGCCGAGAAAGCCGCTCTTGTTCGCGTCAAAGTGATAAAAGGTGCGGGCAATCCTGGGAGGCACCGCATCGCTCCGGACGAAGCCTGCCTCGAGGTCACGCACAAGATCGGCAAACTCGTTCAGATCGAGCCTGCCGTCGGGCGTGTCGTCGTACCGGCGCACCACCGACTGCGCATCCCGGATCGTCGCATCGCTCAACCCATAGTGACGCAGCGCATTTCGTAGCTCGCGGTAGCCGAGAAAGCCGCTCTTGTTCGCGTCAAAGTGATGAAAGGTGCGTGCCACCTGGGGCGCGACTGCGCCGAATTCGCGAGGCGATGTTCGTGACCGTCGCACGCGTGGGCTGGTTGCGGGCGCTGGTAGCCCGCCGTTTAGCTTTGTGATGCCGCCAACGAGATCGGCCGCGAGCGCAGCGAATCCCTCAAAGTCCAATCTGTTCGAAGTCTGTTCCAGGTGCATGTCGAGGATGATTTTGGTCCTTCGAACCATGTCATTCGAACCTGCCTGGACGCCGCAGTGTGCAAGGGCGCGAAGCAACCGATCGTAGTCAAGGAAGCCACTACCTGCCGCGTCGAATAGGTCAAACGCCTCGCGCAATCGGCCATACGTGACACTCGACAGGCGATCGGTGACTTTTCGCAGTGTGCGGCGCGGACCGCCCCCCATGGTGACGTTCAAGTGTGCCGGCCCGCCATCAAGCACGCCTGAAGAGCGCCCAGTTGCACTGGCAAAAGTAGCAGAGCGGCGAGCAGGACTACGTCTGGCCTGCGCTGCCGGCCACGGGTCGTGAACACCCCTCGCGATCGTCTTGTGATACTTGCCGTCCCAATCGTCGTATTCGCCAGGGCCCACGCGACTTTCGTCGGTTGGCAGCTTTTCCCAGCGACGCCGCTGAAAGACCGACGCCGGGTGGGCAGGGCTGCTCGATCGGTAGGATGCTGTCGCTAGGCCACGATTAGCGGTGTGCCTTTTGATCGATGTGCCCTTGGCATCAAAGTCGTCTTCAGGCGCGTAGAAAGCAGGGACCTGCTCGACCACCTGTGTAGCCACTTGATCTGACCTGCGATGGCTGAACTGAGTCCAGTCACCAGTGGCGATTGATGGTGCTATCAGGACGTCTCTGTCGCCGACCGACAGTGGCGGCTCACGGAGCCACCGCGCATACTCAGCCGCAGACGTTGGCGGTTGAACCTGCCAGGCGCTGTACAGAAACGGGATGCTCTCAGTTGGGTGTGCATCGCGTCGCCATGCAATCGCTGAGGCCTCCTCAACCAGGTCTTCGAAACGACTTGTAGTGTCGCCCGTATACGCCCTATAGATGTGAACCGTGGCCGAGCTACGTACGTCCTCGTCAAATGTATCCTGGGGCCAGAGGCGCTGAAGCATGCATGGCTCGTCAAAACCTCCAAAGCGCTCGTGGCAGGCGTCATAGGCTTGCAACAGTGCAAGTCGTGAAGGAGAAATTTTCTCGGCAGGTTGCTCGCCTGGCATGTGGCCGAGTAGAGAAGACACCTGCGCCATCGAGAATGGCGGCGGCCCAAGCGAGATTCCCTCTTCGGTAAGAAGCTCGTCAAACGAATGCTCGACGCCTTGCTGCCGAGCGAGGGCTTTGGCCTCGGCCTTGGCGGCACGGAGCGCGATCCGATGCTGCTGGAAGGCCTGCCGTGACGTCTTCTCCCGCGGCTGCTGCCCGCGCGCGGATGCGCTCCAAACCGCCTCCATGACCAAGACCTTCGATTTTGGGAAGTCAGAAAGGGCGTGAAAGACTAACGGAAACCTCTTTGATCACACTGACCAAGCGCGTCAATAGCGCAGCGCACCGCGGTCAATACGCAGTGGAGTCGCCTCGATCGCGACACCCACGGAACCCCCGATCCGACGGAGTACACAACTTACAAGTTAGGGAGAGACGCGGCCTGCGCTGTTAGCGGCCTTGTCACTCGCACTTGCCTCTGCAAGTGCCCCCATGTTCACACCACTGTGCGGTTGCACTTTCCCTTACACGAAGGGCGCGTTCCCTTGGTCTCCATATGTTTTGACAAACCCAACACCCGGACGCGAAGGGGAGTACCAGGAAAAAGACACCGGGGGGAGCCGGGACTCACACGGGACACACAGTAATACATAGAAGTACATGGCGTGACTAATGTGTTGAGTGCGCCTGAAGGAGGTGGTGCCCGCGCGCCTGGTGGGATCAAAGTACGAGTAGAGTGTAACATCTGTTCACGACGAATCGCGGCCGCATGCGTCGCACGGGTCGGTGTGTCTCTAGGAGGCGCCGCAGCCCAGGTTGGCGAATAGCGCTCGCATGCTCCGCAGCCAGAGCGACGTGTGCACACTCGTGAGCGATTCGGTCATTCGCGATGCGCGCTCGCTCGCAGAGGCGGCGGCGGCGACTACGGTGGCGGCCGCCGCGAGCGCGGAGCCGTTGGCGACCGGGTGGTCAACTGGCGCGCGCTGCGAGCCAAAGCCGACAAGGACCAAGCCAGCGCTGTGGTGCGCGGAGCCGTCGGCAGAAGCGGCCGGCGGGTGGTTGGTGAAGGGCGAGCTAGCGGCATGGTTGGCGTAACGGCCGCGGCAGTTCGAGGACGAGCCGGGGAGGGCACTGCCGTTTGGCGGCGGGATGGCAAGCTGGAAGCAAACGAGCACTTCGGGCAACGAGAGCACGCCCCGCACCCACTCGGCATATGAAAGGCGGCCGGAGCGGCACACGTCCATAATGAGCAGCAGCTGCAGGAACTCATTCACTTGCTTCTGCACGAACTCGAAGCGATCGCCACCGCACACTGTTGCGACGCGCCGCAGCCGCGGCACGCTCGACACCTCGCGCGAGTCCTCAGCGCCGCGACCATCGAGATGGCGTCCGCCGCCGCCGCGGCCGCTGGCGATGCCCACGCTGCCGGGCGTCATCGTCGCGAGTAGGCTGGCCTCCGTAGACCAATTGCGCGGGCTCGTGAGCGTGCGCTGGGCGGGCGACGTCTGGACAGTCGTCACCGGCGCAGTCGAGCGGCACATAGGCGAGACTCCACAGCTCTGACTGTCCGACGGCGAGAGAGACCAGCCACGCCGCGCAGAGGAAACCTCCGTGACCGAAGCTACCGAGAGGCGCGGGTCATACGTGTCGGTCACGTAGCTTCGGTCGTAGGTGTCGCGCCCGTCGTCGTATGTGCCGCGCTCGCACGTACCACGCCCATCCGAATCGAAAGTGCCACGCCCGTCCGACTCAGAATGAAACGTGAGCGTTGGCTGGGATGCCCTCGTGCGAGGTTCAAACACCGCGCCGCCGCATACTACTTCGCCGCCCACGTCGGCGTCGCCTTCGCTGGCGGCCTCGCCCCGCTCTGTTTGTCGCCATGCCGTGCTTGCCGCTGTCCCATCTGCACCACTGGCTGCGTGCTCATTGGCAGCGCCGGCGGCCGGCGTTGAGGGCATCGCGGCAGGCGGCTCGGGCAGCATCGAGGCGCCGCGCGCTCGGGACGGCGCCGCTGGCTGGCCGAGCGAGGGCGGTCGGCGTCGGCGAGCCCGGCGTCGGCGGTACATTGAGGAGGTTAACGGCCGATCTGCCGCCGTTGGATCGAGAAGCCTGAGCTTGAAGAGCATCGAAGCCATCGCCATCAGGTTGGGTACGTCTATGTGACCCGTACCCTCGGGGTCGAAGCATTCGAACACGAAGTGCAGACGCTCCGTGAGCGAGCCACGCAGCGCCGTCGCCAGGGCGGCCGCGAGCTCGCGCCAGGGAACCTTTGGCAGGGGCTCGTCACCGTGCATGGCCAGGGCCTCATACAAGCGCATCCCAACCTCCTTGAGCTGGGGCGCTTCCCTAAGGAGCACCGAGGCAAACAGCGTTCGATCAAGCCCGCTACCGCCGCTGCTCTTCTGGCGAAATAAGTGGTCGCCGCTCCCCACCGAGGGGAGGACCGTGCCGCTGCCGCTGCCGCTGCCGCTGCCGCTGCCGCTACTGCTGCTGCTCCCGCCGCCATGGCCACTGTCGCCCTCGCCCTCGACCGTTTGGTGGCTGCTCACCCCCGGCGGTGCGCCCGAGACAGCGCCCTCGTGGCTCACCCCCGGCGGTGCGCCCGAGACAGCGCCATCGGCCGTGCCAGGGAGGCTTGCAGCGGCGCCCGAGGCAGCGCCCGTAGCGTATTCGCCGCTGCTATGGTCCGTCCGTGCGGTGCTGTTTCCGTGGCTCGGCCGGAGTGCGACCGGTAGGGCGCCCGGGTGCAGCGCAGCGAGCGCGATGGCCTTCTTGAGACGTTGAAGCTCATCGAGCCGTAGCAGCATGTGCTGTGCACGCGCGCGTACCGGCGTGATCACTTCCACGTCGTCTGCCGCCTCGAGCGTCGCGCGGCAGACGGCACGCAGCCCCTCCGCCAGTCCGGGAGGCAAAGGCATCGCGGCGGCGGCGCCCATGATCGCAGCAGGCGAGGCGTCCGCACCGATGGCCAACATGGCGGCATAGGCGGTCGACGCATCCAAGCCGTCCACCTCGTGCTCGCGCAGCAACGTAAGCAGCGCCTCCTCATGCTCGCTCAACAGGGCGAGCGACACGCGTAGCAAGACGTCGGAGGGCTCGAAAGCCGCCGCCGCGGAGGGCGGTACCAGCGAGAGCGGTGCCAACACTGCGACGGCTTCGGCTGCTGCCGCTGATGGCACTGCCTCGGGTGGCGCCGCGCCTTTCGCGACGCCCTCCGCGATGGCCTCTGCGATGGCCGGCTCGGCAGCCTCCTCGGCGGGAGCGGCGGCAACAGCGGGCTGGGGGGGGAGCGTGAGCATGAGATCCCAAACGGCCAGCAGAGAGGCGAGTGGTAGCGTGTCCACGAACATGTTGAGAAACCACTTGCAGGCCACCAAAGGCAGCACCTCGCGCACGACGCCGTCCGAGAGATCGAGCAGCTCGGCTCCTCGATCCTCGAGCAGCGCGAAGATCGCGGCCACCTCGACCTGAAAGCCGCGAAGGGGCGGCGACTCGGCGTAGAAGTCAGGCGGCAGCCGCGCGATCAGCCCGGCGAAGAGCAGGAGGGCCGTCGGCTCGTCGTGCCCCGCGACGGCCAGCATCACGGCTGCAACGAAGTTCATGGCTTGCGAGTAGCCCCAGTCGGGCCGCAGCACGCACCAGGCGCGCAGCACGCGACGCAGGCTCGCTCGGTGCAGTGGCAGGTCGGCCTCAGCGAGCTGCAGGCCGTCGACGTGCGAACGGGCGAGGTCAGTATCGATCTGCCGCGCATCTGTCTCGCGCAAGCCGTCGCTGCGCTCGGCCGCGAGTGACAACGCCGAGAAGGGCGGCAGCATCGGCAGGAGCCGCTTGGCCGCAGCCGACCAGCGTGTGCGGTACTCGAGCATAGTCGAGAAGGAAGGCTGACCCGCCTCACATGGCAGCGGCGGGCGGCAATCGGCGGCCGACTTGGCGAGGTACCAAGGCTTCTTTTCTCTGGACTCCTTCGCCTTGCTAAGAGCTGGCGTCTCGTCTACGCCGCCGGAGCGTATGCGCGACATGTTGCGGAAGCTCCGCAGTGCTTGAGGTCGAAAACTAAATCCGGAAAAGGAATGTGTCTCTAGGCCACAAAGTATATATAAATTCGGGAAAAAACCCTGGAGCGACCTCACGCCGCTCGCAAGCTGCTACATGTACAATTGTACTCCACACGGAGATTCCTAGGGCGACCTCTCCGTGTGGGAAACACCCCCTTTGTCTCACTCCTCGCTCACACTTACCTCATCACCACTCACTCCCTCCGGGGCCCTGTGTCAGAAATCCATTTCGTCCGAGTCCAAGTCGGACTTCAGTGATTCCTATGCAGCAGCTGCAACCACAGCTGTCACAAAACTACGAGCTTCTTGCAGATCGTATCCTCGGCCAAGGCTATCGGCCATTCGCAGAGCATAACCAATCCACCTCGGCCGCGATGTGGTACAAGTTCTCGGCTCTCTCTGAGGAACATGCGCTATCTGAAGCTCTTGCGTCTGGCGTGCCTGAAGACAGCTACATTTTGGAGGTAGGGTCGTTCATTGGCAACAGCGCAATCGAGTGGGCTCGTGCGGCACAGAACCATGGGCGCAACACGACGATCGTATGCGTTGATACTTGGCTCGGCGATGTTGGAATGTGGCATGATAAAGGAAAGTGGCTCGGGCCACGAGGAATCGACGGCGAGCCGCGCCTGTTTGAGCAGTTCCTCGCCAACGTTCACGCAAGCGGCTTCTCGCACCGAATCTTGCCGGTGCGCATGTCTTCAGTGAACGGTCTAAAGTATCTCGCCCAGCTCGCCAGTGCAGATCGGATCCACAGGCCTCATGTCATCTATCTCGATGCGGCCCACGAGTATCCCGAGACCGGGTTTGAGATACGGTCTGCCTGGGATCTTCTGCCGGCCGGCGGATTTCTCGTGGGTGACGATTACGATTTTATGTGGCCTGCGGTGCAACAAGCGGTGAATGAATTCGCCTCCACGGCAACCGATGTCGAGCCCCCAGCTTCGTACATGTACAGCTACAGGCACTTTAAGCGGATCTCGAGAGAGCTATTTGGTGCAGTCTTGCTCCGCCCATCACTCGCTGAAGCTCAGCCGTTGCCACTCCTGCTCAAAGGTAGGCAGTGGATCCTTCGGAAAGCAGACCTAGGCGTCCCAACGGTCCGACGTGGTGAAATGAGTCAAACAGACCCCTTGGGGCACAGGGGGCGGATTCCTTCGAACACGTCAAGTATTGTGCAACCACGCCCTGCCTTCAAGTGTTGCTTGAATGGATGGGTCGATCATCAGTGGGCATGCAACGCAACCAAGACAGCTCCATGCTACACGCGGTGCAATCACGCTGCAGGATTGTTGCAGCAGAACACATGCCGGATGGGCATGGGCGCCAAAGCACCAAGGGAATGCCGTTGGCCGTACGCATGCTGGTTCTACTAGAGAGAGCGAAGTGGTTCGAAGGCAGCACACCCGGGACGGACAACTCAAAAGCGCAAGTCGTAAGTGACGGCGCATGTGTCTCACATTTGTGTCGCCCTACTCACTCAAACTCCCACCCTCACTCAGAATGCGAGCGCGTTGAATTTCACAGAAACTTGCGAGCGACCTCCACCGAGCGCGCTCTCATTTTTTCCCATATCTACCGAGCGCGCCCACCGACGACGATGATGGTGAGGCAGCCCTACACTTCCTTGCACTTCCCTGGGCTGGGCCTGTGGAGG
>Ga0210244_101573_pt1 | contig 17843 bp, 19 predicted proteins | sample ChrtobMetaP3_0mM_FD_155473 | JGI IMG/M metagenome (GOLD analysis project Ga0210244, IMG submission 155473) | Chrysochromulina tobin associated microbial communities from unialgal haptophyte culture, Seattle, Washington, United States - P3_0mM | ecosystem: Host-associated > Algae > Haptophytes >...
TTTTCACCTGGCCCGGGGGGTTGGGCAGGGAGGACGTAGGACGATAAGCGAGCGGGGCTTTACTCGGTCCGACTGATCCCTTGAGGATCGGCGGCCGATCGGGGATTTGACCTCGAAGCCCCGCCCCAACTCCGAACCTGCCCTTTTCTTTTTTTGTGTGCCAACTGGGCACCATCGGCGAGGGACGAGGGATTTGTTGACCTTCGCCGGCACGAGCCGCGGCGATGATGAGGTTTATTTTTTTCCCTCGAGCCGTCGCGCGATCCTTGGCACACTGCCCGCCGCGCGGCGCGCGTCTCCTCTCCCACGCCCACTGCGCCTGAGTCAACATGTCACTTGCCACGGAGGGGTATCTGTAACCAGTCTTCGACACGCGGGGAGCGCCGGCCTGTGCCCCACCACTTCGAGCGGGTGGGCTCGCAGATCACCGGTTGCTCTAACCTTTACCCGCTTAACGCTTCCCAGAGCGTGTCTAAGATTCGGTTGCAGCTCTTCACTGTGTCCTGTTTCACTGTTAACAAGAAAGCCCATAACTAAACGGATGCCCATTTGCGTCAGCATCGCTGTGCGCTCTATGCGTGGCCTCCTCGGGCTGCCCCTGGTGCTGCTTCACCTTCTGCACGCAGCATCGCTTGCTGTCATCGATCAGGAACAGCAGCAAAACTTCAGCATATTGCGCAGTGCATATGTCGATGCCCTCTTCCAGAGGAGATCCGCTTTCAATACGACCTGTTCAGAAACCGAGGTGCATCACAAGGAGGGCAGCTACTTCGTGTGCTCCCTTCTGTCTCGCAACAAGACAACCGAGGAGCACACAGCTGGACGCGTACGACCAATTTGCTTGGTCGTTTCGGTAGGTATCGGTGGAATCTGGAACTTGGAGGACATGCTCGCAGCTCGCAGCTGCACCGTTGTTGCGTTTGATCCGACCAAGGAGATGAAGACGGTGCACCAGACGCACGCGCGCGCCAAACGGAATGTGCACTTCCATTACTTGGGCCTCGGCGCCAGTCCTGATGTGGAGACGACGCTGGCTGCAGCCAAGGTAATCACGAGGCTAGGTTTGAAACCATACGGATCGCTCGACACCCGCGTGATAGTTCCGTTGGCCGAGATCTTCCGGATCGCACGCGAGACGGTGGCGCGCTCTGCAGGCGGCCACGATTTATTGGAGGTCGATGCCGATCGCTACAACCAGACCATCGACTTGCTCAAGATTGATTGCGAGTGCGTATGCGGGAGTCGGATGTAGCGCCGCGCACGCACGCGCAAAGAGCTGCACTCTCCCCCCCCCTTTCTCCCTCTCCCTCTCTCTGTCTCTGTCTCTGTCGCGCGCTTCCTTGATCCTCGCCTCTGCATGCAGCTCTCGCGTCATCTGCTTCATGGATCACACTCATCGAGACTTGTGTCGCATGGATGGCGCAGAGGCTGCGAGTGGGACGCTTTTGAGGATCTCGTCGCTCGCACTCCTCACCTGCTTCGCGGGGTGAAGCAGATCATTATCGAGCTGCATATGCGAGCTGGAATCAGCGAAGACGCGATCCCGTCGCCACTGCAAGAGGCTTCGTCTTGGTTTGATAGCTTCTTCATCAACCGCACACAATATGCTGGATGGCACATGTCGACGGGATTTGGGCTGATTGCGCCGCAGCAGTTCGACACGCTGATGCACCACCTCCTCATCGACCATGACTTTCGAGTGGCGCATGCTGTACAGCACTCCGGCCAAGCGGGAGGGCGTACAATGAAATACAACCAGCCACCGCCGGGGCTGCGCGAGGCGGGCTTCCCAATCAACAAGTTCTGCTGCGTCGAGATGACGCTCGTGCGCGAGCACGACTAAGGGTTCCGAAGCGTAAGCCTTAGGTCGGTGTGTAAGGTTGGCGGCGCTTCGGGATTAGCCCCAGAGGAACCGCCCCCGAAAGCATGCGAAAGGTGCCCTCTTTTTCTTTACCTGGCGATCTTAGCTTGAAGCTTCGCGGGTGCCCAGGCATGCCCAGGACGGCTTTTCACCGGTAGCCCAAAATTGCAATTTAACGCGAACGTGAACGTGAACCGGTAAAAAGACACCGGGGGGAGCCGGGACACACACGAGACACACGGAACACGCGGACGCACAAAGGCACACAGACCACACAGACGAACCTCACAACCATCGAAACCCACCAACAACACACACCCCGCCGCGGCTTCGGCACGTCAGCGCGACGACCGAAGCCGCGGCCGACTCAACAGCCGCAGGCCCGGAGCCGACCGCTCCCCGCGGTCGACTCAGAAGAGGCCGCCCCCAGCGAACGTGAACCGGTAGCCCACTGTTCACAGTCCGTGTCCGCGCTACAAAGACCGCGGCGGTCGGCGGTCCACCCGCGGCGGCCCAGCGCCTGTGCGCCCTTGGCAAGAACACAGCAGCAGCAGCGGCAGGCATGGACTCGGACCTTGAATGGATTAAGGAGGGGGCAGAGCGCGGCGAGGTTGACGCAGTGCAGGCGGCGCTCTCTGCAGAGTTTGAGGGCTGGCCGGCCGCATACCCAATCGACCTCACACACGACATCAACGTCGCTCGCTTCCTGCGAGGGCACGGCGGCCAGGCGTCGAGAGCGATCCCCGTGATGATCGGGGCGGTGCGTTACCGATCCGAGCTCTTCAACGAGCCGGCCGTGCGCCAGATGCGCGAGACCATTGGCCAAGGCACGTTCGCGGATCCTTTGCACGTGCCGCACTTTGACGAGCTGCAGGACATCCTGCCCAACCGCTGCGTACCGGGTGCGGCGGCCGGCGCGCTGCCGCTCTCCGTTTCGCCCATCCGGCAGGCGGACTTGATGATGCTCGCAGACGGCGCGAATGCTGAGCGCGACGCCAAGTTCGACCTGTTCTTCCGGTGCACGCTCGAGCAGCGCGCGCTCGTGCTTCACAACCTGAGCGTTGCGCAGCGACGCATGGTCAAATTCTACGAGATCCGCGACTTCAATGCGGTCTGGGTCTCGGAGCTGATGCGCCACGGGCAGTATCTCCTCTCGAGGGTGAGTCCTGCCTGATGTATCTCGAGAGGAGATATGCCACCGAGATACCACCTCGGGCAGTATCTCCTCTCGAGGGTGAGTCCTGCCTGATGATGGGCACGATTGCACGGAGCCTATGGGCTCGAGAGACGATGCACCGAGTGCCGCTGATCTGCACACCGAGTGCCGCTGATTTACCTCTGAGAGGCTCTTCTCCGCTTCAGATGCGCGTCTTGATGGGCACGCTGCAGAGCCATTACCCCGAGATGCTGCACCGCGTCGTGATCGCGCATGCGCCCTCATCGTTCTCGCGCCTGTTCTCGCTCATCTCTCCGGTGCTCAACGAGCGAATGCTTGCGAAGGTGGGATGGCGACTGATTGCCACCGGCATGCCACGGATGGCCACCGACTGCAAGTGACGGGCTGCGTATGCTTGTGAAGGTGGCCGTCCTGCCGGCGGGCACGCCCTTCGAGACGCTCTACAGCAACGTCGACGCGCTCGCCATCCACTCGTGGCACAGCCTCCTCCGGCGCACGGTGGATTGGACGAGGCCACTTGAGATCGGATACGGGGCTCTCGAGGCGACCACTCAATGGCTCGAGGCGGGCGATGCGCTCGTGTGGACTGTACGGCTGATGCAGGTGTGAAGGCCACTGATGACCTCTGAGGCATACCACTGAGTGCCACTGATGACCACTGATGATTGCGCTCGAGGACCGGAACGGCTCCTGCAGGGCACCGTCACCGTGCGCCTGCGCTTCGTGCCAGCCGCCTTCGTTCCCAGCAGCGCCCAGAACGGCGCGTATGCCCATATTCGGGAGACTGCTGAGGACCTCGTCGCGGGCGCTGAGAGCACCGGCCAGTACGTGGCGAGCGAGCGCGGCGTGCTCTGGCTGTGCGTGGACAACGCGGCCAGCTGGGTGACGAACGCCCAGGCGACCGTTGAGCTGTGCCACACCGCGGCGCCCAGTACGGCGCCAGTCGCCGAGGGCGCGATGACGACTGTGGATTTGGAATGAGGGCCGGGCGCCGTACTGGGCGCGATGACGACGGTGGATTTGGAATGAGGGCCGGCGCCGTACTGGGCGCGATGACGACGGTGGATTTGGAATGAGGGCCAGAGAGGCCTGAGAACAGTGGAAGCTCCATGTACAGTGCTTAGGTGGAGAGGCCAATTGGGAGAGGCCCGAGCGAAGGCCGTAGCGCCGAGACGCGGGCTAGCGACGGGCGGGCGGCGGGGCGACGGGCGTCGTGGCTCGTGCTGCCGCTCGGAAGTCGGATAGCGGAGCGTAAGCGTATACGGGTGGTTTTCGGTCTACACCGTGATGCGTAAATTGTGTATTACAAGAAAGTTGCCGCCGCCGAGACATGAGCGCCGAGGGCCGAGGCCGAGCGCGCGCGAGCAGCCCACAGCTCAGCCATCCAGCGGACAGCGGTCAGCAAGTGCCTCCATCGGAACTATGGAGCGGGCGGCATGCGCACAAGCAGCGCCGTCACGTTGTCCTTGGCATGGCGCATGTGGACCGCCTCATGGACCATCTCTTTGAGACACCCCTCCTCGGTCGCGCCCTCCCGCTCCTTGATGAGGGCGGCATGCGCCTCCCTCGTGAGGGCTGAGGCGGCGGTAGGCTCATCGAGCGCCGTGGCGAGCACCTCCCGGCGTCGATCCATCGCACAGAGGCGGGCATGGAGCACCTCGATCGCCTCAGAGCTCGTCCACGCCTTCCAGAAGCCGTCCGAGGCCATCAGCACGAAGCGCTGCTCCAAGCCCACCGCAAACGAGGTCACATCTGGCACGGCGCTGATGCCCTCCCCTTTGGCACTCTCGCCTTTTCGGAGGCGTTGTTTCACAAGGCGATCGCCGAGCGACCGTGTGACCTCGAGCATCCCGCACACGCGCCCGTGTTCGATGACGCCGCCGGCCACCTCGATCCGCCGCCGCTCCTTTGGATCCGTCGCCACGTGATCCTTGGAGAGCGCGATGGCGCGCACGGCCGGCGCAGCACAACTCGGAGCCGTAGCGAGCGTCTTGGTCGACGTGCCTGCTGCTGCGTCGGCGGTGGCCGCGGCCGGCTCGACGCACGCGAACGCTCGTGAATCTCCCAAGTTTGCCACGTACGCGCGAGCGGGCGTGCAGCGCCGGTCAACCAGCATCCCAATGACGCAGCAGCCATCATCCACGAGCGGCAAAACCTCGCGCTCGCAGGTTGTGAAGGCTGCCTTGATTGCGTCTTTGATTGCGATGGAGGCCTCGATGCCGGAGGCCTCGATGTCACGAATGCCCTCGGCGATGAGAGCGGGCAATCTCGTAGCTGCCAGCGCGGCACACTGGGCTCCGCCGTGGCCATCGATGACTGCATGCCACGTTGCCAAGCCGTCAACATCGAGCGCAACGTTGTAGACGGCCACATCCTCGAGTGCTTGTTTGCGGCCCTTGGAGTAGTATACTGCGGCTCGTAGGGGGCACTTGAATTGTAAGCACCCGAGGCGTGCACGCTTGGGTGGCGGGTCGTGTCCAGGTTCGTCGGCGCTGCTCGCCATCGCGAATATTCATTCACATGCACAAAAACTGCACACAAAAACGTGCACATCAAGACATGATCAAGAGGGCAATTTAGAAGGGCGTTCGTGTGTTAGGTATGTTTCGGTTAAAGGTCAACCCTTTCGCATGCTCATGGGGTCCGTCTGCCCTCAAATCATCGCAGTGCCCAACGCTCGCGTGCCAATGCGCAGCCACAGAAGATTCTGGAACCGAACTCGCGCATCTTTCTTGCAGAGCTGCGCCACTGCTATGGGGACATTCTTACCGGCCATTCTGCCGTACTCTGTCCTGCCGTATGGCGTAAGGGAATGGCGATCCTGCAACTCCTTGAAAAACGGAGCCAATATCGTGTTGCAGCACTCATGACGGAGTTTGCTGCCCCACTCCATGAAGAACCCGACAAGATCGATCGCTCTCAGAAAGCGCTCGCGTGCACCTTCAAGTGCCTTGCACTCGCTTCCTTCGATGTCCATCTTCAAAAAGACCGGGCCGCTGATGGGCGGCAGTGAGTCCAGCTGGATGATTGGATAGTTTGGATGGTTCAGCTCGTCACTCGATGCATTCTCATGGTTTCGCATGCTGAATCCACCCTTATTCTCGCCCGTCGAGGGGTCCGTCCAAGTCGACCATCCGGGCTTCGCTCCAACTGCGATTGGGAAGAGTCGCACGTTGTTCTCGAGCGAGTTGGCGATGAGCGAAGACTGCAGGTGCGCAGCGTTCATGGGCATGAGCTCGAACGCGTAGACGGGATGGCCGTCCGCTGCTGCAGGCAGCGTGTACGACCCAATATTGGCCCCGATGTCCAGGAGCGATGCCTTGTGCCGCCGCAAGGTCAGCAGCATGTCATTGACAGCGGCACACTCATAGCAACCTTGTTTATGAATGTCAGCGCTGATGCGAGTGTCAACCTTTGGCATATAAGTGCACATTTTCCAGTACACGTCCAGGACGTGAGCGTCGGCCCATGAGCAGTTGATGTGCCTGATAGCCAGAACTGCAAGCGCTGCAAGCTGCAGTGTCATGACTGTGTACAATAGTAGAAGCGGCGCGATCGAAGACACCGATCACTTTCACAGAGAGATTTCCGCGCGACGCGCGCTTATGACCGGTTCCGTACTGCACTGTACCGCACTGTACTAGTTCTGGTTCAAAAACAATGGTGGAGCCGGGACACGTAAGGTGTGTGTATTAAGAGACGGGACACGGGACAAGAGACGGCCAATGGGGCGCGCGCGCGCGCGGCGCGCGAAAGCGTGCACCTCATTTTGAAAAAGATTGGGGACAGAGACCCGTACATCACCGTCCTCTCGCGAGACGTGACGCGGACGAAAACGCCCACGACCACGCAGGACTAATTATTTGGCCAATCGGAAATCTCGTTGAGGAAAAAGCGAGCGTCCGATCCCTCTTCATTACTTCGAATTAACGCGCTTGATGAAGGTTCCCTCCTTCCCGAGGTGCGCGCCATGGCCGAGCGAGGGGAGGGGATGCGCCTCCTCGCGGCGACCGGAGACGTCTCCGCCATGATGGAGCACCCCTGCGCCGCTGACGTCGCCAAAGCTCTGACTGAGATGCCGTCCGCGTCCATGGGCGCCTACTGCAGTGATGCCGACGGCGGCGCGCCGTCCGGCCTCGGCCTCACCACCGCAGATTATATTAAGTCGCAGCGAGCTTCGCAGCGCGGACGGTGGCAGATCGATGCGCACACGCTCGGTGTGCTCGAGAGCGTCTACCAGCGCGACGCTTACCCCAACCGGCTGCTGCGTCAGCGGCTCAGCGAAGCCCTTGGCGCGTCGCCCCGGCAAGTGCAGGTGTGGTTCCAGAACCGGCGCGCCATCGAGCGCAAGGCGAGCGGTGGCTCGTCGCTGCCCCAGCCGGAGAATGCACGCCGTGGTGCGGGCGGCGGCGGCTCGCAATTCGCGCACGCCATCGCGCACAGCCACGCGAACGGTAACGGCGATGACGACGACGACGACGACGACGACGACGACGACGACATCGGTGGCCGCCGCCCTGTCGGCTACGACGAAGTGGAGGGCAGGCCGGCGCACACGAGTGGCGTGGTGGCATCGTCCGTGGTGGCATCGTACGCCACGACGGACGCGGGCAGCTCGCCCGGCGAGGGCGATCCTTCTGCACACGAGACGCTTCACCTACAGCGTGCTGCACAGCAATTCAGCGCCATCGAGAACAACTCCGAGGCGCGCGCGGGGGGGGCGGCGGCGGCGGCGGACGCTGCTGCACGGGCGGCCGCACACGCCGCAGTAGACCGGTGCGCCGCGAGCATGCGCTCACTCTCCGAGGACGGTGCTCCCCACATCGCGTCTTCCGGTGTCGTCGCGGTCCAACTGAGCAGTGCGATGTGTGGGAATGGGAGCTGTGGGAATGTGAGCGCGGGCAGCAACCTGTGGGCACAGCGTACGTATAGTCGCGACCGGCGCCTGTCACGCGAGGACGCGGCGGCCTCGCGTGACGAGAGCTTACCCACCGAGAGGAGCGCGGCCCTGCTCCTCCTCTCCTCCTCCCGGGATAGCCGAACGTACGGGACCGATGTGGACGGGTGGGACGAGGACTTCGATGAGGACAGCATGGCCGGGGGCTATCCGATCACCCGGGGGCTCTCCGATGCCTCCGCCGAGCCCGGCTCCTCTCGCGAGGGTGGCCGTGGCGGCAGCACCGGGCCCATGCATCCCCGGGTGATGCCGCCGCCCCTTCCGACTCCGAGTGGCATCGGCGAAGGTCCGCAGGCGCTCGACCCTTGCGATCTGCGCTCACTACAACGCAAGCTCGTGCCGGCAGACTTTGCCTACCCGCTGCCGCGCCTGCACCTGCTCGATCAGCTGCCGTACCATCAGCTGCGCTTCCACCTGACGCAGAGCCACATCTCGCAGCAGCAGCAGCTTCAACTGCAGCAGGAGCACGAGCAGCAGCAGCACGAGCAGCAGCAGCCGCCGACGGCCGGCGCCGGCGCCGCGTGGGTGCATCCGCCGGGTGAAGTGGATGTGCGGCGGATGCACCCTTCACATCCACTTCACGGTGCATCCGCCGCGTGGGTGCATCCGCCGGCGTCTGCGCACAGCACCACCCCGTCGCGCTTGCGCCCACCGGAGGCGTGTCTGGGCGACAGCGGAGAGCGCGGCAGTGGTAGGGGCGGGGGCGGCCGAGAGGGCGGTGGCGGTCTGGCTTCGCTGCTCAGCGCGTCACGCGAGGCGAGCCGCGGCAGCGCGGCGGCGTCGCTACTGCTGAGTGCCTCACGCCAGGCCAGCCGCGGCGGCGGGTTGGCATCAAGGGGGGGGGAGGCGCCGATGGGAGATCGGAGCAGATCGCCGGCAGCGGCGGACTCATGGCGCGGCGGAGCATGCAACGGCAACGGCAACGGCAACGGATGCAACGGCAACGGCGTCGCTGGCTCCGCTGCCATGTATAGCGCTGCCGCCGCCCAGCCTCAGAGTCCGATGGACCTCGACTGCCCGGCACTCCATGCGGCCGCGTTGACGGCCTTTGCGCGCCAGGCGAGCCACGGCTTTGGAGGCCGCGTCGAGGACGGCAGTGAGGCACACCCGCCACATGCGTTTTCCGTGGAGGTGTGAGAGCAGCGAGCTGGAGCGGAAAGAGGCAGAGAGGCCGAGAGGCGGAGCGGAGAGAGGCAGAGAGCAGAGCACGGAAAGGCACCGAGCCCACACCCTGGCGCATGCACAACCCACTTACCTTCAAACCGATTGAACCAGCCTGGAACCAGCGTACCTTTCCCTAGTATTACCCTTACTCTGTGATGATACTGTGGTGCCCGTGGTATCGCATGTGTACAGTCATCCATGTTCCATGCCATCTCTCTGTGTGAACGCATGCTCTCGTGTCGCGCATGCCGACCCGACGCTGCCATGGATGCGGGGCCTTGCACATATTATGGCCATGTGCACATCTCCGCATTGTGGTCCATGCGAACGTGAAACCGTGCGCGGAATATGGTAACATAGTATGAACGCGAGATATGCCATGTGTGTGTTGCATGCTGCGGAGAAGATCTGCGATCTCCCCGATCTGTCGCACTGTTGCGCGGCTGGGGGGTAGCAGGATTTCAGATCGCAAATTACACACATCTCTCGTGTAAACGCGATGGTGCTGGGTCTCTTACTACGGAGGGGGTGGCGCCAGCCGCAAACCCACTCCTAAGGCATTACAAATGTGTAGAACGTACGGTGAACGGCCGTTCGGGGGGAGAGCAAAGTTAAGTGAAGAAGAATCACCATCATTCACAACTTAATACAGAACAATTTGGAAGTGTGTACCGGTGTTTCGTGTGTGTCCCGGCTCACCCCGGTGTCTTTTTACCGGAACATGTGTGTCCCGACTCCCCCGGTGTCTTTTTACCGGAACATGTTTAGAAACCATGCACAGAAACCTAACAAGTTCTGCATGCCGAACCCAGCACAACCCTCCGAACCCGGTCGCTCGTTTGGCTCCGAGAGCAATAAGGAATGCCAGCGGGCTTGATTGTTGCAGCATCCGTGGTACGAAACACAGTGGGTACCAGCGGTGCAAAGTTTGACGGTGTCCGCGGCGACAACTCAAGAGTTGCGCTGCACGAGCTCCCGCCCTCTCTGCCGCCGCCTCCGTTTGTGAACCTCGCCGCGCTCACCATGGCGGCGTCTTCACCACCGCCTCTGATCGAATCCTCATCGTCGTCGACGCCGCCGTCGCAAATGACGGCTCGACGTGAGCTTTCCGCGACGCCACCCGACAAGCCTGCACGCGAGGCCAAGCGGGCAAGGCGGCCGGGCAGCCGGCGCATGCCGCCACCTGCGTCCGCCACGAGCAGCGGCACGGCGGCGTGGCCCTCCATGTGGCATGTGCTCGTGGGCGCGGCGCTCCTCGCCTTCTTTGTGCGCGGCTGCCTGTACAGCCTTGTGGGTGAGGGTTTGAGTGACCTGCTGACCGCGGCCGCTGCGGTGCTCGCCGCCCTCGTGGTTGCGGATGTGCTGCACCCGATCGCGCGCAGCCTGCGCGTCGCCTTCGCGGAGCTCGCTGCGCGCGCCCGATGGATCGTGCGCGCCGTGAGGGCGTTGTTGAGGGGCGAGCCCATGCCCAGTTTGGAGCAGGAGGCGGATCGGATCCGGTGCGAGATGGAGACGGCGGGCCTCGTCGATCGTGGATGGTGAAGAACAGGAACTGGCGACGTTTGTGTGTCGTAGCCACTCGAAAAAGGGATCTGAACAGGAAGATGTTGGACCTGAGAGCGCGCGCTCTATCACGAGAGGCTCAGCCACGCGCGCGGCGCTCCGCCGAGACGCGAGCGGAGGCGCGGCACTCCGCCGCCATTTGGCCGCATCCGATCCGGACCCGTGCGCGTCGACCGCGTCCACGTCGCTCGTCGGTCGCCTTAACCACTCGATTTACACTACGAAGTCGCCTTTGGTCCTTCTCGTCTGACGGACGAACCGACAATGGAGTGTGATCGTCAGAACACAGAAGGACACGTATCTGTCTATACGAAAAAACGAGCGGACTGGGTCTAGGCTTCCTTGCAGCCCCTTTTTCCTCATGGAGTCATGGTGGAATGGGGTCACACCTCTGGGTCATGCACTCGCATGTCAATCGCGTTCGGGTGTTAGAATAGAATGGAATGTGAGAACATGACTAAACTCGTTCCGGGTGTCTTCCGATGGAGTTGGCGATCGGTCGGCTCCTTTGCGTGCACACGGCGTCTTTGAGATACACTGCCACGCGCTCAACTCCAATCATCTCGCGCTCTCTCAGCGCGGCAGCTTCTTCTTCCGAGTGCCCTTATGCCGTTTTGGGCATTGCGCGTGGTGCACCACAAAAGGAGGTCAAGGCACGGTTCTACCTTCTCGCGAGGACGATGCATCCTGACATCGTGCTGCAGCAGGAGGGTGTGGACGCGGAAGCGGCGCACGCATCGTTCGTGGCCGTGTCGGCCGCTTTCGAGGCCGTCCTGGACGAGCTGGAGGCGGATGCGGCCCTCGGCGCTGGGCGTACGACTGCCCCCAGTGCTGCAGCTCGCGGGGGCGGCGCGAAGCCACGCAAGCGGCGAACATCCACGGTGAAAGACGCGAGTGGCGTGCGCCATAAGAGCCTGGGCGAGGTGCTTTGTGAGGTGCTCCGAGAGGACCCGTCGTCCGCGCGCCACGTGTGGGAGGACGTCGTCGCGCAGCAGTGCGAGGTGCGGGAGACAATGCTCGATGAGCTCTTCCGTGCGTGCGCGTCGAATGGCGAGGGCCTACCCGGCGCGCTTGCCATCCTGCGCGATGCGACGCGACGTGGCCTCGTCAGCACGCGCGTGCGCGAGGCCGCCATGGTGAGCTTGATCAAATGGTGCAAGGAGGACGCCGACTCGTTCCGAGCGATCCTGGCGGAGGTGAACGAGCAGGAGAAGACACCCGAGACGATCGAGATGCTGAGCAACGCCAACTTCCTGTACTCGGGCTACGCGGACGGCTACAATATCAAGAGGTGAGAACCGTGGCGGCGCGGCGCAAACTCCAGTTTTCCAGTGAAATCAACACAGAGAAGCACGCCATCCCAAGTCGCTGTCGCGACTCAGATGTCAACATTGTGACCCATCGGAGCTCATCGGAGCTCATCGGGCAAAGATTCGGCCCGGAGCTCATCAGAGCTCATCGGGCAAAGATTCGGCGCCCGCCGCGGGCCCCGCCCTGTGCGGTGAGCGGTGCGTCCCACGTTGGACCAATTAAAGTTAGAATACCACAGCAAAGAATTGTTTGTTTTCATCCATAACAACACCCCGAGGACGTCGATAACCACGATGCCCTCGCTGAAAGCGACTGCAACCTGAGAGGCCAGCGCCACAGGGATGCGCCTTTGCGCGCGCCGTCGCGCGTCAGGTGCGCAGGCCCGCCCCTCGCCCTGACCCGTGTGTGACCCCTCTTGAGCGCTGAGGGCTCGTGTTGGCTGTTACGGGGTACAGTCCGCTACCTCGGGATTCGGGACTACCGCATCACGTGATAAGCGTTGTCAGTACAGTGAGTTCTCTGTTCAGGTCTCGTTCACAAACTTGTACAACGCCTCAACGCGCACCTTGAGTTGCGCCTCGTTGACCAGATCGATAAAATACGGTGTACCCTCGTCCCGATTGAACTCGTCCTTAGCGAAATCATTGTTGTCGATGTCCGTCACCAGGATGTATAGAATCCCCTTGAAATCTCCCGGTGCGCCGGCAAAGGCTTTGGCTTCGGTGATGACCTTCTCCGAGTACACCAGGTCGATGGCGGCGTACTCGAGGTTCGGCCACGACCGGAGCAAAGCAAAGAAGGCGCGCACTTCCTCGATTGAGCTGCGCCTCCAAGTTTGCCACCCGTCAGGACCAGATAGGCAAGCCTCCAACATGGGGAGCTTGGTGAGGTTTGGACAAGCCGTCTTCGCGTGTTTGAGTGCGGCAACCATAGATTTATTCAGGACCAGATGCGAGTACTCGCATTCGTGCTGGTCATGTCGGTCATGTCCCCCCAGGAGTCTCCACGAGAGCTCCTCCAGCCCCGGGCAAGATGAGACAATGTCGAGCAGTGTCTGCGATGAGGGCTTGACGCGGACCGAGAGCGTTCGCAGAGTAGAGGCAACAGTTGCAAGCGAGAAGGCAGGGAGAGGCACTGTCTCGCTCCCGTAATCGTCCATCGGAAAAAAGAAAGTCGCCACTAGGAACATCGATTTCAGTGCCGTTGTCTTTGACAGGACCAGCTTGAAGTTGTCCACAAACACGGTCATCTTCGCGGCTGCTTCGATAGCGTCCTTCGAGTAGCCCATTCCACCATGACTCCATGGGTTAGTGGCCCACAAGTTGTCCTCATCGAAGGTGAAAAACGGGATCTGAGAGGCTGGCACACAGCGGCGTTTCACCGCCGACCGGGTGGTGAAATGAGCCGGGCGGCTAGGATGCGAAAAATACTCGTATGGTGAAATGTCAATGTGCTCCATGCTGCTGAGCGCGGCGGCGGCATGGGCTTTCATCTCCTTCGACACGCGTGGCAGGACGACGCAAAGCCCCGTCATGCCAGTTAGCGTCAGGATCTGGTGGATCTCGTCGGCGGCCAGGCGATCGAAAGGGGACTCCATCGTGGTGCGGCCGACACAAGTGCGGGACGGATCGACGAACCAGAAGTCAGGAAACTTCAGAGTTGTCGAGAGTGGTAAGGGCGGTGACTAGCAATAAAACACTCCGTGTCCCTCGGCGCCGCCCATAACGCAGGAGTTGGGGTGCGGGGGGGATGGACCTTCATACTTGTACCTGTCCCACGACATGAATGTGTGCACCATCCAGGCCATGGAGCCATGGCTGGTTGCTCTCGAGCGCATCACCCAGTGGGATATTCGGCCACCTCCTCTTCCGGTCTGCATTCTGCCGCATCTGCTCCTTGGCGACAAGGAGAGCGCGCACGACCTGGCTGCGCTGCGGCAGAACGCGGTGACTCACGTGCTCTGCTTGGCCACGGATTCGAGCCTTTCCAAAGAGCAGCTCGAGGCGGCGGGCATCGTCTACCACCACATTGCAGCCCTCGATCCGGCCGGTGACGACTTGCTGCCGCACGTGGAAGCGGCCTCCGAGTACGTCTCTGGGGCGCGTGACGCCGGTGGCCGCTGCCTGATTCACTGTCATGATGGCATCGACAGGAGCGGCTTGCTCGCCACGGCGATGTTGATGTTGCACGAGCGGCTGCCCATCGTTGAGGCCGTTCGACGCTGCAAGCTCGCCCGCGGCGTCGTGCTCGAAAACGAGAGCTTCCGCACTCAGCTCTGCTGCTTCGCGCAGCGCCACGGCCTGCTGGGCGACGAGCCCGATCCGGAGAGTGTTCGTATGCCCGGACCAGAGGATCAGACTTGGCAGCGGCGCGGCAAGTGGGAGGCCTTCTACTCGGGCCTCTTTCGGCCACACTTGGAGTCGGTCCCCGACAGGCCCCCACCGATTGAAGCGCTGCCGTGGCGCTCCAAGTCCGCCACACCCGAGCTGCTCACATGGATTCATCAAGGGCGACTGCCCACGACGGCGCGTTGCGTCGAGCTCGGATGCGGTACTGGCGAGAACCTGTGCGCACTCGCCCGTGCCTCGGCCTTCGCGCTCGGGATCGACGTCGTCGCGGCCGCGGTGACCGCCACGAACGCCGCTCTCTCTCTCGCCAAGTTGACGAACGCCCACGCGGTCGTTGCCGACATCCTCTCCATGCGCGCTGTCGTGGGCGCATACGGCAAGGGAATCGGCACGACGGCACGGGAATCGACGAAGTTGACGAAGCGCTGCGACGGAGGCGGCGGCGGTATGCCCGTTGAGATTGCGCCCTCGGACGGCGGTGGCATGGCCTTTGACTTCGCACTCGATGTGCAAACATTCCATTGCGTTCGAAAGGTGGACCGAGTTGCCGCGGCGCTCGCTTATGAATCCCTCCTGCGACCGGGCGGCACGCTATTGATGCTGACGGGCAATGCGGACGAGCCCGTCGAGAGGGGGCCGGAGCGCCTCACGCGCGCAGAGGTGCAGGCGGCCTTTGACGGGACGGAGCTGCGGCTCGAGCGCCTCGAAGCGTTCCGATTCGAGTGGACGGACGCATACCGCCGCCAACCATTCGACGAGCCGCCGCTCGGATGGCTCTCGGTGTGGACTCGACGCGCTCCGGTGCCTTTGGTTAGGAAAGGATCGTAGCGTAGCAAATTTTCCCACAGGAACTTGATGAATCCCCTCATCAAATGCTTCCAGACAGTTTCAAATCATACTTTGCGACGCACCTCGAAGGAGCGCTCGACGTGCGCTTGTGGCTTCACCAGCATTGGCACGCCGCCGATGACGCTGGCGGCGACGCGCGCCAAGCTCGAGGAAGCGACGCGGCGCGAGTCTGCGGCCTTGGGACTCACCTCGAGCGCCAAGCGCCTCCCGCCCGCCCGCATTATTGGCCAGGGGCGCCCCGACACCGGCGCGGTCGTCGGCGTTACCGACCCGGCGCGCACAGGCACGTCGGCCTCGGACTCGTTGCTGAAGTCGTCCGCCGTCCAGCTCAAGCCCCTGCTGCGCCTGCACCGCGAGCTCGCACGCGAGGGCGTCATCGAGCTCGTGGACGCGGCGTCCGAACTCGACTCTCGCTCGCTTGCATCGCGCTCGCTCACCGCAAGCCCGACCCCGCTCCCGTTGGCCATCGAATTGCCGCGGACGGGGCAGCCGCTGCAATCGTCCAAGTCGAGCCCCATACTCAAGAACTCGCCGCGCGCTCCGCTCTCGATGGTCGACGGCTTGCTCGAGCGCGCCGTGACCGCCATGCATCGCGAGCGTCTGCCGCTGCGGAGCTTTGCAGAGCAGCGCGAGGATGCGTTGCGACGGACACTGGGCGAGATTCCGACCGCGCCGTACACGATGGCCGACGTCGAAGGGCTGCGCGTCTCCCGGACACGCCGACCCGGCACCAGCGGCGATGGCGCGGGCGGCGGCGTCTCGTGGGCGGTTGCAGCTCCAACGGGCGCCATGTCGGGCGCGGGTACTGTGGCAAGCAGGCCGACAGGCGTGGCCCTAGCGGATGAGTTTGCCCTGCGTCAGCAGCAGCTGCTGAGTGCGACGACGCTGCCGCCGCCGCCGATGAGCCTCGCCAGCCAGTCGAGCAGCCGGGCGGGAGGAGGGCGCACCGTACCCGCCCATGTCCCCTCGACACGATCCGAGGCGGTGAGTGCCGAGTGCTGCGCGGAGTGCTGCGCGGAGTGCCACTGCTGTGCGCTGACTGGCCCCGATCGGCCCTCCCCTACAGGTACGTTTGGGGGAGCTACTCGACTCTCTCCTCGCGCAGCAGCAGGGTGGCTGGGACCATCTGTGTCAGGTGCACGACACCACGTTTGCCGAGGCCGTCCTCCAGGTCGCCAACCACTGCGCCGAGCGCGGCGAGCTGCTGCAGCGCCTACGCAAGTTTACGCAGCTGTGCGTGCGCACCGAGAAGGAGGTACGCATGGAGCTACGCAAGACGACCGAGGAGCTACGAGCTTGCGCGACGAGAGCGGACTCAGAGGCGGCGCGTGCGAAGGGCTTGCAGGCCGAGGTGGAGAGCGCCCAGGCGAAACTGGATGCCCTCCGGGCGGGCATGGTGCGCCTCAAGATGCTGCGAGCGATCCACTGTTGACTATTGATGATTGATGACACATGATTGCCTCCCTCATCAGGTGCGCCTCAAGATGCTGCGGGCAATCCACGGGCGCAAGCTCGCGACCGCAGATCTGCGCGTAAAGGAGCTCGAGCGAGAATGCGATCTGCTCAAGGGCCAGGTGCGATGCCTTTGGTAGCCACTGATGGCCACTGATGGCCACTGATGACGATTGAGGATCGCTGATGGCCCCTGATGGCCCCTGATGACCCCTGATGACCCCTGATGACCCCTGATGACCCCTGATGACCCATGACGGCAGGTGGCCGACGCCTTCGAGGCGGGGATGGCCGAAGCCGAGGCGCAGGAGCTTCTCGGCGTCGGCCCCGATGGCAAGAAGAAGAAGGGCAAGGGACAGAGCGGCATAGACTTACTCGCTGCCCAAATGGAGAACATGAAGCGTATGCTTGAGGAGAAGGATGCGGCGATGCGTCAGATGGCCGAGGAGAAGATGGAGGCGGAGGCACAGCTCAAGGCGACCGAGCAGGAGGTGAATGCCCTCATGTGCGGGATCACTGGGGGGCCCCTGACGCCCGGTGCGCGCGGCGGTGGCGGCGGGTTTGGAGACAAGGACAGTCCCGGCGGTGGCAAGAACAGTCCAGGCGGCAAGAAGGGCGGCAAGGGCGGCAAGGGCGGCGGCAAGGGCGGCGGCGACCAGCAAGGTTTCGAACCTCTGGATCCCGAAGAAGCGGCGGCGCTCGCGGCGGCGCTGCCCGCGGCGCAGCGCAAGCTGTTCGAGAGCATGAGCGAGACGGAGCAGGCGAGCACCTCTGATTGCCTCCTTATGGGCATTTGATGCACCTCTGATTGCCTCCTAATGGGCATTTGATGCACCTCTGATTGCCTCCTAATGGGCATTTGATGCCCCTCTGATTGCCTCCTAATGGGCATTTGATGCACCTCTGATGGGCCTCTCATGGCCTTTGATGCACCTCTGATTGTTTCTAATGGGCATTTGATGCACCTCTGATTGCCTCCTAATGGGCATTTGATGCACCTCTGATGGGCCTCTCATGGCCTTTGATGCCCCTCTGATGGATTGTCTGTACTCGTCGGACCACCAGCCCCGAGCCGCCTTACCGCCCCCCCGCCTTACCGCCTCCCCCGCCTTACCGCCATCCCCGCCTTACCGCCACCCCCGCCTTACCGCCCCCCCTGCC
>Ga0210244_101574_pt1 | contig 17837 bp, 15 predicted proteins | sample ChrtobMetaP3_0mM_FD_155473 | JGI IMG/M metagenome (GOLD analysis project Ga0210244, IMG submission 155473) | Chrysochromulina tobin associated microbial communities from unialgal haptophyte culture, Seattle, Washington, United States - P3_0mM | ecosystem: Host-associated > Algae > Haptophytes >...
AAACGGGCAGTGCCAATGCAGAAACTGCGTTGAATTCGCCGATTCTGGGTCGCCCTGTTTCATGTCGTGGCAAGCCCCCTGCTATCGGCTGGCGTCAATCGTGTTTTGAACACCATCCCTAGGGGATTATTTGGCTTGGATTTCGGCTCTGTAGCTGTTTCTGGAGGCTACAGCGCCGTCGCCGGCCCGCTCCACAGGTCCAGCGGCGGGTCGGCCGCCACCGCGCGCAGGATGTCGGTGCGCGAGATGAAACCCGCCAGTACACCGGCCTCATCGGTCACGGGCAGACCCGGCAGGCCGGTATCAAGCAGCACCGCAGCCACCCGGCGCAGGGCGGTGTCGACCGCCACGGTGGGCACGGGGCTGAGCATCACTTCCGACACGGGGCGCCGGGCCAGCTCGATCGCCTGCTTGATGGCGCCGGGCTCGGGCAGCAGGTCCAGCGGGGCCATGTCGGCGCGCAGCAGCAGGCCGATCACGCGGCCCAGCGCATCCACCACCGGCGCCTGCGCCACATGGTTTTCGGCCAGCGTCTGCCACGCATCGTTCACGCGGGCGTCGGGCGGCACGCTCAGGCCGCCCACGGTCATCACATCGCTCACGCGGGTGAGCGGCTGGCGGGCGGGCTGCGGGCCCTGTTCGGTCTGGGCATAGGCGCTCACCGCGTCCTGCATGCGCAGGTTGACGGACGGGCGCGCAGCGGCTGGCGAAGTGGCGGTGGGCAGGGCGCCCGATGAACCGGGAAACGTGGGCTCCTGGCCCTCCAGCGCCCGGGTGCGCAGGGCCTGCGGGCGCTGCACGCTGCGCACGGCAGCAATGCGCGACAGGTTTTCCGGGCTCCCGCGGAACATCTGGCCTGAAGGGCCGAACACAAAGAACATGGTCTCTCCTGTGGTGCAGGCCGCACCGGGCCGCCGCGTGAACACGCCATGCCCAGGTTATCGGCATGCGGGTGCGGTGGATGCAGGGGCAGTGTGTATCGGGGTTTTGCAAGCCTTACGCGCGACAGCGTACCGCGTGCCAACCCTTCTACACTGCCAGCCATTGTGTCCCCCATGGAGCCCCGCATGATCGACCGCGCCGCCATTGCCGCCGCACGCCAGAAGCTACTCACCCACCCCGGTTTTTTGCGCACCACGCCCCTCATGCGCCTGCCGGGCGCCGCGCTCGGCGTGGCTTGCGCCGAGGTGTGGCTCAAGCTGGAGCAGACGCAGGTCGGCGGCAGCTTCAAGGCCCGCGGCATGCTGTACCGCCTGCTGGCTAACCCGGTGCCCGACAGCGGCGTGATCATTGCCTCCGGCGGCAACGCCGGCATTGCCGTGGCGGCCGCGGCACAGGCCCTGGGCGTGCGCTGCGAGGTCTTCGTGCCCGAGGTATCGCCCGAGGCCAAGCGCGCGCGCCTGCGTGCGCTGGGGGCCGAGGTGGTGGTCACAGGCGCGGCCTACTCGCAGGCCTTTGAAGCCTGCGTGGAGCGCCAAAAAGCCACCGGTGCATTGCAGGCCCATGCCTACGACCAGCCCGAGGTAGTGGCCGGCGCGGGCACGCTGGCGCTGGAAATGGAAGAGCAGGGCGGCCGCCTGCCCGACACGGTGCTGGTCAGCGTGGGCGGCGGCGGCCTGATTGGCGGCGTGGCCGCCTGGGTGCAAAGCCGTGCCCATGTGGTGGCGCTGGAGCCTGAGCGCGCGCCCACGCTGCACGCTGCGCGCGCTGCGGGCCAGCCGGTGGATGTGGAGGTGGGCGGCCTCGCTGCCGACTCGCTGGGCGCCCGCCGCATCGGCAGCCTGTGCTGGGACATCAGCCAGCGCCACATCCACGACGCCCTGCTGCTGCCCGATGACGCCATCCGCGCCGCCCAGCTGTGGCTGTGGAAGGAACTCAAACTGGCCGTGGAGCCCGCCGCCGCCCTGGGGCTGGCCGCACTGCAGACCGGCGCTTACCAGCCCCAGCCGCAGGAGACGGTGGCACTCATCCTGTGCGGCGCGAACTTCGATCCCGCCAGCCTCGCCTGACGGGCCCCCTGCTCGTCGCAACTGGCGCGGCCAGCGCCAGCGCCCCCGCGCAAGGGCCGCCCCGCCGCGCCGGGGGGCGCCGCCAGAGGCCCTGGGGGAGCTACGGTCGGGGCTCTAAAATCCACACATGCTTGACATCCTCCTTCTCCGCAAAGACCTCGACACCACCATCGCGCGTCTGGAAACCCGCAAAAAGCCCCAGGCCTTCCTGAACGTGCAAGCGTTCCAGGCCCTGGAATCCGAGCGCAAGACGCTGCAGACCCGCACCGAGGAACTGCAGGCCCAGCGCAACCAGCTCTCCAAGCAGGTCGGCATGCTGATGAGCCGCGGCGACAAGGACGGCGCCGAAGCCGCCAAGGCCCAGGTCGCGGCGGGCAAGGTGGAGCTGGAGCAATCTGCCGCCCGGCTGGAGCAGATCCAGGCCGAGTTGCAGGCCATGCTGGCCGCCGTGCCCAACCTGCCGCACGAGTCCGTGCCCGTGGGCAGCGACGAGCACGGCAACGTGGAAGTGCGCCGCTGGAGTCCTGGCGACAAAGGCCCCGCCACGTTCGACTTCGAGGTGAAGGACCATGTGGACGTAGGCACGCCGCTGGGCCTCGACTTCGACATGGGGGTCAAGCTCTCGGGCTCGCGCTTCACGGTGATGAAGGGCCCGATAGCCCGCCTGCACCGCGCCCTGAGCCAGTTCATGCTGGACGTGCAGACCGGCGAACACGGCTACACCGAATGCTACGTGCCCTACGCCGTGAATGCCGACTCGCTCAAGGGCACCGGCCAGCTGCCCAAGTTTGAAGGCGACCTGTTTGCCGCCAAGAAGGGCGGCCAGGACGGCGAGCCCGTGCCGGACAACGCGGCGCTGTACCTCATCCCCACCAGCGAAGTGCCGCTCACCAACTTTGTGCGCGACGTGGTGGTGGCCGAATCGGAGCTGCCCATCAAGCTCACGGCCCACACGCCGTGTTTTCGCTCCGAAGCCGGCAGCTACGGCCGCGACACGCGCGGCATGATCCGCCAGCACCAGTTCGACAAGGTCGAGATGGTCCAGATCGTGCACCCCGACCAAAGCTACGAAGCCCTGGAAGAAATGACCCGCCACGCCGAGGCCGTGCTGCAAAAGCTGGGCCTGCCCTACCGCGTGATGAGCCTGTGCACCGGCGACATGGGCTTTGGCGCCGCCAAGACCTACGACCTGGAAGTGTGGCTGCCCGCGCAGAACACCTACCGCGAGATCAGCTCGGTGAGCAACTGCGAGGCCTTCCAGTCGCGCCGCCTGCAGGCGCGCTTCAAGAACGCCCAGGGCAAGAACGAGCTGGTGCACACGCTCAACGGCTCGGGTCTGGCTGTGGGCCGCACGCTGGTCGCGGTGCTGGAAAACTACCAGCGCGCAGACGGTACTGTCGAGATTCCTGCTGTTTTGCGCCCCTACATGGGCGGGCTCGCAGAGCTGTCCCCAGCGGCCTGACCTGACACCCCCATGCGCAGCCCTCGCCAGGGCGCTGAAGCCCCAGGGCCTGCCCGCGACACAAGAACGCAGGCAGGCCCTGTTGTTTTGGGTCGCAGCCAGGGCAGGAGTCTTTCAAATCAGGACAATGCAGGCATGACCTCTCCCGCTACTACTCCTGCTGACATCGCCAGCGCCCCCATCCGCCTCACCCAGTACAGCCACGGCGCAGGCTGCGGCTGCAAGATCAGCCCCAAGGTGCTCGACGTGATCCTTGCGGGCAGCGGTGCCCAGCACCTGGACCCGCGCCTGTGGGTGGGCAACGCATCGCGCGACGATGCCGCCGTGTACGCGCTGGACGAGGAGCGCGGCGTGGTCTCCACCACCGACTTCTTCATGCCCATCGTCGATGACCCGTTCGACTTCGGGCGCATCGCCGCCACCAACGCCATCAGCGACATCTACGCCATGGGCGCAGACCCCCTCATGGCCATCGCCATCCTGGGCTGGCCCGTGAACGTGCTGCCGCCCGAAGTGGCGCGCGAGGTGGTGCGCGGCGGCCGCGCGGTGTGCGATGCGGCAGGCATTCCGCTCGCAGGCGGGCACTCCATCGACGCGCCCGAACCCATCTTCGGCCTGGCGGTTACAGGCGTGGTGAACCGGCGGGACATGAAGCGCAACGACACCGCCACGGCGGGCAGCCGGCTGTACCTCACCAAGCCGCTGGGCATCGGCATCTTCACCACGGCCGAGAAGAAGGCCCTGCTGCGCCCGCAGGATGTGGGGGTGGCGCGCGACGTGATGTGCACGCTGAACAAGCCGGGCAGCCGCTTTGGCAAGCTGGCGGGCGTGACGGCCATGACCGACGTGACGGGCTTCGGCCTGTTGGGGCACCTGGTCGAGATGGCCGACGGCAGCGGGCTGACCGCCGTCATCGACACCGCCGCCGTGCCGCGCCTGTCGGGCGTGGAGCACTACCTGGAGCAGGGCTGCGTGCCAGGCGGCACCCTTCGCAATTTCGACAGCTATGGCGCCCGCATTGCCCCGCTGCCCGATGCACAGCGGCACCTGCTGTGCGACCCGCAGACCAGCGGCGGCCTGCTGGTGGCCGTGGCACCGGAAGGCGAGGGCGAGTTTCTGGCCCTGGCGGCCGGTCTGGGCCTGCAGCTGAGCCCCATCGGCGAGCTGGTGGCAAAGCGGCCCCTGGCGGTCGAGTTCCGCTGATGGCCGAGAACCTCAGCGACTTCCGGCACATCTTTCTGAACGATGTGCCCATGATGGACGTGCGCGCGCCGGTCGAGTTTGGCCAGGGCGCCTTCCCCGGCGTGGTCAACCTGCCACTGATGGATGACGACGAGCGCCAGAAGGTCGGCACCTGCTACAAGCAGCAGGGCCAGCAGGCTGCCATTGCGCTGGGCCATTCGCTGGTATCGGGCGACATCAAACTTGCGCGCATTGCTGCCTGGGCGGCCTTTGCGCAGGCGCATCCACAAGGCGTGCTGTACTGCTTTCGCGGCGGGCTGCGCTCGCAGATCAGCCAGCAGTGGCTGCAGGCCGAGGCCGGTATTCCGTACCCGCGCGTCATCGGTGGCTACAAGGCCATGCGCGGCTTTCTGCTGGAGACCACACAGGCTGCAGCGCAGGAGTGCGACTTTGTCGTGCTCAGCGGTTCCACTGGCACGGGCAAGACGGAGGTGATTGCGCAGCTCCCCCACGGCATTGACCTGGAGGGCCATGCCAACCACCGGGGCTCCAGCTTCGGGCAGCGCACCACGGCGCAGCCGGCACAGATCGATTTCGAGAACCAGCTGGCCATCGACTTCCTGAAAAAACGCGCGCGCGGCCATGCGCGGTTTGTGGTGGAAGACGAAGGCAAGCATGTGGGCAGCCGCGCGGTGCCGCTGGAGCTGCGCCTGCGCCTGGAGCAGGCACCCATCGTGTACCTGCACGACACGTTCGAAGCGCGTGTGGAGCGCATCCTGCGCGACTATGTGGTGCTTCAGTGTGCGGACTTCACCGCTCTGCTGGGCTCCGAGGCAGGCTTTGATGCCTATGCCACCCGCCTGCTGGCCAGCCTGGACAAGCTCGCGCGGCGTCTGGGCGGCGACCTGCACCAGCGCCTGCGCGCGGTGATGCAGGCTGCGCTGGCGCAGCAGCAGCAAAACGATGCCAGCGCGGGGCTGCATCGTGAATGGATCACGGCGCTGCTCAGGCACTACTACGACCCCATGTACGCCTACCAGCGCCAAAGCCGCGCAGGGCGCATCGTGTTCGAGGGTGAGCGGGCAGAGGTGGTGGCCTACCTGCGTGATCGCGGCGTGGGGAACGCGCCCTGAGGACAAGGCGGCCGCGCCGATAGAGGAATGTCGGCCCGATACCCGCATCATGGGCAGGCAACTGACATCCGATATTGCGCCCACCAAATCTGGCTATAATCGCAGGCTTCGACACATTGGAGAGGTGGCAGAGTGGTCGAATGTACCTGACTCGAAATCAGGCGTGGTAGCAATATCACCGTGGGTTCGAATCCCACCCTCTCCGCCAGTACATGACCCCAAGTGATTGATTCACTTGGGGTTTTTTGTTTTTTGTCCTGTGCGGTATGCCATCTGGTATGCCATGGCGCATTGTTTATTCTTACATCTGTTTGGGCATTGTTGGAGCCCATACAACGTCTAAGACCTAGCTGCATTCACCATTGCCCAGCACGCCATGTTGTGGGCTCCCCGTCGCGACTCAAGTAATGATGCCGGCCGACTCGGTGTGAGCGCTTTTCGGAATCGACGCCATAGGGCTGCAATCAGTGCCGAACAGTTGCTACCGGCAGTAACTCCACTCCGGTCCTTTTCACCAGCTCCTGATAGCTGATCGGCCGATCCACCGTCTCCCCCTCGCGGTTCGCTTGCCAATGCGCCCAGGCCTTATTGGTCGTGGCGTCATAGACCAGCTTGTACAGATAGGTCGGCACCTTCACCCCATTGGCCCCAATGCGCGGCCCCGCATCTGTGAACACCGGCCCGGTGATCACAAACACATCACCCTTTGCCCGCTTCACATAGTGGCGCGTGTCCTGCTCGATCTTGTTCCAGGCGCCCCCGTTGTGCTGAGCGTTTTGGGGAACCATGTTCGCCAAGCTGAAGCTCTGCGCCATGGCCGTCGGCGTCGGCATATCTCCCGCAGGTGCCATATGCCCACGGGAGTAGCCTGAGTTCTTGTAGTCCTCCAACTCCGCCCGCTCGCCACTGGGCAAACGTGCATCTGCAAAGAACCGCTTCGCCCGCTTCTCATCGGCATCCTCGATGAGCCTGCGGTTCAGGCGTTGGGCAACAAACACCGGTGTCTTGGTGGTTCCGGAGTGCAACACCGCAAACGCTTCATAGCAAAGCTCGCGCAACTGCGGCCGGGGTGTGATAGCCGGTGGTATGCCATTCGCAAAGAACTGCGGGCACTGAGCAAAGGAGGTGGGTTCGGGTGTGAGCAGCGCCGCACTGTCGAACTGCGGAGACCGTGCCCAGGAAAGATTCGGGAGAGCAACGCTGGCGAGAGACAGGGCCAGCACAGCTGCCAGGCGCACATGGCCTGGCCAAGAGAACAAACGATTCACAGAAGAGGCATTCGAGTCGAATTTGACGGAGCCCGATTGGAGCACCGTTCACCTCTCACTTTGGGCCCGAATGCTCGGATCCCGCAGGGTTTTACAGCTGCTTGCAGAGATGGGGCCACCAACAGAAAGGGCTCCCCAAAGGGAGCCCGATCTGCCTGCCCGCCCCTGCGGTTCAGTTAACACTCCCCATGGCAGCAGCACCCGCAAATGCAAAGCGCCACCACCATGGGAAGTCCCGCAACTGCTTCAACCAAACTCAAGCAGTTGGTCTACCCATTACATGGCGCTGAATTCGCCGTGGGGGATCTGGCCAGTGCGCACGGCTTCGGCAGCCTGGGCACGCACTGCTGCGCGGTCGGCGTTGGACTTGTAGGTCACCACGCGCGAGCCTGCGGGTTCCATGCTGTGGCTCTTGGCTTCCACTACTGCTTCGGCTTGCACTTCAGCACGGGTGCGGTTCGTGTCGAACTTCAGGGCGAATTGCGAGCCATCGGCTTCGTCAGCATGGGCGCCAAACGAGGCGAAAGCAGCAACAGCAGCGATGGAGAGGAAACGGGCGGTCTTGTTCATGATGAAAATCCTTGAAAGTTAAAAAAGCGTCTCAAAAAAGCCGGGTCAAAAACCATTCCTGAACCGGGTTCGGTGAGTCGCCTTGCGGGTTCGGCTCATCGATGGGTTGAACTGTACGCCGATGGTGTCCACGGAAAAACCACCCAGTCGCAAACTAACTGTTCCAGTATTGAAAACAATCTTTCGGAACCTTTCTACGCCGTGCCTCCGCGCCTTCGCGTCTCATTAACCTGGCCTTCAACTTGACTTCAAGGCCGTCAAAAACTCCCGCGCATTGAGCTGGCTCTTGTCCTCCATGCAGTTGTTGAATACCGCATGCGGATACCGCACCGACCGCGCAATCGGGCTGTATCGCTGAGCGAGTGCCTGCAACTCAGCGGAGGTGTACGCATAGTCAAACCGCTCTGCCGCTGACTTGGCAGGCATCCCGTACGCCACTTCATTGCGCCCATGCAGCCTGAGCAGTGCATGGTCGGGATGGGTGGTCTCCCAGATCGCCGGAACACTGTGCGGTGATCCTTGCGGCCCATCCACGATGGTGTGGACCAGGCCCAGGCTCCTGAGCAGGCCCAAGGTGTCTGCCGTCACCGCATCGTTCTCCCACCAACTCGGATGCCGGAACTCGATGCTCAAGGTGTGGCCGGGAAGATGCTCCAGGCAGTGCTCGATGTGCGCCATGGCAACGGGGTGGCGCACCACCTTCGGTGAAAACTGGAAGTGCACCAGGCCCAGCTTGTCGTTGACCTGCAAGGGCACCAGGCAGGCCACAAAGCGCTTCCACAGCTCCTCCCGAAACTCCGCTGGCATGTCCTTGTAGACCAGGCGCCGACCCGGCCCCAACGCCTCCTTGATGTCCTTGGGCAAAACATCTGTACCGGTCCACTGTCCAGTGAACAGGCTGAAGGCCTTCACGTTGAACACAAACCCAGGTGGTGTGCGTTCTGCCCAGTGCTGGGCAGTGGTGACCGCAGGGATGGCGTAGTAGCTGGTATCCACCTCCACCAGGTTGAACTGCGAGGCGTAAAAGCGCAGCCGCGCTTCAGGTGTCTTGGCCGTGGGTGGATAGAACTTGCCGCAGTCGAGCAAGGTCTTGTCCGACCAGGAGGCAGTCCCGACCAGGGGGTTGAAGCCCGAAATATGGAGGGCGAAAGAGTGCTCCATGGGGAGGCCTCCTTGGGTTCATCCTACATGCGCATTTGTGGCAAAAGCTGTATATTTATCCAGTATTCAACCACAGGAGAAGCAGCGCCATGCAAGTCATCGAATCCACCTATGTCGTCACCCTGCGCGACTACCCCGAAGAGATCCCTGCCAAGGAGCGGATTGCAGCAGAAACCCGGTATGCCCAAGCTCTGGAAAAGCAGCTCGGTGGCCCCGAGCAGGTCGCCGCTGCCCTGGACACCATGCATAGCCTGGAAGAGTCGCCGCCCGAGGTGGTGTCTCCTGGCGACCTCACCTTGCTCAAGGCCTGGGGTAAGGCCAGTGCGGCAGCTAAGCAGGCGGGGTTCCGGGATCTGGGGGAAGGGGACGGGGCGTACTTTGAAGTGCGGCTGGTGTGAGGGAGGTGATCCACTGAGGACACACCATGCCGATCAACGCGCCCTGGAACTACCCGGCCTTGATGTGCACGCCACCGGGCGAAGCCGGTGGTGTGTTCCCTGCGGAGATCGTGCTGCCGCTGGAGGCGAAGGCGTATGCGGTCACACGCGAGGGTGATATCTGGTGGGTGGCTTCGGGGGGGCGGACATTTGCTCAACCGCCCATTTGGCGGCTGAGCGCATGAAGCGAGCAAAGGGCGTCAGCGTACGGCGGCCGGGATCAAGAGCGTCAAAGGGCAGTGATCTGACGGCTTGGCCTTGTCGCGCGCGTAGGCAGCGTCCCCATAGTCCTGGCCCTTGGCTACGAGCGTGTCCTTGGCAAAACGATTCGCCAGTGACGGGGATAGCGCGAAGTGGTCAATGCCGAGATGGCACACCTGGTCCCACTCTTCGCCCTCCACTGTCTTTTTTCGGGCGTTGATTTCCGATTGCGCAACAACCAAGCTCGCGCCGGGTGGCTCGTTGTCGGATATCTCGCTCAGCATGGAGCCGACTTTGACGGAGGGAAGCAAGGGGGATGCTGCACTGTCCTTGGTGTCGATCCGCGCAGGATGCTTGGTGTCGTAGTTCGTCCCCTTTTGTCGTTGTTGCGGGGTCAAATCACTTTCCAGCAAGGTGCGGTTCCAGTCGCCAAGAACAATGAAATCCCTTTTGGCCTTCGCTTGCGCTTCTACCCAGGCTTCCAGCGGAGGGACCTGCTTTCTGAAGTCGCCACAGGCATGGACACGGCTCTCATCACCCAAGGGCTCGCTGCGGCAGCCCGCCTTGAGGTGCAGGTTGAGAAACGCCACCTCGGTGCCGTCGATGTTGGCAATCAGCTGAAGACCCGGCCTGATCTTTCTTCCCTCGAAGCTCATGATTCCCAGCGCGTCATATGGCTCGGCCGTCACCACCTTTACCTTGCCGCCCTTTCGGACCGCGAAGGCTATGTTCTGAGCCAGGGTGTCGTCTGGATTTTTTGGCTTGGAGAAATACACATCGAACTCTGCCGGAGGGAACACCTCGGACACGGCCATGTCATCTCCGATTTCCTGGAGAGCGAACAAGTCGGACTTCAACGCCATCCTGGCGCTGCTTAGGGCCTGAAGCTTCTTGGCGTAGTCAGATTCCGTATGAAGCGGCAGCGACTCTGGCTTGCCACTCATGGTCTTGCCGTTCAGTGCGTTGCAGTAGGTGAGATGCTTAGGTTTTTCCACCCCCTTGGCAGGTTCAACCCAGCCAAGAGGCTCGCAGTAGGCGCGCCACTCCTTGAACACTTTGGAACTCATCATGTGCTCCATGTTCCAGGTGGTGATAGACACCTGGGCGCTTGCACTGACAGAAACCAGTACGCTTGCCAGTGCCAGAAGACATGCATGCTTTCTCATCGTAGGACCCTCATTTGCGGTAGACCAGGGGACTGGGCGCAAATATGCCAAGTCGCAGGGATCTTGCAACGGAAAAATGACGAGCGTAGAGGGACAAGGTCGGACTATGGAGTAGAGCTGTTGCCGAAGATCGCTTTGAATCGCCTGAGGTGATTCAATATGACTGAAATCCTTCGCTCTGCAGATGACAATCTGTTACCGTGATGCACTCTTTTTGGGCCAGCGCAGATGCGCCTTTCAATTTCGAGGGAACGGGATGGCGGAAAACACAAAGGCAAGTAGCGGCGTTGTTGCGGCCATAGTCGCAGTGGTTCTTTGTATTGTTTTCCCCCGGAGCACTTGGGGCTACATCATTTTCATCGTAGGCGGTGTTTGGGCCTATCGCACGTTGTTTTCCGGTGCGTCGAAACATCCGAAATCGGATCCGCCTTCCCGGGCGCAAACGGCCGCCACAACGAAGGCATTGGAAGTATCAGCCAGGACAACGCAGCAAGCCGCGGTAGTTCGAGTATCAGAGGTTGGCCCACCGCCCGCCTCAGTTACGGCAACCTCTAGGTTTGTCCCAGATGAACACCCTGTATCCGTGGTTCAGAAGGCGCCATCTTCGATGGTCGCAGCGCATTCGCCACCATCTCCGAAAGCTTCAGCTCTCCCACGACGATTTGTGGACGACGAAACTCCAGTACCCGTCGTCACGAAAGAGCCTCCAAAGCAAGATAGCTACGCGATACCTCCCGCGCCGGCACATCTACAAGCCTATACCGGGCCAGGGCGTTGGCTTGCACCTGGAGAGAACATCGTCGTCGCCGGTAGTCTCATCAATGGCGGGATGATCTATGTCGGAAAGGAGCTAAAGGCTCACTCGGGCTCAACGGACCCTTGCCTCGTCAACCCCATCTTGCCGGTTGCTTCGCAAGCCAATGTGAGCGAGCGAGAGTTCGGTTATTGGCCCTCGTATTCTGAGATCACGCCTCGTGCTCGCAGGGCGTATCTGAGCTGGCTGGCGGGTGGGCGACGCGACCCTGAAGCTGAAATCGGCTACGTGTTCCTCTTCTTCTATGGCCTGGAACGCAGGGCCATTGTGGACGGTCTAAAAGACGAGCAAGCGCAGCGCGACCGGCCGGCTATTGCACAGGAGCTCCGGAGGCTGCTGGTCATCTACGGTGAGAAGTCGTTTTCTTTCAAGCGCTATGCCAGCGAGCTACTCAGTTGGCTGGAGGTATCGCATTTCTCCAAGACGCTCTACAACGATCCCGTTCCTTCGTTCCCTACGACCTTTGAGGTACCCCTCTATATTCGCCTTGCGCTTGGCCTCGCTGCGGTGGATGGAGTGCCAGTGCCGCCACATCTCGCGTTGGCTTGGGCACGCTTGGACCCGGCCAGCTATTTGCGAACTTCCGCCACCAGGTGCGCAGAGCAGTTCGACAAGCTCTTCCAGCAGCGCTACACGGAGACTTTCAAGCCAGGCATTGTTCTTCCGCGCAACAAGACCAAACTGAAACTGGTGTACCAACCTGCATCTGCGGGGTTCAGAGGGGTAAATGAAATCAAGCTGACTTTCGGTGACACGCCGGACGTGACGGTTCTGACGGCTCCACAAAAGCAGCTGAAAAAGATCGTAGACGCCGTCACTGACCAGTTGGATCCCTACAGCCGATATCTCGGCCGTAACCCAGACAGTCCCAATGCGCTGGAAGGCCTGCTGTTGCTGCCGCCAACAGTCTGGCCTGATGCGGCGGGGGATGCCTTAAAGGCTCTGCGGGACAGGGTCTCGGAAGGCTTCGTTGTTATGAAGCTTCAGGAGCTGCTTGATCTTTTCCAGGCGAAGACTGCTTTGAACAAGGAGCGCGCCGTAACGCTGGCCAAGACTCTGGAGTCCGTTGGCATTGGCATGGAACCCGATGTACTGGGCGGAGCACGAACACCAAAGGGCGAAGATCACGTGGTGCTTTACTCGGCAGCGGAGTCAAATAGCGCATCGGTTCGAACGGCCGCCTATCAGGCTGCGGCACTCACACTCCAGTTGGCGTCCGCCGTTGCCGGGGCCGACGGAGAGTTCAGTGAACATGAGATGACTCACCTGAGTGACCAAGTTCAATCTTGGTCGCATCTGACTGATGGAGAGTCAGCCAGGCTGTTGGCACATCTACGCCTGTTGGCAGTAGAACCTGTTTCGCTCACTTCCTTGAAGAAAAAGTTGGATCCGCTGGATGTGAAATCCAAGGAGACGATCGCAGCCTTCATGGCAACCGTTGCCCAGGCTGATGGATCTGTGACGCCGGCGGAAGTGAAGATGTTGGAGAAGGTCTACAAAACTCTGGGACTTGATACCAAGAAGGTTTTCACAGACGTGCATGCTGTTGCGGCTGGAAAAAACCCTCAACCAAGTATCTCTGCACAGCCTGCGGCCAAGGGGTTTCAGCTGGACACGGCAAAGATTGCGGCACTGCAGAAGGACTCCGAGCGTGTGTCTGCGCTACTGGCCGATATCTTCAAGGAAGAATCACCGCAGCCGACCATGACCGCAGTCGTTCCCGAAGCCTCCCCTCTGGAAGCCGAGGCAGCAGTGGCTACGGGTTTGTTTGGCCTGGACGATGCACATTCGGCTTTTGCACGCATGCTGCTGTCGCGGCCACAATGGACTCGCGAAGAACTCTTGGATGTCTCCTCAGACTTGGACCTGATGTTGGATGGTGCCCTGGAGCACATCAATGAAGTGTCGTTTGACGCTCATGACATACCGTTCACTGAGGGCGACGACCCTATCGATGTGAACCCTGAAATTCTGGAGAAGCTGGAAGCATGAACGCACCTATTCGCCCCAAAGAGCGTGACGCAGTTGTTCAATCCTTGCGTGCAGGCGTCGTCCCTCGGACGGGACAGCATCTCATCCAGGTAGGGCGCATCCGTGAGATTGAGACCTTGGTGAGCGACATGGTCCGCGTAGCCGATGGCGGTTCGTCGTTTCGCCTGGTCATCGGCGAATATGGCGCGGGTAAGACGTTTTTCCTGAATCTGGTCCGCTCCATTGCGATGGAAAAGAAGCTGGTCGTGGCCAGCGCCGATCTGAACCCTGACCGTCGGTTACACGCCAGTGGTGGGCAAGCCCGATCTCTCTATGCTGAGTTGATGCGCAATCTGGCAACTCGCACCAAGCCCGAAGGCGGGGCTCTCGGAGGCATTGTCGAGAAGTTCATTGCCACGGCAAAGTCAGAGGCCAAGGAGGCAGGCAGATCGACCGAAGATGTCATTCGCCACAAACTGGAGCACCTGACGGAGCTGGTCAATGGGTATGACTTTGCAGATGTCATTGCTGCCTATTACCGCGGCTTCGAAGAAGGCAATGAGCAGCTGAAGTCGGACGCTGTGCGCTGGTTGCGCGGTGAGTTCACGACCAAGACCGATGCGAAAGCAGCCCTTGGCGTACGCACCTATGTGGACGACGCCGCAGTCTATGACCAGCTCAAGTTGATGGCCAGGTTCGTGCGGCTTGCGGGCTTCAGCGGCCTGTTGGTCAGCCTTGATGAGCTGGTCAATCTCTACAAGCTTGCCAATGCGCAGGCGCGGAACTCTAACTACGAACAGATCCTGCGTATCCTGAATGACTCGCTGCAAGGTACCGCTGTGGGATTGGGTTTCACCCTCGGAGGAACACCCGAGTTTCTCCTGGACACTCGGCGCGGTCTCTACAGCTACCCCGCACTTCAAAGTCGCCTGGCCCAGAACACGTTTGCCAGCAGTGAACTCGTCGACTTCAGCGGCCCCACGGTTCGACTTTCGAGCCTGAGCCCCGAGGACTTCTACGTACTCCTCCAGAAACTGCGCCACGTCTATGCAGGAGGAGACACGACAAAATACCTTCTGCCAGATCTAGGCATTGCGAGCTTCATGGAGCACTGCTCCAAGCGCATCGGTGAGACCTACTTCCGCACGCCTCGCACCACCATTACTTCCTTCATCAACCTTCTTGCGGTCTTGGAGCAAAACCCAGGCACTGAATGGCAAACGTTGCTTGGCGGCCTGGAAGTGGCGGCTGATACAGGCGCAACAGGAGACCTGGCTGTGGAGGTTGAGGAAGGTGACGAGTTTGCCTCCTTCAAGCTCTGAACGCTGAACGCTGAGCGCTGCATGTCCGGGGCGAGTTCGTCTTTTCACCTTCTTGATGAGCGCATTCAGCGATTCATTTGGGCGGAGGGCTGGGAGTCATTGCGGGACGCCCAGGAGCAATCCATTCCATTGCTCATCCATGCCGACCGCGATGTCATCGTGGCAGCGGCGACTGCAGCAGGCAAAACCGAGGCGGCTTTTCTGCCAGCGCTCACGCATCTATTGCGGAGCGAGGAACCTCGGCTCATCGTCTACATCAGCCCGCTGAAGGCCCTCATCAACGACCAGTTTGGTCGACTCGACAAGCTTTGCGAACAACTGGATATCCCTGTTTGGCCTTGGCATGGTGATATTGGTGCAACGTCCAAGACCAAGTTCTTGAAGCAGCGGCACGGAGTCCTGCTCATCACTCCAGAGTCCCTCGAGGCATTGCTGTGCAATCGAGGGACATCTATCGCGGCGGTGTTTCAGATGACCGCTTTTTTTGTGGTCGATGAGCTGCATGCGTTTATTGGATCTGAGCGAGGAAAGCAGCTTCAATCCTTAATGCACCGCATCGAGAATGTCCTGCGCCGCAAAGTACCTAGAGTGGGCCTCTCGGCCACCTTGGGTGACATGGGCCTTGCCGCTGATTTTCTTCGGCCAGGACATGGAACAGGCGTCAGCATGGTCGTTTCTGCCTCTCGGGGAAATGAACTCAAGATCCTCGTAAAGGGATATGAGGAGCCTTTGGTTGTGCGGCAGGGTGGTGAGGAAGAGGCGCCCGAGCCTGCCACGCCCGGACTCATCGCGGCGCACATGTACAAGGCGCTGCGAAGTTCCAACAACCTTGTGTTCCCAAACTCCCGGCGCGAGGTAGAGCGCTACACCAATCTGCTGAACGGCCTTTGCGAGCGCAATAAAGTGCCTCAGGAGTTTTGGCCGCACCACGGTAGCCTATCCAAGGAGATCCGGGCAGAGACCGAGGCCGCCCTCAAGCAGAAGGAAGTGCCTGCCACTGCCATCTGTACCAATACCTTGGAGCTGGGGATCGACATCGGAGCTGTCAAGAGCGTTGTGCAGATTGGACCGCCGCCCTCAGTCGCCAGTTTGCGTCAACGACTGGGAAGGTCTGGGCGGCGAAAGGGCGAACCCGCCATTCTGAGAGGCTACTGCATCGAGGACGCGATTGATGTGCACTCGGGCTTTGGCACGAGATTGCGCCTGGGACTGGTGCAGACCGTTGCCATGATTTCTCTTTTGCTTGAAGGCTGGTTTGAGCCGCCTGTCACGCAGGGCGCCCATCTCTCCACGCTGGTGCAGCAGATGTTATCCGCCATAGCCCAGAACGGTGGCGCCACGATTGGTCAGTTGTACGCACTGCTGTGCGCTACGGGAACACCGTTCGAGGGAACGACCAAAGAAGACTTCATGTCGCTGGTACGTCACCTGGGAACAAAAGAGCTTTTGGTTCAGGACTCATCTGGGTTGCTGCTGCACGGCCCCCTCGGTGAGAAGTTCGTCAACCACTACACCTTCTATGCGGCCTTTGCGTCGGACGAGGAGTTTCGGTTGGTCGCCGGGACTCGGACCCTTGGGACGCTGCCTGTTTCTCAGATGCTGTCCATAGGGCAGCGGATCCTCTTTGCAGGCAAGACCTGGATTGTGGAAATGGTGGATGAGGCGCAGAAGGTCATCGTCGTCAAACGCGCCAGCGGCGGCGCTCCGCCTTTGTTTTCAGGAGGCTCTGGACGAGTTCACACCAAGGTGAGACAGAGGATGCGGGAGTTGTTGGATTCGACAGATCAGGTTGTTTTCATCGACGAAGTCGCCCAACGGTTCCTTGAGGAAGCTCGCTTCAACTTTCAGTCACTGAATTTGGCATCAGAGCGCTTACTTGACCAAGGGCATGAACTATTTGTTGTCACATGGCTTGGGGATGCTGCTAATGAGGCACTGGCTTGCTTTATGAACCAGCGAGGCTTTTCCGCAGCTCCCTCTGGCCCAGGCATTGAGGTGGTGAAAGGCGGCCACTGTATTGACAACATACTTGATGCACTCCTCGACGCAGCGCTCGTTGAGCAGCCATCGGCGAGCGAATTGCTAGAGGGTGCGAGAAATCTCGAAAGGGAGAAGTGGGACTGGGCACTACCTCCGGAACTGCTCAAGAAAGCATACGCAAGTCTGAACCTAGACATTGAAGCGGCCAAGAAATGGGTGACCTTAAATTTTCAAGTGCCTGAGGGTTCTACAGGGTAGTTCGGCCCTGAAGTTGAGAGAGAACGACGTCTGCGTTGCAGCGATTGCTGAATCGCCCCGGTTTTTGAGGACGCTCGACACTCTGAGAGGATTGAGCCATGAAGAAGACGAACAAGTTCTCGCCTGAGGTGCGTGAGCGCGCGGTGAGGATGGTGCAGGAGCAGCGCGGGGAGTACATCGCGCCTGCTGAGGCTGAAGCAAACTACTACCGGCAGCTCGCCAATCAGGCCACTGTGGAAGTGGGCTGACTTAAACCAAACAGCCTTCGCAGAAACCGGGGCGATTCAGTATTGGCCGAGATCAGGACGGAATGGATCTCGCGAGAGATTGAAGCAGCGGAGGTAAGCTCGATCTGAGTGCCATATCGCGAACATGTAGCCGGTCAATCTCGCGCAGTCTCAATTTTCCAGTGGCCATCGCTAAGAGCATTTCAGGTAGCGCGTCACCACTACCCGCATGCCAACCTCCAAGCTCCGCGAGAACGATTTCAGTGACCTGCGAGCTGTAAATCTCGTCCACTTCGTACATGAGCTCACTCGGTTTGGCTGCACGCAAAACGCTAGCTTTCAGGATAGCGTCGTTGTAGTTTAGAAATGTGATGGGATCCACCAACACGTGGCCATACACAGATTGCGCCAAACTCAAGACTTCTCCCGGCGACCCTGGCCTCGCTCCCAACTCTCTGTTGTTTGAGCGCGCTACGCAAAGCAAATTTGAGACAACCGTGAAAACGGTGGCTTGCGAAACGTTGGCAGTGCCATCGCTCGTATCTAAATAGTCGCCCCTGAAGAATCCCTGGAACCCGCATAAACACTGGCTTTTGGGGTGATCGCGGGGGCGCAGAACTCCCAGTTTGATTTCCAATAGGGGTTGATTTCTGGGAGTTCTGCCGTGATGTTTGCC
>Ga0210244_101581_pt1 | contig 17761 bp, 8 predicted proteins | sample ChrtobMetaP3_0mM_FD_155473 | JGI IMG/M metagenome (GOLD analysis project Ga0210244, IMG submission 155473) | Chrysochromulina tobin associated microbial communities from unialgal haptophyte culture, Seattle, Washington, United States - P3_0mM | ecosystem: Host-associated > Algae > Haptophytes >...
AACCTCCCGAACCATCGCCGCCGCCCCCATCGCCGCCACCGTCACCGCCGCCGTCCCCGCCGCCGCCGTCCCCGCCGCCCACGCCACCGCCCTCACCACCGCCCTCGCCTCCCCCGTTCCCTCCATCTCCGCCGTCGCCACCTTCATGGCCTCCGTCCCCAAGCCCTCCGCCCCCATCACCTCCGCCTACCCCACCATCACCACCAGCTCCTCCGTACTTGCCGCCGCCGCCGCCCAGCCCCCATCCACGCGCCCCGCCGCCGCCGCCGCCGTCGTCGACCGAGGTCACCATTTCCTTCCAGGCGGCGGGCACCCCGTCAGACTTCAATTCCACTGAGCGTGAAGCACTCCTGCAGGCTGCCGCGCGTGCGATCGGCTTCACGAACCGCGCGCCCCCTGGCTCCACAATCACGATCACCGCGGGGAACATCTCCCCTGGAGCGACAGGAGGAGCGTCGCCGCGGAGCGTCTCCACCGCCGGGAGCGGCTCAGTGGTCAACGCGGTCACCATCCAGTTCGCCTTCCCGACGGACGCATCGACAGCCGCAACTGTCCAGAGCACGGCCGTGAGCTTCACGACCCCGGTAGCGCTGCAGTCGGCGATCATGGCCGAACTCACGTCGCCCTCGGATGGCAGTGCACCTGCTTCACTGGCTATCGAGAGCACGGGCGACACCGGCCTTGTTGTGCTGAGCCCACCCTCGGTTACGGCGAAGTCGCTCTACGACCGATTGGTTCTCCTCAAGGAGTCTGTTGACCCGAGCGTAGCGCTTGCAGTCGTCTTCACCCTGTTTTTCCTCGCCGTCGGATCTCGTGCAGGTTATTTGTATTATCGTCGGCGGCAGGAGATCTGGAAGATGAGGAAGGAATATCCGCTGCCACCACATGCCCAGCCCGGAGCTCGCACTGTGGAACTGAAGCTGCGAGGCGAGTTCAACGACTTCAAGAAGAGTGCGGTCGCCCAAAAGGAGCTGCTCGAGAAGCTCGCAAAGTGCACCGGCAAATACGATGCCCGAGGCAATTTTGTCGATGCCATCGATCCGAAGCGGCTGTCGATTGTCAATCTGAAGGCAGGATCCATCATCGTGAGCATTTGCATCGCCGAGGATGACGTGGGCGCCGAGGCGGCGCGCGAAAAGGCTTCGGCCCAGAAGGTCGCCGCCGAGAAGGCGGCGCAGATCGCCGAATCGGCCGCGGCCGGGCGGCTGCAGCTCGGAGCTGCCACCAAGGTGAACGCGTTTGCCGGCCAGCTCAAGTCAAAGGCCGAGGCTGCGGCGATCGACAAATCTGCCAGATCCGCTGCTGCCGGGCAGCTGCAGCTTGGGGCATCGATCAAGGTCAAGGTATTTGGGGACAAGCTCAAGTCAAAGGCCGAGGCGGCTGCCGATAAGGCGGAGGCGGAGGCGCAGGCGGCTGCCGCCGCAGCCGCTGCAGCGCAGGCGCTCGCCTCTTCTAAGGCTAAGGTCGCGGCAGCCGTGAGGAAAGCGGAGGCGGCAGCGCTGCTGCGGGCAACCGAGGCCCAGGTGGCTGCCGAGAAGGCGGCGAGGGTCGCCAGATCCGCCGCTGCCGGACGGTTGCAGCTTGGAGCGTCAACCAAAGCAAAGACGTTTGGCAGCAAGCTCAAGTTACAGGCCGACGAGACTGCAGCGACCGCCAAATCCGCTGTTGCTGGGCGGCTGGAACTCGGGGCATCTACCAAGGTCAACTGGTTCGGCAGCAAGCTGAAGACAAGGGCCGAAGAGGAGGCCGCGCGGCGGGCAGAGGCCCAGGCGCCTGCCGACATCGCCTCTATCGCCGCCTCCATCGCTGCCACGGCGGTCGAGGTGGCGGTCGAGGCGGTGGTCGAGGCGGCGGCTAAGGCGGCGGCCGCTGCGGACGAGGTGGCTGCCAAGGCGGAGGCCGAAGCGGAGGCCGAGGCAGCCAATGCGGCGGCCCAGGCGGTCGAGGCGGAGGCCAAGGAAGCCGAGGCCGCGGCAGCCCTCGAGGCAGCCAACCGTGCCGAGGCGGCGGCCAAGGCAGCGGCAGAAAAGGCTGCTATTTGGAAGTCCAAGGCTGACAAGGCCGCCGCCGACAAGGCCGCCGCTGACAAAGCCACCGCCGAGAGGGCTGCTTCCGCACGGCTGAAGCTCGGGGCATCCACCAAAGTCAAGTCGTTCGGCAGCAGGCTCAAGTCTAAGGGGCTCAGTCCGTATACTCCGCTGAGTGCTCACGAGTTCGAGAACAAGCTGCTCGCCATGACGCCAGCGATGATGGGCTACGCAATTGGCCATCGCGTGCTCTCGCTGAAGGATACGACTCTTCGTAACCCTGATGGCTCACCGTCGACGCCCGAGGACCGAGTGCTGGAGGCCATTGTGGTCGCCATCTATGCGATCTCCAGGCTTGCCGTCCGCTGGGCCCGTCATATCTCCAAGTTCTCGAAGGACTGCCTCATCTTCTACTGGATCTGGGCACGCACGTGCTCGCTCGCCAAGGCCAAGGCGGGCACGCCGCCAGGCCCTGGCTTCGAGCGGTCCACGTGGGAGCGAGCTTGGGTGCGTGCAAAGAGCAAGATCGCTCCGAAGCGGACCAAAGAGGAGAAGGAGGAGCGAGAGGCGCACGAGCAGCGCGAACGCCAGCTCGACGTGCAATCTCTGTTCAAGTCACGAGGCAAGACCTGGCTTGACCAGAAGACAGTCCTCAAGCAGCAGCGGATCGACATGACGCGTGATCTGCAGAAGAAGGCAGGCATCATGGGCACACAAGCGCTCAACATCAAGCTTAGCAGGGAGGGCAAGCTTGCCAAACTCCTCAAGGGCAGGCTTGCACTCGAGGCGACGCTTGCCACAGCAGCCGAAGACGTCGCGCGCGCCCTCGACAACTTCGAGGACCTTGCCAAGGGGACGCTGTCTCAGCGCATGGGTTATTTGCAGGACGGGCGCTGGGTGGCGATGGGTGACGTGCTGCGCAAGGCCATTGAGGCAACGAGACCGCTCGCGGTCGACGCCTATCTTGCATTCGAGAGCATTGGCAAGGAAGAGAAGCAACTCGGGCTTGATAGCACGAACGACGAGAGGCGACGCAAAGACGAGGAAAGGCACCTCAAGGAGCGCGAGGCACTGGACAGAGCCGTTGAGCAGGTGAAGCAGCTTGGGCTTGAGGCCACGACCGCGGAGAAGCGCCTCAAGGAAGCAGAGAGGAGGCTTGCACTCGAGGCGAGGCTTGCCACAGCAGCCGAGGACTTTGCGCGTGCCCTCGAAAACTTCGAGAATCTTGCCAAGGGGACGCTCTTCCAGCGCATGGGTTATTTGCAGGATGGGCGCTGGGTGGCGATGGGTGACGTGCTGCGCAAGGCCATCGAGGCAACGAGACCGCTCGCGGTCGACGCCTTGAGCATTGGCAAGGAAGAGAAGCAGCTCGGGTTTGATAGCACAATTGGCGAGAGGCGACGCAAAGTCGAGGAGAGGTACCTCAAGGACCGGGAGGCACTGGACAGGGCCGTTGAGCAGGTGAAGCAGCTTGGGCTTGAGGCCACGACCGCGGAGAAGCGCCTCAAGGAAGCAGAGAGGATCCTCAATGAGGAGGTGCGTGCTGGGAAGCTCGCGAACGCAAAGAGGCTGCTTGCTTGGGAGGCGAAGCGGCTTGAGATGGACAAGCCGCCACCGCCGCCGATCTTGTCCGAGGAGGAGAGGATCCTTGTAGGCAATCTGCGTTTTGAGCGCAATCGCGATCCAGCGCGGCTCGCGTCGCTTGACTGGTCGTTCGGCCCCGACGGTAAGATGTCTGTGGACCTTAAACCGACGGGCACGTACGAGGAGGTTGAGGCCGCGGTTGTCGTGCAGGCAGCGATTCGCGGCAAGAAAGGCAAGAAGGAGAAGAAGGAGAAGAAAGCTAAGAAGGAAAAGGAAGTGCAGGCGAAGAAAGAGGACAGTGCGGCGGTCACGGTGCAGGCGGCTATGCGCGGCAAGAAAGGGAAAAAGGCGGCGCAGGAGCGGGTCGAGGAAATCAAGCAACAGGAGGGAAAAATGGAAGAAGAGGCAGCCACAGTCGTACAGACGGCCGCCCGCGGCCAAAAAGCCAAGAAGGAGAAAAAGGAGAAGAAGGAGAAGAAAGCCAAGGTCGAGGCGGCCGTGAAGATCGTGCAGCCACACGTTCGCGCTTTCATCGAGCGGCTCCATGCCAAGTGGACCCCCGCTGTCCTTGTGATGCAATCCGCGCTGCGCATGCGCCGGGCGATACGCGAGCGGAAGACACGCCAGCGGCAACGTGATGCGGTGTTGGCCGTGCAGATGCGCATCCGCATGCGGCTCGCAGTCTTGCAACGGAAGGCACGGATTCGAGCCAAGGAGCTGCTCGAAGCGGAGAAGAGGCTGCCTCGCGCTGAACAAGAGGCCCGCGCCGAAGCGGCCACCAAGGTCCAGGCCAAGGTGCGTGCGGTCCAAGCCAAAGCAGAGGTTGCCGAAATGAGGGAGAAGGGAGCCGCGGCGGAGGCGGAGTTAGCTTTCCCCGACGAGATCGCAAACGGGCCGCTGGCGCTGGTGGTAGCGACGACAGAGGATGAGGCGGCCGAGAAGGCAGCGACGGAGGCGGAGGCATTGCCCGAATCGGCGACGAAAGGAGCCAAGGGGAAGAAAGGCAAGGCAAAGAAAGAGGCCAAGGGGAAGAAGAAGGGGAAGGCTGGTGAGGAGAAGGAGGCCATTGTGAAGACGGCCGCCGAGGAGGCCGAACTGGCAGAGAAGGCGTCCAAGTTTAAGGAGGCGAAGGAGAAGATGGAGGAGAGGGTGAAGGTGGTCGAGAAAAAGATCCAGGACAAGAAGGACAACTTTGCCGCCACGATGGTGCAAATACGCTTCCGAATGAAGCTTGCACTCTTGAGGCGGAGGGCGCTGGCTCGGGCCAAGCAAGATGCGCTTGAGTTCCAGGCAGCTGCACTGGTTCAGTCAAATGTGCGAATGGAGCAGGCGAAGAAGGAGCGTGCGCGTCTGAAGGCGCTTCTGCCGCTCACGAAGGCGGCGATACGGCTGCAAGCGCGGGCACGCACCCACTTGGTACTGTGGACCATTCAAAGGGCAAAGGAGGCGGCCGCCGCGACCAAGATTCAGACACGGGTGCGCATGCGGCAGGCACACGCTGCAGTCAAAGCGAAGCGGCTGGAAGCGGAGCGTCTGGCAGCCGCAAAGGCGGAGGCAGAGCGGCTAGAAGCTGCCGCAAAGGCGGAGGCAGAGCGGCTAGAAGCAGCCGCGAAGGCGGAGGCAGAGCGGCTAGAAGCAGCCGCGAAGGCGGAGGCAGAGCGGCTAGCAGCTGCGAAAGCGGAGGCCGAAAGGCTGGCTGAGCTTGAGCGCGTGGCTGCCGAAAAGGCGGAGGCAGAACGGTTGGCAGCTGAAGAAAAGATGCGCCATGATGCCGCCGCCACGCGGTTGCAGTGTCGCGCGCGACAGCGGAGTGCGCAAAGGGAGCTCGTGCACCTCAGGGTGGAGGCCGTGGCGGCTAGGGTGGTGCTCGAGGCTCAATCGGCAACGAGAGTGCAGGCCCACGTGCGCGCTTATCAAGACAACAAGATAACAGCCATGCTCAAGTATGAGCGCGATTGCCCTCCCAAGGAGAAGAAGCGCCGCGCTAAGGCTGCCACGGCAGTTGCAGCCGCTCGACGCGCGATGAAGGCTAGGGCCATGATCAAGGCGATGAAGGCAGAATACGAAGAGATCAATCGAGCGATGAAGGCGCTCCTGCGCGTTCGCAAGGCGAGGGCCCAAAAGCGTAAAATGCAAGAGGCTGCAGAACTTGCCGCCGTGCTTGGGATCAGCAAGTGGGCAGCTCTTTGGATGCTTAAGGACCAGGAACCCCCGCCACAGTCAAGGCCATCTAGCAAGCAGGAGAAGCGGTTGACTCGGCTCGCAAAGGGGCCGCTGGCGGAGGTGATGGCGGCGGCAGAGGAAGAGGCGGCGGAGAAGGCGGCGGCCGACAAGGCAGCGGCCGACAAGGCAGCGGTCGACAAGGCGGCGGCCAAGAAGGCGGCGGCCGAAAAGGCGACGGCTGAGAAGGAGGCGGCCAAAAAAGCTCTGGCCGAGAGGGCGGCGGCCGAGAAGGCGGTGGCTGAGAAGGCGGCGGCTGAGAAGGCGGCGGCCGATAGGGCAGCGGCCGAGAGTGCGGCGGCCGAGAAGGCGGCCGAGAAGGCGGCGGCGGCCGAGAAGGCGGCGGCGGCCGAGAAGGCGGCGGCGGCCGAGAAGGCGGCGGCGGCCGAGAAGGCGGCGGCGGCCGAGAGGGCGGCAGCTCAGAGGGCGGCAGCCGAGAAGGTGGAGTCTGAGATCAGTAAGGCTACGCCGCCGCTCGTGGCTGCGCCCCCAGCGGCAGCGCTGCCGAATGCTTCGCTGCCTATGGCTGCACCGGCACCGGCGCCGGCGCCGCCTGTGGCTGCACCGGCACCGGCACCGACACCGGCAACAGTAGCGGCGCCGGCACCGGCACCGACGCCGGCGCCTTCTCCTGCGCCTTATGCTGCGCCTTCTGCTGCGCCTTCTGCTTCCGCTCCCTCGCCGGCCGGAACCAAAGCACCTGACGAGAAGCCGCCGAGAAGCCACCTTCTTCCCTTGGCGCCTCCCGCGGCTCACACGCCGGCCTCAATCCTGGCACTTGCCCTGGCCCCAGCGCCTTCCGTAGCACAACTTGTCCCTGCTGTTCGCCCCGCGCCCAGCAAGCCGGCCACCCAGGCCCCTGCAGAGGAGGAGGCCCTGGATGTGGAGCAGCTTCTGCAGGAGCTCGATGAGACGGCGGCCCAGCGTGAGGTGGAGCAGCAGGGGCGTGCGAGACGGGCGGCATCTCGGCGGGCGCAGCGCCGCTGGCGCTTCTTGCGCGCCAACCTCAAACGGTTGGGCATCGAGCGCGAAGACACGAGCTCGCGCTTTGCGCGGATCACGCGGGAGCGCCTGGCCATGCTGCAGCGCTTCCGCGCCGAGAACCCCGATTACCCGTTCGGGCCCATGCCGGAGCCATTGCTTTCGCGGCAGGGCCCACGCAGCTCGTCGCCGAGGCGCCTTGCGGCCGCGGACAAGGTGGAGCCCAGGCCCAGCACTGTGCTCGGCGGCGGCCGTTCGGACGCGCGAGTCGCCGTGCGTGCGAAGCCGACGCTCGTCGAGCCGCCGGACGCGTTCGACGCCGCCCCCACGCTCCGCTCCTCGGTGAGCGCCATCCAGCTGCCGCCGCTCGACAAGGCTGACCAGTACGGCGTGGCGGCTGGCAAGAGGTCCCAGCTGCGCCAGCGGACGACCCCCCGCGGGCAGGCCTCGCTCGCGTGGACCTCGTCTGAGGCGGCACCCGGCGCCGCTGACAGCGCTGGCAGCACCCCAGACTCGATCATCGATGCCGGTAGCCAGCCAAGCAGCGCGAGGGCGGCAGCCCTGCGGGCCGCGAGGGGCGCCGCGCCGCGCGAGCCGCCGCTTGTCAACGGTTCGCCGCCGCCGCGCTTGCGACCGTCACCATCCGCACCGCATCTGCAGCCCTCGTTACAGAGGCTGCCCGATGAGCTGACGTGTCGCAGTGCATGGGGCTCTTCCGACAACTCTGTCCCGATCCCTCGGCGCACTCTGGTTGGTCGAGGCCGCCCCCATCTTGATCTGGCCAATCGGGGTCGGCAGAGCCGCTTTGAGACGCTTCCTCCCGAGAATTTGGTGCCGCCGCCTCGTGTTCGCAACCGCGAGCGGTGGGCCATGGAACTCGATCCCTTTCGGCCACTTCACGATCCCTTCGAGTCGGAGCCGCCGCCCCCCGTGGCACCGATGCTACGACCGAGCTCAACTGTCGTCGATCTGCGCCAGAGCCATCGCGCCGCCCTCGACGACCTGCAGCGAGCCCTGCGCCCGAGCACGTCCGAGGTCGCTCTCCAGGTTCGACCTCGCGAGCAGCCCGCGTGGGACTCGAGCAGTGCAGTGCCGCTCGCATCGATTGTGGAGCCGCCGTGGTTGCTGGCCGATGCTCCAACGACCACCCCCGACCCGTACGAGATCGTGCCAAGGCTGGTCAGGGCCGAGGCCAGCCCTCGGCGAGGGGACGAAAGCGGGCGTGGGAGACCCGCGCCGTACGTGCCCGTACCGACGCCGTTCAGGTCTGACGTCTCCCCCCGTCGGCCCGACGCCACCCCTTCGCCGTACGTGCCCTTGCCGCGTAGCAGCAGCGTGGGCGACACACGCCCCACAACCACCACCGCCTTTGGGCTCATGCCTTTCTTGAGCTCGACGGAGCTTGAGCGACCAAGCACGACCGAGCACGACTATGGCGCGACTTTAGCGCAACGGCGCAAGTCGTCGACCCGCTCAAGCGACAAGCCTGCCGACGCTAAGGACGACTTGGCTAAAGGCAACGCGAAGGGCAAGACCGACAAGAAGGGCCTTCGCTACTACGTTGGTCTTTGAGATGCAGCGATCCGGCAGCATCCGAGCAGCTGATGCGGCGTGTACAGCGCGGGTTCGTGATCGCGATGCGCGAACGCTCACATAAGAGACAAGACGCGTAACAATGGAACTTCGCGACAGTCGACGCGACAGAGTAGCCTCGAATAGTCGGTGTCCCATACGAACACGCGCACTTCAGAGTCGTTGAAAGAAAATACATTTTTAGTCACGGGCACGAAGACGAACCGGACCACATCGAACCACAGTTCTCCGAACCGTGCGTGTCCGCGCGTGTGGCGTCGGCTGCACGCACACACGGTCGAGGCGACGGTGTCGGTGACACGACACACGTGACACGCGGGCTAAATAAAAAAAGTGAATCGGTTGAAACTGCAAACTCGCTCTCTGCACTGCGGGCCGACCGTGACGTGCCCCCATGCGTCGGCAGAGAGCTCGGTGACAGCTGTTTCATGAAAACGTCAACCACGTCGTCTGTTACATATTGTATAAGTACCGGGTTGTCACGAGATACAACGACACCGATGTGCGATCTCGCTATAGGCTCCGCTCACAACGTAAAACCAGGGCATCTCAATGGTGCATGAGACGTGCGGCGAGCCATGAACGGCGCACGGCCGCTCGAACGCGCTTGGTGGTTAGACGGCTACCTCCGTTGACAGCATGCTTTAGGCGGCCCGCTGCGAGAGCAGCGTGCGCAGCTGACCAATGCGGTGCTTCGTGTGTGTAAACAGGTGCGGCTTCACCTGGTGAGCGTGGCATGGGGATGCAGCGGTGAGTGGAAGCACGGTATGGGGTGGCTGTTTGAAATGGAGCAGCCCGCACCTGCTGCCGCGTCTTCACCTTTTTCCGCAGCTCGAAGAGTTCCTGAAACGGCACGCAGAGGCGGGCGGCGATCTGTCGGCAAGCCGAGCGAGCCATCGAGGAGAGGGTAGCACGGGCGGGGCAAGACGCGTCCGGTGGACCGAGTTGACTGCTCTCGAACGCAGTGAGAATCGGCTGCAGAGAGAGACGCGCACCTTCTTCGCATTCGTAATCTCCTTCTCAATCTCATCAGTCGAAAGGTTGCGGGCATCGTCGACCGCCGGCAGCTTCATCTGCGCCGCTGCAGCACGCGAGGCGACTCGCGTCGTGGCCGCAGAGACGTGCAGCCCGCTCGTCGAGACGAGCGCAAGCGCCAGCAGCACGAGGCGGAAGAGCGACATGACTGACAGCCCTTCCAGAAAGTCCACGGGAGCAGAAAGGAGATCCGTCGAGGTCGCGCGTTTTCCCACAAAGTGGACGAAGTGGTCACGGACATGCGGTGTCGGGGTGAATTATGATCTTTGGCTCCTCATCGCTGGAAAACCCCGCGTACCCGCGTTCTCCCGCCCGGGGATACGTATCACAGTTAATCCTAAATCCGTCGGCCCGGGCGCACGATGATCGAAAACGGACGCCAGTCGCCACGAACGAATACGTCTCTCTCCCTAGATCGTTCCGTATCCCACTCTAGACTCTTGCACTTACGCGCGCACCGGCGAGCGCTGCGACCGCGACCGCCCTCGTGCCACCGCGCCAGCGGCGGTTCCGGCCAATGGGCGTACTACGGGTTGAACTACGCCGCTCCCCCCCTGCTTTGGCTTGAGATAGTCAGAGATAATAGCAAGGTCCCCTTGCGCTCCTCGCGCCGCCTCGCGCTCGACGTACGCGGCCCCAAAGCCCATGAAGCGGTCCGTGCCGTCGATCTTGACGGGCGTCCAGCCGTTGGCCTTGCATGCGGCCAGGAAGGGTGCATCCCGCTTGTGGGAGAGGACGACCGCCGCTGGCGCGTCTCTCTGCGGATCGTCCAAGAGGAGCGCTCAGTGCAATCAGTGCCATCAGTGCCATCAGTGCAATCAGTGCAATCAGTGCAATCACCTGATCGTCCAAGAGGAGCCCAAGAGGCGTCGTGACACCAAGGAAGCCGAGGAGGGCGCCGTCGACGGTGGCGCCGCCGAGGCGCGCGGAGGTGGGCCGGCCATCCATGAAGAAGGGGATGTGCGTCGACGCCATCAATGCATCGATGAGCGCAGCGCGGCTCGAGAAGGCGTCGATGTGCTCGATGCGAAGCGGGCGGAGCGGCGTCGCGTGCGAGCAGCGCGTCACGACGACGCGGCAGCGGCCGGAGCATCGCTCGCCGGCGTCCACGGGCAGCAGCTGGTCGAGCCACGCGTACACAAGCCGGCCCCACTTGCCACACAAACCGAGCGGGTTGCGGAAGACGTCAGCTTCCACTGCCAGACCGAAGGCGATCTTGTAGGCGGTCGCTGGGTCGACACTGCACTGGCTGAGGCAGACGGCCAGTGCGCCGGCCGACGCTCCCGAAAGTGGCACGCCGTCCGGGAGTTCGTACAGCTCAAGCAAGCGCTTCAAGGCGCCAATCTGCCACCAGAAGTAGACCCCGCCGCCCGGGCATGCAATGCTCACGCGCGGTGGGCTAGAGATGCTTTGCTGCGTGGTGTGTTGGCGTCGTACGGTGGCAATGAGAACGGCGGAGATGAGCAACATGAGAAACGCTGAGAGCACAATCAGGCCCGCGAGCAGGTCGGGCAGAGTGACCTCTAGCTCGTCCAGCATGCGACAATCGACGCGATGCAGATGGAATCGTTCTCGAGAGTCGAGCTCATCTGACTCTCCACTGATGTCGAAAACTCTGTTTTTTGGCTCTATCAAGCCTCCTCTACATGTATGAGTATGTCATAGAACCACTTGAAACCGTACAAAACCCGACACCTCAAATACAATTGAAATCCGCGTGTCGTCGCACACATCCCAAGGCCCCGCAGTACGAAAAGTCTTGCTGGACCTCTCATACTGTTCAAGTATTCGCCCTGCTTCTGCAAACTCTGCTTGCGAATGCGTTCTTGCTGTGTTCACGGTTCATAACTTTCCTGGGCTGTCCTGCCTATCGCAGAGGCTGCGCCTGCTTATCGCGCGCGCCTGACGCCGCCGTGGGATGATCCACTTCGTGCTCCTCATCAGCCGCCAGGGCAAGGTTCGCTTGACAAAGTGGTACTCGCCCTACTCCGCAAAGGAGAAGGCGCGGGCGATTCGGGAGGTGAGTGCAGTTGTCCTCTCTAGGCAGCAGAAGCAGTGCAACTTCCTCGAGTACAAGGACAAGAAGGTTATCTACAAGCGGTGAGCAGCCATGCAAGCTGCCGCGCCATCGGCTCGCCCGTGTAATCGCGTGCACGTGTACTGACGCTCCTGCCGTTGGCGCTCACGGGATGCTTGCTCGCTCGTCGCCTGTGCTTCTTTGCAGGTATGCGTCGCTCTACTTCTTGGCCTGCGTGGATGACGACGACAACGAGCTTATTGTGCTGGAGACGATCCACCACTTTGTCGAGGTACGCCGCGCCCTCTGGAGGGGCGAACTGAGCAGCCCCGCGCTTTCCATGGAGACGGCACGCGCTGAGAGGCTGCTCTCGGCGAATGGCAGGTGCTCGACCGCTACTTTGGTAACGTGTGCGAGCTCGACCTGATCTTCAACTTCCACAAGGCATACCACATCCTCGACGAGCTGCTCATCGCGGGCGAGCTGCAGGAGCCTTCGAAGAAGGCTATTCTGCGAGTGACCGCGGCGCAGGATGCTCTCATGGAAGGGAGTGGCGACTCGAAAGTGTCGGATTCCAAGTACGAGATCTAGCCAAGATCTAGCTCTCGCCGGCTCGCGCGCGCGACCCCGCTGGCTGGCTGCGTCGCGCCCCCTCCCGCCCGTGCGCTCGTGTCGGGCGGCGAGCGCCCGAGACGGAGCCACGGGGGGTAGGCAGCATGCAGTTGGAGTTGCTGTGAAGGCGGCGCGTGGACTGTGCAGGCGCCTTGGGGCCGGCCGCGCTTCTTTCTTACCGTACCGCGTGTGGCATGTACACTACTGACCGAACCACACACAGAGCACAGTGGCTGCCTCTCTCACAAGGTTCACAACATACATTGCCTGCGACATTTTTTAATACGGAACTGTTCGGACCGGACGATAGCGCGGTCCGCGGAACGCGCGCCACAGCGCACCACACCGCGACTCACCAGCGCACGGCCCGCCCGCCGCCCGCGCCCCCGCCTGGCCCGGCGCCGCGCGGGACCGGTCGCGACGTCGGGCGCATCCGATCCCCGGGTCCCGCGGTATTCGAGTCACGCGTGCCTTGAGCCCTGGCTGTCGAGCTGTCGAGCTGTCGAGGCTCCGTCGAGCTGCTGTCGAGGCCTTGCCTGTCGAGCCTGTCGAGGCTTGTCGAGGCTGACTCCATGTGCCTGTGCGTCGAGGTCTGTCGAGCTGTCGAGAAGCTGTCGAGCTTTGTCGAGTTTCTGTCGAGTTATTCTCTGTCGAGGCTGTCGAGTTATATCTGTCGAGTGTGCTGTCAAGCTCGAACCTGGCATGTAGCTTTGCTATTTTGCATGAAGCACTCTGACTCTCACAGCAGTAGGCCTAGAGGATCCCCACACATATAAACCACCAACTAAACTAGGTCAAACGGATAAAGAACTCGGAGACGTCACGAGGACGTTAAGAGGACGTCACACCCTAACCCTTTGTAACCCATAACCCCTACATAGCCACAGGTTTCTTTACTGTTATTTTTGTAATACCCACCCTAAACCCCTACCTAGCCACTGGTTTCAAGACCAGAAAATGCAATCTTAATGCAATCTTAATGCAATTCTGAGGAGAATTAGGTCAAAAAGAGCACGAAAGAGCACGAACGTGGAACGAAAGGTCCACTCCACAGAACATCCATCATCCAGCCACCAAATTGTGTACAAGTTGACCAGTGGGTCCATCAACCTTCACCTTGAAGGAGTGGGGCTCTAACCTGGCTTTACCCAGCACTTACAGGAGACCTCGTGTCGAGGCCTGTTGAGGTCTGTCGAGGTCTGTCGAGCTGTCGAGCTGTCGAGCTTGACACCTTGACGCACAGGCACATGGAGTCACGAGTAGCTCTGTCGAGTAACTGTCGAGTAGCTTTGACTAGCTGTCGAGTAACTGTCGAGTTTCCTGTCGAGTTGTCGAGGCCAGGGCTCAACTGCGCGCATGTATACGATTTGGGGTTTATCGGTCGGGGGTTCGTATGATTTGCGAATTCTTGGTTCGTGTTTCTGAGAAACACCGGTAACGTAAGGTAAAAACGAACACGTTGGGGTCAGTGGGTTCCGGTTTCGCGCAGCCCGCCGCGTTCGAGCTTGTCGTGTTTCGCGCGTAGATTTATCACGCGCAACATATATAATCTTGTAGAACGCAATACAGCGGTCTGGGCGCGGGCCGCGCGTCGCTCCGACCACGTCACGTGCCACACCGGATGGGCGCATGGACATGTGTACATGTATGCACGAAAGACTTCGTCCCAAATTCCAAATTGCGTCACCACGGGCACTCGCCGTGCCCAGGGGCGGGCTGCTTCGACGTGCTGTGAATAGGACGTGCTGTGAATAGGACGGGCTGCTTCGACGTGCGCGCGGCGCGCATGCCCGTTCTATTCGTCATCGTCGTCGTCGTCGTCGTCGTCCTCGTCTGCCTCCTTGAGCCAGTTGACGAATGGCTCAGCGGCTTCACGGACAGCCTTGCCCAGCTTCTTTTTGGAGCCCTTATCGAACCACTTGACGATCGTCTCCTCATCTAGCAGGTCGATGTCGTACATGGCCTTGAGGAAGACGGGAGTCTTCTTCAGCAGCGCATCCTTTTGCCGCTCGCCCAAGAGCTCCTCAACCTGGCCGAGGATGAACTTTTGAGTCTTCTTCTTGTCAGGTGCCGCCTTCATGAGCTTCGTGAGCACGGTCTTATGCGTGGACAACTGCTTGACCGCCGTCTCGTTGAACTCGGCCAGCAGAAAACCAAACAGATCGATCGGCCCGATATCGTGCTCCTTGGCAATCGCCATCAGGCTGCTGATCGCGGCTGCAGTGTCGCCTTCGGCCGAGGATACCATCGCGGCGCGCACCTTGACAGCAATGACCTGCCTTAGGGCCTCAATCTCCTCCTCATCTCCGAACTTATCCTCATCGGGCACCGCCTTCTTCTTCTTCTCCTTCTTCGCGGGCTCGGGATCGGAGATGTCGAGAGCTTTGGTGGCTGCCTCGATCTTCTCAAACGACTCTTGTGCTTTCGCCTCGCGAGCCTTGACGGCGTCTGCCGAAGTATCCATCGCCCAGTCTCCATCATCATCCTCCCCGTCATCGTCGTCTTCGACGACGGCTTTGTCCGCCTGCGCACCTAGTGCCGCCTGCTTCGCCAGCTTGTCGCGGTTGCTCGTCAGGTTACCCGACGTGCCCTCATCCTTCATGGGCTCATCGTCCTCGTCCTGCGACACCGGGGATCCGCAGCCGTCATGATGCGCGCAAGCTGGCACGGGGGCACGGGCGGCACAGGCGGCACAGAACGAGCAGGGTGTGGGCCGTCGTGGCGCAGCGCACCTCGTCGTCGTCCTTGTCTTTGCCTTTCTTAGCAGCCTTCGCCGCCTTGCGATCCTCTTTCGTCTTCTTCCCTCCGTCTGCCGTCTTCTCCAGAATGCCACCCTTGGAGTCGGGCGGGTTGTTGAGAATGAACGCCGCAAGCTTGTGCATCATGTCAGCCACGCCATGGTAGCCGCACGCCTTGCAGTCGAAGAAGATATCCTTGGACTTCTTGCCGGAGCCAAGCTCCATGGTCGTCTCCGGCAGCTTGCACCGTGGGCACAGCACCCACTCCTTGATGAACTTGTTCGTCCTTTCCTGAAGCACTGCCGTGTCGTGCCAGCCGTTGACAGTGCCAGAGCCCTGCTCCTTGTCCCAAGTTGAGACGGCGCCGAGCTCGACAGCACAGTACTTGACCAGATACTGTCCGGGACGCTTGAGTGCCTTGCCGACTTCCGTCGCATTGACATAGACGGTCTTCTTGCCGTTTCCGATGCCTTCCTTCTTTCCGACTACGGGGGGCATTTTGTAGCGGTATGCGGGGTCATCCCCGCCTCCAATGTTGAGCATGGGCGGAACTAGAAAGACAACTTGCTCCGACTCTCGGGCGACGTAGGGACCAGGGGTGAGCCCGGGGCTGAATTTCTGATCTGTGAACCGCTGGACGCGGCCTTTCCCCCAAGAAACTGGTCACGCGAACAAAAAGGAGAGCGGCTCATGCCCTAACACACAGTGACTCTGGATGCGCGCTACCTACTGTCATGGGGCGAGCATGGTAGCAGCCATATGCGTACGCTTGTGTCTCGCGAGGTTGCCCGACTCCGAGAAGCGCTTGCCGCAGCCCTCGTGCTCGCAGGCGTACGGCTTCTCGCCCGTGTGCGTGTGCTCGTGCCTCGTGAGTTGGCTCGATTGCGCGAAGCGCTTGCCGCAGCCCTCGTGCTCGCAGGCGTACGGCTTCTCGTCCGTGTGCGTGTGCTCGTGCCTTGTGAGGTGGCTCGATCTCGTGAAGCGCTTGCCGCAGCCCTCGTGCTCGCAGGCGTACGGCTGCTCGCCCGTGTGCGTGTGCTTGTGCGCCGTGAGATCGCTCGATCTCGTGAAGCGCTTGCCGCAGCCCTCGTGGTCGCAGGCGTACGCTCTGCTGCTCGATGATGGCAGACCCTCGGCCGCTGCGGCCGCCCTGACCTCGTCCGCTGCCGACCTGCCGTTATTGTCGCCGTTCGCCAGCTTCGCCAGCTTCGCCAAGGCGAGGGCTGCGTTCGCCTTGCCTTGGGCGTCGCCGTCGCGCACGAGCGCCTCGAGCGGCTCGATGGCGCCCGCCGCGGCGATGGCCGCCTTGATCACATCGTCGCCGAATGCCAGATTCGCCAAGGCTGCGGCTGCAAAGGCCTTGCCTTGAGCGTCGCCGTCGCGCACGAGCGCCGCGAGCGGCTCGATGGCGTTCGCCGCGGCGATGGCCGCACCGATGGCATCGTCGCTGGCCGCTAGATTCGCCAAGGCGCCGGCTGCGTCCCTCTTGCCTTGAGCGTCGCCGTCGCGCACGAGCCCCGCGAGCGGCCCGATGGCGCCTGCCTTTGCGATGGCCGCCTTGATGTCATCGTCGCCGGCCGACAGATTCCTCAATGCGCCGACTGCGTCCGCCTTGCCTTGAGCGTCGCCGTCGCGCACGAGCGCCGCGAGCAGCTCGATGGCGCCCGCTGCGGCGATGGCCGCCTTGATTTTATCGTCGCCGGCCGCTAGAGTCTCCAAGGCCAAGGCTGCGTTTGCCTTGCCTTGAGCGTGGCCGTCGCGCACGAGCGCCGCGAGCGGCTCGATGGCGCCCGCTGCGGCGATGGCCGCCGTATTTGTAGCATCGCCACATTTTGCCAGATTTGCCAAGGCCAAGGCTGCGTTTGCCTTGCCTTGAGCGTCGCCGTCGCGCACGAGCGCCGCAAGCGGCCCGATGGCGCCCGCCGCGGTGATGGCCGCCGTGTTGGCAGCGTCGCCGAACGCCAGATTCGCCAAGGCGCAGGCTGCGTCCGCCTTGCCGTGAGTGTCGCCGTCGCGCACGAGCGCCGCGAGCGGCCCGATGGCGCCCGCCGCTACGATTGCCGCCGTATTGGCAGCGTTGCCATACGACAGATTCGCCAAGACACAGGCTGCATCCGCCTTGCCTTGAGCGTTGCCGTCGCGCACGAGCGCCGCGAGCGGCTCGATGGCGCCCGCCGCTGCGATTGCCCCTCCCATGTCTTCGTCGCCGGCCGACAGATTCGCCAAGGCGGCGGCTGCGTCCGCCTTGCCTCGAGCGTCGCCGTCGCGCACGAGCGCCGCGAGCGGTCCGATGGCACCCGCCACTGCGATTGTCGCCTTGATGGCATCGTCTCCACTCGCCAGCTTCGCCAAGGCAACGGCTGCGTTCGCCTTGCCTTGAGCGTCGCCATCGCGCACGAGCGCCGTGAGCGGCCCGATGGCGCCCGCCTTTGCGATTGCCGCCTTGATCACATCGTCGCCGGCCGCCAGCTTCGCCAAGGAGGCGGCTGCATCCGCCTTGCCTCGAGCGTCGCCGTCGCGCACGAGCACCGTAAGGTGCTCGATGGCGCGCGCGCCCGCCGCGGCGATGTCCGCCATGTTTCGCATCGTTGCCATGTTTCGCGCGAAATATCGAGAAGATTTCATCATGGGTTCATTGAGTGGTGCGGAGAGTCTCATGGAGAGATCATAATTCAGGCAGGCACGTAAACATGCTGTGGATTCAAAACACTTCCAAATCATGCCCGACCTGGAAGAGGCTTCAACCCTACGCGCGGCTCGGCCATGGCGCAAGAAGCTCTTTCGACTGCTTGCGCCTTTTGACTCAACATGCAATGCGTGGTCTGTCACCCCTCGCTGCCGCTGCTGGCGATCGCGCGTGGGCACGAAATCCGCGTGCTGCACGTGCGTTGCAATCGGTCGATCGCCAGCAGCCGGTCGACTCGCTGCGGTGGGCGCCGACAGACCGCACCATC
>Ga0210244_101629_pt1 | contig 17359 bp, 19 predicted proteins | sample ChrtobMetaP3_0mM_FD_155473 | JGI IMG/M metagenome (GOLD analysis project Ga0210244, IMG submission 155473) | Chrysochromulina tobin associated microbial communities from unialgal haptophyte culture, Seattle, Washington, United States - P3_0mM | ecosystem: Host-associated > Algae > Haptophytes >...
CAGAGCATGGGCCTTGTCGTGCGAGTGATCTACCGCGTGATGCGCATGGTCGCCACCCAGAAGGTCTTCAACCACTGCTACCTCATCGCCTTGGTCGCCGTGCGTATGTCCATGTGGCTCGTCGGCAGCAAGTGTTGTTGAAGTGTGTCCCGCCGAAATGGCCGCCAGTCCATGGGAGCTTGTCAACCCGATCGAAGAAATGATCGTGCCGACCACGATCACGATCAACACCATCCACCGCATGCCCAGTGCCGCCTGGGAGGGCAGCAAAGAATACGGGGAGCAGTGGATCATGGAGTTGAGCGGGATTAGTGTTGAAGACCGGTGGATTATAGTAACCCCCCTGAGGGGATACGATCATCATGAAACAACCGCACACACATACCTCCCATCCGGCGATCATCAAACGCCTGCGAAGGGCCAATGGACACCTGAGCAGCACGATAGACATGTTGACACAGGGGCGCACCTGTCTTGACGTTGCGCAGCAACTGCAGGCAGTGGAGAAGGCGATTCAGCAGGCCAAGAAGGCCCTGATCCAGGACCACCTGGATCACTGCCTTGAACACCTCGTCGGACCTCTCGGCGCGGGTCAGCGCCATTCGATGGACGAGTTCAGAGAAATCACCCGTTACCTCTGAGTCGTATGCAGTTGTTGAATCGAATTCTTTGACCAAGACGCACCACACAAGACCGGCACATGCTCAAAATTCTGTCCCACCGCACCTACCGCCATCTGTTTGCCGCGCAGGTGATCGCCTTGATCGGGACCGGGCTGGCCACGGTGGCGATGGGCCTGCTGGCCTTTGAGCTTGCCGGCGACAACGCGGGCATGGTGCTGGGCACGGCGCTGGCCATCAAGATGATTGCCTATGTGGGGGTGGCGCCCGTGGCCGCTGCGTTTGCGGATCGCCTGCCCCGGCGCACCATGCTGGTCGCACTGGACCTCGTGCGCGCTGCCGTGGCGCTGCTGCTGCCGTTCGTCTCCCAGATCTGGGAGGTGTACGTGTTGATCTTTGTGTTGCAGGCGGCGTCGGCCGCTTTCACCCCCACCTTCCAGGCCACCATCCCCGATGTGCTGCCGGATGAGAAGGACTACACCAAGGCCCTGTCGCTCTCGCGCCTGGCCTACGACATGGAGAGCCTGGTCAGCCCGATGCTGGCGGCCGCCTTGCTCACCGTCATCGGTTTTCACGATCTGTTCGCGGGCACGGTGGTGGGCTTCCTGGTTTCGGCCGCGCTCGTGGTGTCGGTGGTCTTGCCGGCGCATCCGGCAGCGCCGCGCCGCGGCATCTACGACCGAACGACCCGCGGCATGCGCATCTACCTGGCCACGCCCCGCTTGCGCGGCTTGCTGGCCGTCAGTGCGGGTGTGGCTGCGGCGGGTTCCATGGTGTTTGTCAACACCGTGGTGATCGTGCAAGCGGGGTTGGGCTTGAGCCAGAGCGCGGTGGCCTTGGCGCTCGCCAGTTTCGGCGCTGGCTCCATGGTGGCCGCACTGGCCTTGCCGCGTTTGTTGGAGCAACTGACCGATCGCACGGCCATGCTCGGAGGCATCGGGGTGATGGTTGTGGGTCTGTTTGCTGGAATCTTCGTGAGCGGACACAGCTCGTTGATGGCGTTGTGGTTCGTGCTCGGTCTGGGTTACTCCACCGCGCAGACACCCTCAGGGCGCCTGTTGCGGCGCTCCGCCCACCCCGAGGACCGGCCAGCGCTTTTCGCCGCTCAGTTCGCGCTCTCGCATGCCTGCTGGTTGTTGTTCTATCCCCTGGCCGGCTGGCTGGGCGCGCGCTTCGGCATGCCTGTGAGCTTTGTAGTCCTGGGTGGAGCTGGTGCACTGGCTGCGTGGGTGGCATCTCGGGTCTGGCCGGTGCAAGACCCCGAAGTGATTGAGCATAACCACGCAGATTTGCCAGCAGGACATGCACACATGCTGGGTGCTGTCGCCAGCGGGGATAGGGTGCGCCATGCGCACACCTTTGTGCTGGATGACCAGCACCCGCATTGGCCCGGCAAGGACAGCAGAACATAAGCCTTGCGTTCGAAATCGCACATACGGCGATATCAACGTGGCGCATCATGCAAAGCATGCTGCGCACCTATATCCAGTTCGAACGGGCGGCCTATGGATCACGATTGGGTGCAGGTCACATCCCGTTGCTCACATTTCGGGATTTACTTGACGTAGATCAATCGATTTGTCGTGGTACGTCCTTAGCCTAGTCCCCAGGCAAAAGACATTCACCATGAAAATCTCCACCGGCATCCGGACGAAGCGCATCACCACATGGGTGTTGTTGATGGTGTGGGTGTTCGCGTTGGCTTCGGGCGTCGCGAACGCCTGCTTGCTTGACTCGCCTGCGCGCCACATCTCGGCAGTCCAGGACGAGCACTCGAATGCCGGCAGGGAGTCGTGCCTGAAGGTCTGCGATGAGGGAGCGCAAGCGCTGCCCAAGGCTTGCTCGATCGTTGACCACGTCGATCCAGGTTGGGCGCCTTGGTTTGCTACCCTGTGGACGGGTTCGCCGCAAAGCGCCTCGCCTCCTGGCCGAATGATCGGAGCGACGGTACCCATCGTCGGTCTCCCCCTCAGGGTTCGCTACTCGCGACTCTCGCTGTAGCCACCTTGTTGTCTGGCCCCAGCCATCGGGCTGTTCGGGACACCGTCCGCTCTTCATCGGGACTGTCTTGTCCCCGTGTGCGCAGGACTTATCCACCTGAAGCCAACCAGTGGGCAGCGCCTCGCGCCGAGCACTCGGCGCGCTCCTCTCCAACCCTCCAATGAACCAGGAGTTCCCATGAAACCAGCACGCCTACGCCTCCTTTTCACCCACACCGTGAGGACAGTGTCATGAACCACCCCAAAGACAATGCGGCCACGCCGCCTTCTTCCGGCTACGGATTTCACTGTGTCCTGCCACCGCAGGCCTTCGCGCAGGGGGTTGCCCTGGTGACCGAAGCGCTCAAGGCGGAAGGCTTCGGCATCCTTACCGAGATCGACGTCCAGGCCACCTTGAAGGCCAAGCTGGGTATTGACGGGCCACCCTACCGAATCCTGGGTGCCTGCAATCCACCGCTGGCCCACCGGGCGCTGGAGGCGGAACCCGACATCGGCCTGCTGCTGCCGTGCAACGTCATCGTGCGGGCAAAACCCGATGGCCAACTTGTTGTCGGTTTCATGGACCCGGTCGCAGTGATGCAGATGACCTGCAATCCTGAAGTGGCACGCGTCGCGCACGAAGTTCGCCAGCGGCTCGAGCGGGTGCGTTCTGCGCTGACCCCTGCGGCTTCACCTGTTCACCCTTGAAGGAGAGCTCCATGTTCAATGGCTATGGTTACATGATGGGTATGCATGGCGGATGGTGGATCCTGCTGCTGGCGATTGGCGCCGCGCTGTTTTACGTCTGGCAACGCCCGGACCCGGGTGGCAAAGAGACAGACGACACGCCTCGGGAGACGCCGCACCAGTTGCTGCGCAGGCGACTGGCCAGCGGGGCGATCACACCCCAGCAGTACGAAGAACACAAAGCATTGCTTGACCGCGACAACTGAAGAAAGTCCCTTATGTTGAAAAGAAGACAACTGATTCAGTTGGGTGGTCTGGTGGCTGTGGCCGGTGCGGGAGCCGCCGTGTGGACCGCTTTCGGGTCGCGTGGCATGCATGGCTCGCAGGCCTTGGGCGTCGGGCCGTTTCGCCACTACCCCTTTGATCCGGTGGCTGCCGAGAATTTCCGGCAAAAGCTCTTCATCCCGGTCGCCAGCGGGCCGTTCGGTGTGCTCAGCGTGTCCGGGCCGCTGACGCTGCGCGCCACGGCGGCCAGCTTCCCGCTGCTACCCGGTCCGCCATCACAAGGCCCTTCGCCCTTCTTGCAGTACCAGACCGAGCACGGTGGAGTGACTTTCCAGAACCCTATCCTGCGCATCGAGAGCGGCGCGCGTTTCACCGCCCGCTTGGACAATGGCTTGACCGAGCCGACCATCATCCACTGGCACGGACTGCACACACCGGCCAGGATGGACGGCCATCCCGGCGACACCATCGCGCCGGGAGCGCGCTATGAATACGACTTCATAGTGCGCAACCGTGGCGGCACCTACTGGTATCACACCCACGCGCACGAGCTGACCGCCAAGCAGGCTTACAACGGCCTGGCGAGTTTTTTCCTGGTGGATGACGAAGACCAACGCAAGTTGGCAAAGGCGCTCGACCTGAAGCTGGGTGTGACAGACCTCCCGCTGGTGATCCAAGACAAACGGTTCGACGCACTAGGCCACCTGGTGTACCAGCCCGACATGCACGAATCGATGATGGGCTGGCTGGGTGACATCGTGCTGGCGAACCTGACGCCGAATGCGGTGCACGAGGTCACCCCACGCACCTACCGGCTGCGGCTGCTCAACGGATCGAATGCCCGCATCTACCGACTGGCCTTCGCCCGAGGCGATACCTTGCTGCCCTTTACCGTCATCGGTACTGACGGTGGCTTGATCGAAAAACCAGAGGTGGTGACCCAAGCCTTTCTGGCGCCTGGCGAGCGCCTTGATGTGCTGTTCGATGCCGCCCAGGCACAACCCGGGGACACTGTGTTTCTGAAGAGCTTGTCTTTCGACCCGATGGAGAATGAAGGGGCTGCGGGCAACATGGGCGGCCCGGGCATGGGCCAGATGATGGCCGGCATGGGTTCGTCACGGTTGGCGCTGGGTGAGACTTTCAACGTGCTCAAGCTTTCGGTGGTGTCCGGGGAGCGCATCACAGCCCCACTGCCAGCAACGCTGTCCAGGATCCAGCCGCTGCGCAGCGAAGGCGCTGCCGAGCGACAGATCGAACTGTCGATGCAAGCCATGCGCTTCCTCATCAACGGACGCACCTTCCGCATGGACGAGATCGCCTTCGATGTGAAGCAGGGTGCGGTGGAGATATGGCGGATCAGCAACCCGGCATTGGGCATGCCGCACCCGATGCATCTCCACGGGTTTTCGTTCCAGGTACTCGAACGCTTGAACAGCCCGCCCCAGTTGTCGGACATGGCGCGTTTTGGCAAGGGCAGAACTGTCAGTGACCTGGGCTGGAAAGACACCGTCCTCGTGTGGCCGGGTGAGACGGTGCGCATCGCAATCGACTTTTCGCACGATTTCCCAGGTGACCAGACTTACCTCTTTCATTGCCACAACCTTGAACATGAAGACGCGGGGATGATGATCAATTTCAAGGTGCGCACTTTGTGACCTCCAAAGGTCGAAATGGATCAGCAGGTCGGTGTAGACGCATCCGACCGTCGGCTGGCTCTTGCGCATGACATGGCGATGCATGCGTGAGGCCGATGTAGCATGACTGCCATCTTGTTCACTCTTCAGCTGGAAAGCACAGCCGGGCTTCCATGCCTGCGACCCGGCGCGGCTCCAGGTGAAACTCGCCGCCATAGCGCCTTGCGATGGCATCGACGATGGACAGGCCCAGGCCGCTGCCGGTATCGCCCTCCACATTGCCGCTGCCGCGTCGCCAGAACCGCTGCGCCGCTTGTGCAACTTCGGCAGCGCTCATGCCTGGGCCTTCGTCGAGGACGCGGAACGCCACATGGCCTGGCAGCCGTTCGATCCGCAGCACGACCGAGCCCGGTCTGAGCGAATGTCGCAACGCGTTGTCGAGCAGGTTGCGCAAAGCCGAAACCAGCAACGCCTCGGGCATTGCCAGCGATGCTGCGTTTGCCGTGGCCTGCAACTCAACGCACCGGACGCTGGCCCCACCGACCTGTGGGGCGACGGCCGAGGCATCTTCGATCGCCTGCTGCGCTGCATGCAGCAGATCGACCCGCAGCGCATGCTCAGGCTTCACCGCTCCTTCGATCCGCGCGAGCGACAACAGTTGTTCGAGCGTGCGATGCAGCCGCGCCACACCTTGCTGCGCATTGGCCAGCGCCTCGCCCGCGGCGCCATGCAATCCAGATTCTCCGCACGCCAGGCGCAGCACCTGCAGATGCGTCTTGATGGCGGTCAGTGGCGTTCGCAGTTCGTGTGCGGCGTCGTCGGTGAAGCGCCGCTCGCGCTCGATCACGTCCTGCACGCGCACCAGCAGGTGGGCGATGGTGTCGATCAGCGGCTGCAGTTCGGGTGGCGCGTCGATGGCGGGCAGGGGCGATTGGGCATCCGCGCGCCGGTTCAGCAGCGCCGTTCGCACCCGTTCGATCGGGGCCAAGCCCCGCCCGACGCCAATCCACAGCAGCACCAGGCTGACCGCCATCGCGATGGCAAACGGTGCCGCCGCGGAGAGCGCAATTTCGCGCAGCAGGCCTTCGCGTGCATCCATGCGGTCGGCGGTGGCAATGCGCACCTCGCCGACTTGCAGCACGTAAGTGCGCCAGGGTTTGCCGCCGTAGACGGAGGTGCTGTAGCCCAAAGCCGCACCCTCCAGCCCGGGGCTGGTGGCGGTCCGCGCTATCGGCTGGATCGCAACCTCGCCGCGAACCAGGCTGACCTCGCACGCCAGGCCGTCGCGCGCGATCACATCGAGCGGCAACACGGGCGGTCCGTTGACCTGCAGGCGTTCGGCCGGAAGGCGCGCGACCAACCCAGCCACCATGCGCGCCGAGGCCGCCAGCCGCTCGTCCAGAGCGCTTCGCAGTTGCTCACGCACATCCATGAACATCCACACCGCCACGACGCTCCACAGCAGCGTCAGCGAGAACCCGATGATGGTGACCAGGCGCAGGCGCAGCGTCATCGCTTTTCCTCGACAGCAGAACCGGCCTCACCCAATCGGTAGCCCAAGCCGCGCACCGTCTCGACGATCGCAGGGCCGAGCTTGCGGCGCAGGTGGTGGATGTGTACGTTCACGGCGTTGCTTTCCACGTCGGTCTCAAAGCCGTACAGACTGGCCTGGAGTTGCTCCAGGCTCAGAATGCGGCCGGGGTTTTGCAGCAGCGCGCTCAACAACGCGAGCTCGCGTCGCGAAAGCTCGACGCGCACGCCATGCAGTCGAACCTCGGCGCTGGAGGCACTGAAGGTCAGGCTGCCGTGTTCGACAAGGTCGCTGCTGCGGCCACTGGCGCGGCGCACCAGTGCATGCAGTCGGGCCACCAGCTCGTCGAGCTCAAAAGGCTTGAGAAGGTAATCGTCGGCGCCGGCCCGCAGGCCCGCGACGCGGTGTTCGAGCGCGTCACGCGCCGTCAACACAAGCACGGGGATCGCCTGCCTCTGGGCGCGCCAGCGCGCGAGCACCGCCATGCCGTCTTCGTCTGGCAGGCCGAGGTCGAGCACACAGACATCAAAGTGCGACGCGCCTACCGCTGCACGCGCCTTCGCGGCGGTGTCGACGTGGTCCACGGTCACGCCGAGCAGACGCAGCCCGGCGACGATGCCACTGGCAACGAGACGGTCGTCTTCAATCAGCAGGACGTGCACAGTAGTTTTCGCAGGGGCCACTGACGAGGCTCACGGTCGACAATCAGCATCAACGATGCGACGACGGCGATACACGGCCTGATGGGTTTCATGGCGCAATTATGGTGGCTGGTGGTTGCCAGGCACGGGGGGATTCGCCGGGAAGGTTGTTAACGCCACCTTAATCGCGGCATTCAAGGATGGCGTTTCCGTGACACCCCGTCACGCTTTGATACCAGCCCATGCCCGTACTTTCCGATCGCCTTCGAAGCAGCCTGCGCGCTGCCCTCGCTGCCCTCGCTGCCCTGGTGCTGCTGTGGGGCGTGGCCTGGCCGGCTCACGCGGCTGAAGAGTTCCTGCAGCCCGAGCAGGCCTTTCGCCTGCAGGTGACGAAGTCCAGCGCCGACCAGTTGCACCTGAGCTGGACCATCGCGCCGGGCTACTACCTGTACCGTGATCGTATGGCGGTGACCGCATCCTCTTCTGGGACACGCGTGCAAACCGAACTCCCGCCCGGCATCCGCAAGGACGACCCCAACTTCGGCGTGATGGAGGTCTACCACGGCGCGGTCTCGATGAAGGTGTCGCCCGCCGGTGCCGCCGCACTCGACGTGACTTGGCAGGGTTGCGCTGACGCTGGGCTGTGTTATCCGCCGCAGACGCAGACGATTCAGGTGGCCGACGTCTCGTCGGACACCGCCACCGCAGCACCCGCTGACTTATCGGTACGAGCGCAAGAGCCGGGCGCCCCCGGCCTGTGGAACAGCGTTTCCGGCAGCGACACCCAGATCACCCAGTGGTTGGGAGAACGCTCGCTAGGTTGGACCTTGCCGCTCTTCTTCCTGCTCGGCATCGCGCTCGCGTTTACGCCTTGCGTGTTGCCGATGTTGCCCATCGTCTCCGGCATCGTGGTGGGTAGCCGGGCGCCGCCGCGGCGCGCGTTCGCGCTGTCCATGGCGTTCGTGCTGCCCATGGCGCTGACCTATTCGGCGCTGGGCGTGGCGGCAGCGCTGGCCGGCGCGAACCTGCAGGCGATGTTGCAGAACCGCTGGACGATGCTCGCCTTGGGCGGTATTTACGTCGTGCTCGCGCTCGGCATGTTCGGCGTCTTCACTTTGCAACTGCCCGCCCGACTGCGCGACAAGCTCGACGGCGCAAGCCGTGGCCTGCGCGGCGGATCGTTGCCGGGCGCAGCGGCCATGGGCGTGCTGTCGGCTCTGCTCGTCGGCCCGTGCATGACGGCGCCGCTGGCGGGTGCGCTGCTCTACATTGCCCAAAGTGGCAACGTTGTTCAAGGCGCGCTGCTGCTGGCGGCGCTGGGTCTGGGCATGGGCACGCCATTGGTGATCGTCGGCACACTGGGCTCGCGTTTCCTGCCGAAACCAGGTCCGTGGATGGATCGCGTGAAGGGCGCGCTCGGCTTCGCGCTGCTCGGCACGGCGGTTTGGATGCTGGAACGCGTCGTGCCCGAGCCAGCCGCATTGCTCATGTGGGGCGCGCTGCTGCTGGCTGTGGCGGTGACTCTCGTTCACACGTCGTCCCGCAGCGCTGCAGCTGTCGCTTCCAGCGGGTCCCCAAACCTGCTCGCGATCCGCACGCTGGCGGTGCTGGCCGGTCTGTGGGGCAGCAATGGTGCTCGGCGCGGCGGGCGGTGCGGTGGATCCCTGGCGGCCACTGACGTTCGCTGCGGCGTCGGCAACGGGCCTGGCGCAAACGACGAACTTAAAGTTCGAACCGATCGCCAGCGAAGCCGAACTTCAGGCCCGACTGGCCGCCGCGCGGGCGGCGGGGCAACCCACCCTCGTTGACTTCTATGCCGACTGGTGCATCTCCTGCAAGGCGATTGAGAAAGAGGTTTTCGGAGATCCCCGCGTGCAACGCTCGCTGGCCGGCGTGCTGCTCCTGCGTGCCGACGTGACCGCGAACGATGCCCGTCACCGTGAGCTGATGCGTGCCCACCAGGTGATTGGCCCGCCGACCGTGATGATGTTCGATGCAGCTGGACGCGAGCGGCGCGATGCCCGCCTGGTCGGTGAATTCACGGTCGAGCAGTTCTTGCAGCGACAGCCTGGGCCACCCACACCCGACATGGGAGCTCCCGCATGAACCAGTCCTTGCAGATCGGTCCTCTGTCGCTGCCGTATTCGGTACTGCTGGCACTGTTTGCCATCGCGCTTGGAAGGTGGGTCGCCAGATGGATGGCAAAGGCGGCAGGCATTGAGGCCGAGCCCACGTTGATGCGCATGCTGTTTGTCGGTCTGTTCGCGGCACGACTCGCCTTCGTCTGGCAATGGCACGAGCAGTATTTCGATGCTCCGCTGAGCATCCTGGACATCCGCGACGGCGGTTGGGAGCCCACTGCGGGTGTTGTGGCGGCCTTGCTGTTCGGCCTGCAACGCGCGCAACGCGATGCAGGCATGCGCAAACCCGTGTTCGCTGCTGCGATCACCACAGGCATGGTGCTCATGCTGGGTGGCTTCGCTTCCGTGTTGATGTCGACCACACCAGTGCCCTTGCCGCCGCTGGCGCTGACCTCGCTCAATGGCCAGCCGGTGTCGCTTGCGGGCTTTGCAGGCAAGCCCACCGTGGTCAACCTTTGGGCCACCTGGTGTCCGCCGTGCGTGCGCGAGATGCCCGTGATGCAACAGGCACAGACCGCCTACCCGGACGTGAACATCGTCTTCGTCAATCAAGGCGAAGACTCAAAAGCGATTACCAGCTTCCTCAACCGGCACAGCTTGACGCTGCGCAACGTGTTGCTCGATCCGAAGCGTCTGACTGGCGCGGCGCTCGGCCATCGCGCCTTGCCGACCACGTTGTTCTTCGATGCGCAAGGAAAGCTTGCCGACACCCGCATTGGCGAGCTGTCGCAAGCCACGCTCACACAGCGCCTCACAAGCCTTCGCGCCGACTCACCCCCGTCACAACAACTCACTTCGCCATGAATCATCAAGACACCCCCGCCTGCGCATCACTTCTTCCTTCCGCAACCATGTCCACCGTGGTCGTGCTGATCGCCCTCGCATCAGCCGTATCGCTGGCCTTCGCTGCCCCGCCGCTCCCCGCACCGCTGCAGGCGTTGGAGAAGAAAGGTCTGAGCCTCGTGGGTAAATTTCCCAGCCCGAGCGGAATGACGGCCTACGCTGCCCACGCGGGAACCGAGCCGATGGCGTTGTACTTGATGCCCGACGGCAAGCATGTGATCGTCGGGACGCTGTTTGACGCCACCGGCAAGAACCTCACCGTGACCGGGCTGGAAAAAGTACTCGCCCAGCCAATGACCGAGGCGGTCTGGGGCAAACTCGAGAAGAGCCACTGGATTGCCGACGGTCGCGAGGACGCGCCACGAACGGTCTACGTCTTCACCGACCCCAACTGTCCCTACTGCAACAAGCTGTGGGCCGATGCACGGCCTTGGGTCGACACGGGCAAAGTACAGCTTCGCCACGTTATGGTGGGTATTCTGACGCCGACCAGTGCCGGCAAGGCAGCAGCATTGCTGGGCGACAAGAACCCGGCAGCCGCTTTGGACGCATATGAACGCAGGCACGTCGCGTCGAATGCAAAGACGCTGGCCAGCGGGCGGCCCAAGCCCCTGGGTGATGACAGTCTGAAACCGCTGTCGGTGGTTCCTGCCGGGATCGCAGCTCAGCTCGATGCGAATGCTGCGCTGATGGCCTCTTACGGCCTGCAAGCGACCCCGGCTTTGGTCTGGAAGGACACCAAGGGCGGCGTGCAGATGCGCCAGGGCGCGCCGGAGTCCGATCTAGCTGCCATTTTCGGGCCACGATGAGCGCGGAAAGCTGCATCGATTGCACCGTTCGCCAACGCACAGAAGATTCGTCCACCGCGTGGTGCACTGTGATGCTAGGAATGCAGTCTCGAAATGATCCGCACGTCGGTATCACCTACACATCGAGTAGGTCTGTCGGGCAGGCTGAAAGAGTCACCACCGACTCACATCATTCTTTCAAGGACTCACACATGACCCACTTCTCCAGGGAGCTTTCAGCATTAACTGCGGCATTGGTGTTGGCCGCCGGTGTGGTGGGCCAGGTCCAGGCTCAAAGCGTCGTCAATGTGTACGGCCCCGGCGGCCCGGCCCCAGCAATGCAGGAGGCTGCCAAGGCGTTTGGCGCCACAAACAACATCACCGTGAACGTGGCTGCAGGACCCACCCCGCAGTGGATCGACAAGGCAAGAGAGGATGCCGACGTCATTTTCAGCGGCGCCGAAAACATGTTTACCGATTTCGCCAAGGCCTTGCCGGGCGCCTTCGAATTGAAGGACGCGTATCCGCTTTACTTGCGACCCGCGGCAATACTGGTGCGGCCCGGCAACCCGAAGAACATCCGTAGCTTTCGCGACCTGCTGACCCCATACGTCAAGCTGCTGACTGTCGCCGGTGCTGGGCAAACCGGATTGTGGGAGGACGTGGCGGGGCGCACCGGAGACATCGCGATGGTGCGGGCGTTTCGCAAGAACATGGTCTTTCCCGAGGCCGCCAGCAGTGGCGCAGCCAAGGAGCAGTAGGCACAGCAGAAAGACATCGACGCGTGGCTGATCTGGAACATCTGGCAGGTGGCCAACCCCGATCTGGCGCAGGTCGTCGAACTGGATGAGCCGTTTCGCATCTATCGCGATGCTGGCGTGGTGCTGACGCGCAAGGGAGAGACCGATCCGCAGGCCACCGCCTTTGTGGCGTTCCTGAAGTCGCCAGCCGGGCAGGAGATCTTTGCCACATGGGGTTGGGATGCGCGCCCAGTTGCCTCCGTCGGCGGTGCCCGATCCGCTGCGCCATTGAGCGTGTCGGGCCAGGCGGATGTCGAGCGGCGATTCGCGCGCATGGACACGAACCGTGACGGTGCGGTCACCTGGGAAGAGGCAGCGCCCTCGCGAGCGCGCGAATTCGACGCCATGGACAAGAACAACGACCGCCGCATCACGGGTGTCGAATTTCGTGGCCAGCTGCCGATCGGCAGTTTCGACATCAACACGGACGGCACTGTCTCGAAAGCTGAGTTCCTCGCTACGCATCGATCGATGTTCATGCAGTTCGATGCTGACGCGAATCAGCGAATCTCAATTAGCGAGTTCACTACGGCACAGCGCGCTACCGCGAAACAGGCCGTATTGAATTGATCCCCAACATGATCATCACAACACGCATCGATCGTATCGGCTCGCACTTCACCGCCGTGGTGATTGGGGCGATGCAACTCCTGCTGATGATCGTGATCACGGTAGCGGTGCTGGAGTTGTTCTGGCTGTTCTTCACCAGTGCCGCCGATTGGCTTCGCAACGTGGACTCGGTGCCAGACCTTCAACTGGCCGTCCAGAGACGCTTTGCAGGCGTGCTGCTGATCCTGCTTGGCCTGGAGATACTCGAATCGCTGAAGATCTTCTTCACTGAGCACAAGGTCCGGCTCGAATTGATTCTCATCGTGGCGGTTATCGCCGTCAGCCGCCACATCATTCAGCTTGACTTCGAACACACCGACGGGCTCGTCCTCATCGGCATCAGTGCGCTGGTGATCTCGCTGACTGCGGGTTACTTCCTGGTCAGGTGGAGAACGCTGAGCAACTCCGGGCAAAGGACCGAACCGTGACCCGACAAGCAATGTTGCAACTCGGCCTGATGCGCAGTCCGCTGCCCTAGGCAGCGCGACGCAGGTCAAGTGGACCGATTCGTGATTGCCACCTCACCGCTCGAAAGACAGACATGGCTGAACGCAAACTCACGATCCTGCAGATCAACGATCTGCACGGCTACCTCGAACCGCATCCGGAAGCCTTTCGCGGTCGAGGCAAGTTCAACTACAGGACCTGCGGCGGTCTGGCGCGAATCTCCAGCATTTTCAACCGGGTACGCGCCGAGCACCCCGGAGAAGTGCTGGCGCTGGACAACGGCGACACCTTCCATGGCACCTTCGTTGCCGGACAATCCCAAGGCGAGTCAATGCTGCCGCTGATGAATGCGCTCGAATTCGATGCGATGACGCTGCACTGGGAGTTCGCCTACGGGCCAACGCAGGTACGCAAGCTAGCCGCGGGACTGATTTACCCGGCACTGGCGATCAACATCTACGACAAGGCTTCGAACCGACTCATGTTCGATCCGAGTTGCGTGATTGAGCGCGGAGGTCTGCGCATCGGCATCATTGGCATCGCTTCGAACATCGTCGACAAGAGCATGCCGCCGAGCTATTCCGAGGGGGTGTACTTCACACTGGGCAATACCGAGCTACCAGCGCACATCGAACGGCTGCGCAGCGGCGAGAAGGTCGACTTGGTGGTGGTGTTGTCGCACCTCGGCTTCGCACAGGACGCCAAGCTTGCAGCCGAGGTGTCGGGCATCGATGCGCTGATCAGCGGCCACACCCACAACCGCTTGTATCGGCCCGTCTGGGTAGGCAGCACGCCGATCATCCAGTCGGGTTGTCATGGCTCGTTCGTCGGCCGGCTCGACCTCACGGTGGACTGCGGCAAGGTGGTCGACGCACGGCATGAGCTGATCTGCGTCGATGAGCATGTCGAACCCGACGCCGAGATGTCCCAGCGTGTCAAGGAAACCATCGCACCGCATCGCGCCTTCCTCGATCAGGTGGTCGGAAAAGTACAGAGCCCACTGGACCGTGCCACCTCACTCGAAGCGTCGATGGACAACGTGCTGCTCGACGCGATTGCCGCTGCGGCAGGCACGCGCCTGGCGTTTTCCAACGGCTGGCGCTACGGTGCGCCAATATTGCCCGGCGAAGTCACGATGGAGCACCTGTGGAACATCGTCCCAACCCATCCGCCCATATCCACTGTCGAGCTCAGCGGCGACGAGTTGCGCGCGATGCTTGAAGCCAATCTGGAGCGCACTTACTCGCCCGATCCGTACTGCCAGATGGGAGGCTTCGTCAAACGCTGTCGCGGCTTGAACCTGTATTTCAAGATGGAGAACCCGAAAGGCCAACGCATCGAAGACCTGTTGGTCGACGGCGCACCAGTCCAATCGGGCCGAATCTACCGCGCCGCGATGCTGGGCGAGCAAGGCGTGCCCATGAAGTAGTCGTCCCTGAAGAATCCCCGGAGGCCGCATAAACACTGGACTTTCGGGTGATTGCCGATGGCCGAGACTCCCAGTTTGAATTCCAATAGGGGCAAATTTCTGGGAGTTCTGCCGTGCTGTTTGCCTGTGCCGCCACCGATGATTTCTTCCGTTCGCGCATCGATCACATGATCGACCTGCGCCATCCGCTGGCTGTGCTGGCCTCGCGCATGCCCTGGCAGGAGATCGAAGCGCGGGTAGCCCAGGTCTTCTCTCGCAGGGGCCGCGCTGGTGTGGCCATGCCCGATCTGGATCTCTTCGGTGAACAGGTGCAGCGTGCCGCTGTCCCCAGCAACGCAGGACGCCCCCGTGTGCCGCTGCGCATCATGATCGCGCTGCTGTACCTCAAACACGCCTTCAACGAGTCCGACGAGGGCGTCGTTGAGCGCTGGGGCGAGACGCCAACGTGGCAGTTCTTCTCGGGCCAGGCGTACTTTGAACATCGCCGCCCCTGCGACGCCACCACCCTGATCAAGTTCCGCCAGCTCCTGGGTGAGGAAGGTGTCGAAGAACTGCTGGCGCAGACCATCAACGTGGCTGTTGCTCTGAAGCTGATCAAACCGCAGGAGTTCGCCCGCGTGATCGTGGACAGCACGGTACAGCACAAGGCCATTGCTCACCCCACCGACAGCCGCTTGCTGGAGACCGCGCGCGCCAAACTGGTGGAGGCGGCCAAGGACGCCGGGGTCGATCTGAAGCAGACCTTTGCCAAGGAGGGCAAGGAGCTGGGCCGCAAGGCTGGGCGCTACGCACATGCCCGCCAGTTCACGCGCATGCGCCGGGCCATCAAGCGCCAGCGCACCATCGTTGGCCGCCTGCAGCGCGAGATTGACCGCAAGGCCAGCGCCATCGGGCAAGCTGTGCGGGAGGCGCTCGCTGAGACGTTGAACAAGGCCCGGCGCATCGTGTTCCAGAGCGGCCAACGCAAAGCGGCGGATGGACAGCCCAAGCTCTACGCCTGGCACGCGCCCTAGGTGGACTGCATCAGCAAGGGCAAGGCGAGAACGCCCTACGAGTTCGGGGTGAAGGTGGGCATTGCCAGCACGCTGCGGGGCAACCTGATCGTGGGCGCGCGTGCATTCCACGGCAACCCGTACGACGGCCACACCTTGGCCGAGCAGCTGGAGCAGGCCACGATCCTGATACAAGACAGCGCAGCCAAACCAGCGACGGCCTTCGTGGATCTGGGCTACCGGGGCGTGGACGCGGATTTGCCCGGTGTGCACATCGTGCATCGGGGCAAGGCCAAGCGGATCAGCGAACAAGAGAGAAAGCTGCTCAAACGGCGCCAGGCCATCGAACCGATCATTGGTCACCTCAAGAGCGACCACCGCATGGAGCGCTGTCACCTCAAGGCTGCAACTGGCGACCGGCTGCACGCGGTGCTGTGCGCGGCGGGCTACAACATCAAATGGCTGCTGCGCATGATCGCAAGGAAGGGAGTGGCCTTCCTGCAGCGGCTTTATTTGCGCCTGTGCCAGATCGCGGGGCTATCGCCGAACTGCTCTCGGATGGCGCGCAAGTCGCTTGTTCACGCGCTCAGCAGCTCTGCCCCTCGTTTGGCCTTGGCGTCAAACTGAATAAATCAGGGCCGACTACTGAGCATTTCCCCATTCAAGCTGGATCAACGAGCACGGTTCGCTTGGGTGCTGCCCGGCCCTACCGCGAAATCAATCTCCAACGCAATTTCGGTGAACGCCAAAGACCGGGGCGCCATGCGCTGGTTGGCCAAACTGGCTTCCATGGGCGCTGAGCTGGTTCAACTCGAACACGGCATGCTTGATGACCCTGTGAGGTTGGGCCTCGCTTTGCGGCATAGGCTGATCGATCTGAGCTTGGCTAGTCCATGCGGACGGATTCGCTGGCGGGATATAGAACCCTCGCTTGATCTGCTTTCTAAACGCCAGTTGACGCTACCCGAGATGCAGCACCTGGCAGACGCGGAGCTTCTCAAGGCACAGCTGATGCGGGCGCTTTCGGGACGTTCGGTGACGCACCCACTGCGCTGGCTGCTCTGGTGTTCGATCTGGTTCAAAGACCTCCAGACACTAAAGGTATCTTACGACGAGTCAGCACCGACCCAGGATGTGCAACCCGCCCCAGCCACCATCCCCACCGCCATCACTCATGGCCCCAATGCATGGCAGGCAACGGTTCTGTCTGAGGCATGCGCGGGAGAGATCAGTATGTCTCGCGCAGCCCAGCAAGCCGGCGTCTCATACAACACGTTCACAGCGTGGGCGAGCGCGCAAGGAACTGAGGCCATCCACCGCCCCAAAAAACTCACCCCCGAAATTCGCGAAACGATCGTCACCCGTCTCCAACTGGGTCACGAAAAAAGCCAGTTGGCCAAAGGGCTAGGGTTGTCGATCGAGACGATCACCCGTGTCCTCCGAACCACCCCAGGTCTGCAAGAACAGTGGCACCAGTCCCGCTTTGACCTCCGACGTGCTGCGGCTCGGTCAGACTGGCTTCGACTTCGCCAAGGTGAAGATGGTCTCACTACCAAAGTGGCCCGAAGAATAGTGCCTGCAACTTACGCTTGGCTATATCGAAACGATCTGCAGTGGCTGGAGGATTCAGGTCAAACAAGCAATGCACCGAGTCGCGGGAACCATGCAAAGCAGAGGCTGAAAAATGCAAAACAGCGGCGGTCAAGGGCAGTCGAGCGACTTCTCGATGTGCGTGAAGGGTCGTTTGGCAACCAGTTTCACAGAACTTGAACCGCGAAACTTGCAGCTATGCTTCTCTCCTGATCTCAGGGTCCGCTTGGCAGCGACAGCCGACTTTGTGATTGGAAAGCTGAGCCCGCAGTCGTTGCCGCATTTCGGTCATCCAGGACCAGGCAATTTAAGGAGTTGAGTGTCAGCTCGTGAGGGTGCTGCA
>Ga0210244_101655_pt1 | contig 17150 bp, 24 predicted proteins | sample ChrtobMetaP3_0mM_FD_155473 | JGI IMG/M metagenome (GOLD analysis project Ga0210244, IMG submission 155473) | Chrysochromulina tobin associated microbial communities from unialgal haptophyte culture, Seattle, Washington, United States - P3_0mM | ecosystem: Host-associated > Algae > Haptophytes >...
GCCATCTCGAAGCTCGCCTACAAATCAGAGTCGATTCAGTCTGCCATCGCCTCCGCAGGGGGCATCCCGCTGCTTGCCTCCGTCCTCATCGCGTCGACGGCCAACGTCAAGGAGATGTCGCAGGCGGCGCAGCTCTGCTCCCTCACGGCCAACGCCGTCTCACAGCTCGCGGAGGGCAATCTCGCAAATAAGGTCTCCATCGCGGAGGCCGGAGCCATCCCGCCCCTCGTCTTGATGCTTGCGTCACCCTCGGCCGAGCTTTTCGCCCAGGTAATGAGCTCTGATGACCGCTGTTGACCGTCGATGGCCCCTGATTAGCCCCCCACACATGACCCCCAAGGTCCACTGATGACCACTCTCATTGCATGCACTCCCAGGCGGCGATGGCGCTCGCACAGCACGCCCACAGCTCACTGATGACCACTCTCATTGCATGCGCTCCCAGGCGGCGATGGCGCTCGCACAGCACGTCCAAACGGAGCTCGAGAAGGTGTTTGCGCGGGAACTGTGGGGTAAGGAAGTGCTGCCGCTGGTCGGCCCGCTTGCGTTGCGCTCGTTGCAGGAGATCAAGGGCGGCAAACGGCCCGTCGCGATGTCCTCGTCGTCAGGTACTGCCGAGACGGCGGACATCTTGATGACCCCAGCCTGGCATGCATGTGCTCACAACGGCGCCTCGCCCCCGTTCACAGGCTCTGCCGAGACTGTGGAAACCTCGGCGAACTCTTTCCCAGGCACCGGAAGTGACTCGAATGGCATTGAGGAGACGAGTGACGGCGTCAAAGGAGTGTGGGATATCTTCGAAGGTGATCGACTGAATGCAATCTCAGCGTCCGGAGGCAGCTTACCGCTCTTCGGCCTGGTGAGCTGATTGCATGCTGATTGCATTCTGATTGCAATCTCGGCGCCCGGAGGCCTGGTGAGCTGATGACCTCTGATAACCTCTGATATCCTCTGATATCCTCTGATATCCTCTGATATCCTCTGATATCCTCCGAGGACCTCTGAGGACCTCGGATGACCTCGGATGACCTCTTAGTGCTCGTCAGCCTAGTGAACTCTGGCAATCAAATGGGCATCCCAGCATGCGCGTGCTCACCACGGCGCCTTGACCGTGGTTGACAGGTTGATTGCAAAGAGCGCACCACCTCGGCGCTCTGGCACCTCTCCGTGGATGCAGTCAACCAAGTGACGATCGCCAAAGCAGGCGGGATCGCGCCGCTCGTGCAGCTGCTCGACGACGGGACGGAGCAGGCTCACGTACACGCCATCGCGGCGTTAACGCGGCTCTCGAATGAGTACCCGGACAATCAAGCCCAGATTGCGAAGAAGCTCGTCGGCCTCCTTGGAAGTAAGACTGATGAGCGTTGATGATGAGCGTTGATGATGAGCGCTGATGATGAGCGCTGATGATGAGCGCTGATGATGAGCGCTGATGACCATCGGATTGCCTCACTCATCAGGTAAGAATGAGGAGGCGCAAGGGCGTGCAGCACATGTCCTGTGGCTCCTCGCGACGAACAACCAGGGCGCGCCGGTACGTACCATTGCCTAATATGGACACTCGGGCACCGTGAACACTCGGGCATCATCTCTTTCGGCGCTCATCGCCATCGTGACACTGGCTCCGATTGCCTGTGATTACCTTTGAGATCCTCTTGATTGCCTCCCTCATCAGGTGCGCATCGTGAACGCGGGCGCCATCTCGCCGCTCGTCGCGCTGCTTGGCACCGGCACGATCGCAGCAAAGGAGGAAGCAGTCCTAGCTCTCACTTGCCTCGCGCAGAACGACCCTTTGAACCAACTCGCGATCGCGACGGGCCTTGTGGCGCTGCTCGGATCGGGCTCAGCAGAGGCCCAAGAGCAGGTGACCCATGATGGCCTCGGATGACCCCTCTGATGGCCCCTGATTGATCGGGCTCAGCAGAGGCCCAAGAGCAGGTGACCAATGATGGCCTCTGTGACCCCTCTGATGGCCCCCGATTGAGTCTGATGGCCTCTGATGGCGTCTGATGGCCTCTTGATTGCCTCCTTCATCAGGTGACCCAGATGCTCATCAAGTTTGCCGTGTTGGCCTCTGATGGCGTCTGATGGCCACTTGATTGCCTCCTCCATCAGGTGACCCAGATGCTCATCAAGTTTGCCGAGCATGCGGAGAACTGTACGGCCATCGCAGAGGCGGGTGCGATTGAGAGGCTCATCGTGCAGCTGCGCGGTAGTCATGAGGCAGGAGCGACGAGCCTCAAGGCTAAGATCCTCGCGGCCGCGGTGCGTCTGATGGCCTCTGATTGCCTCTGATGAACACTGATGACCTCTGATGACCTATGATGACCTCTACTTGGACACTCGCGGCCGCGGTGCGTCAGATTGCCTCTGATGACCTCTGATGACCTCTGATGGCCTCTGATGACCTCTGATGACCTCTGATGACCTCTGATGACCTCTACTTAGACCATCGCGGCCGCGGTGCGTCTGATTGCCACTGATGACATCTGATGACCTCTAATTGCCTCTGAGTGCCTCCCTCATCAGGTACTCGTGCACTTGAGCGGCGACAAGCCCGAGAATCTGATCTCGATCTCGTCGCATGGCGGCGTCAAGCCGCTCGTCGGCTTGCTCACGGTCGAGAGCACCGAGGCGCAATCCAAAGCGGCGGCGGTCCTCTCGACCATGTCGCGCGATTTCAAGGAGATACAGACCGCGGTTGCCAAAGAAGGCGCTCTCGAGTTGCTTGTCGGCATGCTCGACCCGTCGATCCCCTACATGTCGGGCGATGATTCTCTACAGGGCGCCGCCGCCGCCGTCGCCGCCGCCACTCGAGAGAGAAGGAATTCGATTGAGCTCGTCATCAGCGCGGGTGGGGTCAACATCGTAGCGAGCCAGGGGGTGGAGGCACGCTCCGAGGCCGCCGGCGCCCTCTGGTCGCTCTCGCGGAACAACAAGGCCAACTCGCAGGTGATTGCCTCTGAGTGCCTCTGAGTGCCTCTGAGTGCCTCTGAGTGCCTCTGAGTGCCTCTGATTGCCAACTCGCAGGTGATTACGGGCATCGGCGCCTTCACCACTCGCTACACCCTCTAATGGCCTCTGATGACCTCGGATTGCATTCCTCATCAGGCGATTGCGGGCATCGGCGCCATCACACCACTCGTGAGACTGCTGCACGAAGAGTCGACCAAGGCGCAGGGCAAGGCAGCGGGCGCACTGGCGTCGATAGCGATGGGCTCGAAGGACAACCAAACGGCGATCGCGGCGGCGGGTGGCATCGCGCCCCTCGTGAGCCTTCTGTCACGCGAGCACGGAGACGAGGTGAGTGCTCCTCATGGCCTCTGATGACCGCTGTGACCGCTGATAGCCTCTGATGACCTCTGATGGCCTCGGATTGCATCCCTCATCAGGTAAATGCCCGCGCGGCCTCTGCCCTCTCCGAGCTCTCGGCGCACAACCCGGCCAACCAGAGCGCCGCCGCCCAGGCTGGGGGCATCGCACCCTTCGTGGCGCTACTCCAAGGTACGTGCATGGCCTGCGAATCACGCGGATGGGCCTCTGTGCACCCGCCTTGCATGCAAGTGCTCACCACAGCGCGCCCCTTCGTGTCTCGTGGCTCGAAGGCGACGGGGCCGAGTCAGCAAAGAAAGCCGCCGCCTCGGCGCTCTGGTCGTTCTCGGCGAACCATGCACAGAACCAGGCGGCGATTGCGGAGGCGGGGGGGCTAGCTCCGCTGGTTGCCTTATTGGGAGTTGGCGGTGCCGAGACACAACTTCAGGCGGCGGGGGCGCTAGCAGCGATCGCACTCGATAATCCGCAGAACCAGAACACGATCGCGACGATGCTGGTGCAGCTGCTCACTGCGCCCGACACGCCGACACGCACGAAGGCAGCTCGTGCGATCTCGAACCTCGCGCGAGCTCACACATCCAATCAAGAGGCGCGCGCCAAGTGAGGCGCCGTCGGGCCGCTGATGACCTCTGATGACCTCTGATGACCTCTGCTTACGTCCAATCAAGAGGCGCTCGCCAAGTGAGGCGCCGTCGGGCCGCTATTGAGTCATGCTGCCACTGATTGCCACTGATGATTGCCACTGATGCTTGCCACTGATCGCATGCAGGTGGGGCGCCATCGGGCCGCTCGTTGGCATGCTCTCATCGGGCGTCAAGGGGATCGACAAGGCTGAGGTGCGATCTCCCTTGATGAGCACTGCTGCTTGCGTGGCTGATTGCGTGACTGATTGCGTGACTGGTTGCGTACCAAGAGTCTGATGACCTTTCCGATACGCACCTCTGATGCCTCCGATACGCACCTCTGATGACCACCGATGACCACTGATGACCACTGATGACACGTCTCGATTGCCCCCCATCATCATCAGGTGCTCCTTCAAAAGGAGGTTGCCTCGGCGCTTTGGTCGATGGCCTTCCAAAACGGGCCCAATCAAAAGGCGATCGCCACGTCGGGCGGCGTGCCACTACTCATCGGCCTACTCTCGAAAGGGTCTCCCGAGGTGCATCAAGATGCCGCCGGGGCTCTCTGGAGCCTCGCCGCTGATCACGCGCCCAATCAGCAGCTCATCTTCGAATGCGGCGGCATCATATTTCCGCTAGTCGCGCTGCTGCAACCGGGTGCGGACTGCTGAGGGACCTCTGATGACCTCCGATGACCTCTGATAGACTCTGGTGGCCTCTGAGATGTCTCTGAGGACACCTCATTATTGATCTTGACTGCCTCCCTCATCTGGTAGCTTGATGACACCTGATGACCTCAGATGATCGCTGAGGACACCTCTTGGTTGCCTCCCTCATCAGGTAGCGAAGGGGGCGCCCTGGCCGCAGAGACGACGGCGGGCGCGCTGCACTCACTCGCCAAGCTTCACAGCAACGGAATGGCCATCGCTAAGGCGGGTGGCGTACCTGCTCTCGTGGCGCTCTTTGAGACCCCTGTCGCGATGCTCAGTCAGGAAACATCCTCGAATGAGGCGCAGGTGAGCCGCGCCACCTCATGTCGTCGTGGGCACTCGCGCCGCCCGCGTGCAAGTGCTCATCACGGCGCGCGGTCTCCCGCCACTGGTCTTCGTCAACTGCTCTACTCCCTCTGATGACCTCTGATGACCTCTGATGACCTCTTGATGCCTCCCTCATCAGGACACCGTGACCCAGCTGCTCTACTCACTCTCTCTCTATTCTGATAACCGGGGGGCGCTCGCAAAGTGGGGCGCCATTCCACAGCTCGATCGCAAGCTGCGGGAAGGACAGACTGCACAGGAGCAGACGCACACTGCATTGGCGCTTGGACAGATTGCGCCGGCGCAGCATCGCGTGCAGGTGATTGCCCCACTGACGAACGTTGACGACACTCGATCGCATCCGATCTCGCGATTGCATCCCTGATGAGTCCCTGATGAGTCTCTGATGACCTTCTTAATTGCATGTAATTGCCTGCTGCGGGCTGATGAGTCTCATTACGTATCGCTACAGACTCGGAGGTGTGATCACACCTTTAACGATTGTATATCTCTGACTGCTGTGCGAACCGCCTCCATTACTGGGATGACCTCTGATTGCCTCTTGATTGCGTCGGATGACCTCTGATCGCCCTCTGATTGCCTATGATGACCTGATGATTGCCTCCCTCATCAGGTGACGGCACAACTCAAGCATGAGGGCGGCGTGATCAAGCATGAGGGCGACGTGATCAAGCACGAGAAGCCCGCGGGCTCCATCATCAACCAGGGCGACCTGCTCGCCCCCCTCACGCTCGCGGACACGTCCCGCGTCAAGAAGATGGGCGCGTTCAACGGGACCCTCGAGTACGCGACCGGCGAGGAGATGGTCGCCGGCTCCGCCACGCTCAAGCGCTTCCGCAAGACGCAGAAGACGCTCAAGCTCGTCATGGACGGCTACGTGCTCGATGCCGAGCCCGCGGTGCAGGCCATGCCCTCGGCGATCACGTCGGTCAACTTGCCCATCGAGGAGATCAATGATGCTGCGTCCGCTCTCGGCCAGAAGATGCCGGTGGAGCTCGACGCGATGATGCAGAAGGTGTACGCCGCCACGCTTGCCGAGCATGTGAACGGCATGGACTCGACCGAGACCGCCAACCTGGTGACTATGGTGCGCGCCGTCGTGGAGGAGTCCGTCAAGTCGCTTTTCGAGTCGAAGCAGGCCAACGTGCGCATTACCATCGCGCCCGTGACGGCGAAGATCGACAAGTACGCCAAGGGCCTGCGCGAGAACGCCGTCGACGTCACGTGCGCCCTCCTCACGCGCTACGTCAACGTCGAGAGCACGTTCGTCGACATGTCGACCGACCTGGCGGTGGGCGCGTCGGCCTTTGCGCACGAGCAGCTCAAGGGGCGCAATCTCCTTGTGATCTCGATGATGGGCCAGCTCTCGGGCTTCCCGGAGCGCTTCGGCGTCGAGCCGCTGGGCACCCTGCCGCCGTCGCTCAACGTCGTCGTGACGCTCTCGCAGATGCCCGGCGCGGCCGCGGCCTACAAGGAGGTCGCCCTGACCGTGGCCAAGTTTGGCCTGATGAAGGCCGAGGAGCCGTTCGACGAGGCCGTGAGCGAGCTCAAGGCCGAGCTCAAGTCAGAAGCTGAGGTGCGTGGCGCAACCTCGACACCCTTTGACGGGGATGAGTTGCCCCTGCGGGGAAGCCGTCAACCCGTCCTCGGCGCGCTCGTGCTGCTCAGGCTCTGCGGGATGATGCTCGTCTATGCAGTTTGCACGGAGCAGGAAAGGTCCAGCCGGAACAGGAACACGCACTTCGTGATTTGGTCGAAGAACAATCACCCCTACCAACACAGGTGGGTCATAGTGGCCTTGCTCGCCCTCATCGTCCCCGGGGTGAGCGCCATGGCGACGACGGTGCTGCTCGATGGCGATGGGACTGGTGCTGCGCATCGGACAGAGTCCGTGCAAATGCAGCAGCACCGGACTCAGCAGCACCGGGCAGAGTCCGTGCAAATGCAGCCACCGTGTCCGCCTCCGCCCACTCAATGCGCCGGTGATGTGAACAGGAGCACCTTGGACGCGAGCGGCGCACCCCTACCATGCTCCTACTTTGGAGCGCAGCCCTCCGCATGTGCCTCCTATTCCATCGCGCGGACCGTGAGCCCGGTTGCGTGCGGCACGTGCCCGCCTGACCCCCCGGGCGTGGTGTTCAACATCAATCCGGGCTCGTTGGGCGTCGTGCAGGAGATCGGGCTCAACTTCATCAGGGGGGTTGTACAGGTACGTGTGGCAGAGACCTCGTGTGAACTCCCCATCGCCCCGATGGGAAGGTTGCTGACCTGCTTGCCTCGACTCACGCTTGCACAACTGCGGCCAACACTCTGGTCAACTACAGCATGTACGTGCCGCAGATACATGAACTTTTCACCAATCCCACCCTGATGAACTCTGATGACCGTTAATGACTTCTGATGACTGCTGACGGCCTCTGACGACAAGGCACGCGTCTTGGCTGCCGTAGCGCTTCTCTCATATGGCTGACCTGCCTGGCATGCAAATGCTCACCACCGCGCCTCCCCTCCCCCATTCACAGGTCTCCATCGCCGAAGCGCTCTCCAATGTGGCACGGAGCAACCTCGACACCCAAACGGAGATCGCCTGGGCGGGGGACATCGGGCCCCTCCTCGCCATCGTCACCTCCCGCAACCCACATGTGCAGGCACATGATGACCCCTGATGACCCCTGACGACCCCTGACGACCCCTGACGGCCCCTGATGACCCATGACGACCCCTGACGACCCCTGATGACCCCTGATGACCACTCGAAAGGCATTCTCACCCTATCCCACAACCCACACGCCTAGGCCCGAGGTGCGAGCGCCCGAGTGCTCACCACGACGAATCGCTGCTTCCCCACAGGCCCAAGGCGCGAGCGCTCTAGCACAGCTCTCCCGCTTCAACCGTGACAACCAGGACTCTGTGGCGTGTGCTGGGGGCATCAAGCTCCTCGTAGAGCTGCTCGCACCCCACCACCCTTTCATCTCCTTCACCGCCGCCAACAAGGCGGACATCGTGTCTGCGGGTACGACCGCCCGCTCTTGCCCCTCATCAAGCGGCACGGGGTTTGCCGGACTGGTCGGGCTTCACACTGCCACACGCCGCTTTGGAGCTGACACCTTCACACCGGCGTACTTACAGAACGCCACGTACGTGCTGTGCACCACCCCTCCACGGCGGCGCGGGCTCATGACCCATCCGGTGGGGCGCGCCGCCTTTGTCATCGCGCTCAATGGGAAAGATTATCACCGTGCGGCGGCGGCCTCAGCAGACGTGGCCAATGTCACCTCCAATTCTGGTGCCGCTACCTTCACCTTCTACGCCACGGCGCTCGACTCCATCGCACCCACATGCGGCGGCCTTCACGGCGGGCAGTTGGTGACGGTGCACGGGCGCGGCTTTGATTCGCTCGGAGGGCTGGGACTGGACGGCGACGGGGGCGTTCCACTGGAATCTCCTTGGCGCCTGAGCCTCATCCTCGCCCTCGCTATCATCGCGGCGGCCGAGCGCGCCAAGGCGAAGCGCGCCAAGAAGGACGCGAAGAAGGAGCTCAAGAAGGAGGCACAGCCAGCCGCGCGCGAGCTCATGGATCTGGAGCGTGCGCGCATCGAGGCGGCATCTCAGAGCAAGTTGCAACCACCGCCCTCGCCAACTATTCAGTTTCTACATAAGTTTGTGCGTGCTCTCACAATCATGAATTCCCCGACCCCCAACCACCGCGCCCGGATGGGAAAATTGCTGACGCACTTATTGCCTTGCATCGACTCACGTACGGCCACTCAGCATCGTCTCAAGACCTTACGTACCCTCACCTTCTCCTTCGTCTCCTTCTCCTACGCCGCCCTCGCCTCCTTCGCCGCCCTCGCCTCCTTCGCCTCCCTCGCCTCCTTCGCCGCCCTCGCCTCCGTCGCCGCCCTCGCCTCCTTCGCCGCCTCACTCGCTTTCTCATTCGCCCAAGCGGACGCCGCACGTGAGCTCAAGGGACGCGAGGCGAGCGTGATGAGGGTGGCGGCGCTTGAGATGGCGCTCGAGGCAGCCGAGGTGCGGGAGGCCAAGGCGCGCGAGGCGGTGCGTTGATGACCTCTGATGACCTCTGATGACCTCGGACGATCACCGTGTGCCCTTGATTGCGTCCCTCATCAGGTGCGCGTGCTCACGAGCGAAGTCAACACTCCTCATGACCTCCTAACGACCTCCTCACTACCTCCTGATGACCCCCTGATGACTCTTGATTGTGCCCCTGATGACCCTTGATTGCGCCCCTCAGGTCAAGAGTCTCCAGGAAGTCAACGGCAAGGTGAAGGAAGTTGTGCTCCAGCAACAAGACGAGCGCAAGCAACTGGAGAGCGAGTGTGAAGAAATGGGGAGGCAGCTCAAGGTACGTTCAGAGGAGGTCGAGCTAAATGCATACATCCCCTCAGAGAGCGTGAGTCTCCCAGAGCTCATTATCGCCATCCGAGGCCAAATCCCAGACGAGAAGTGTGACCTGCTCGAAGACCTCGTCCAGAAGCTGCAGAAACGTGAGCTCAGGCTCAACAGGCAGGAATTTTTGCACCGCGTCAAGGAAATTGCTGGCGACGCTGCCCCAGTATTCCGCGTGGTTCTGAAGCAGCTTGCCGTCGATCGCCGCGCGCCCGAACCGTCATCGCTCGGCAGCGGATCAACCGTTGAGCGTCGTACTGCGCCAAGTGAGCAGGCAAGTCGCTTATGTCCTCTGATTGCGTCTGATTGTGCTTCTGATGAGTGAGCAACTAGCGAGTCTGATTAGAGTCTGATGGCCTCTGATTGGGCCTGATTGTGCCTCTGGTGAGCGAGCAAGCGAGTCTGATTAGAGTCTGATGGCCTCTGATTGCGCCTGTTTGTGCTTCAGATGAGTGAGCAAGGTCAACTGATGACCTCTGATGACCCTTAATTACCCCTGATGACCCATGGTTGCATCCCTCCTCAGGTGCAAGCGAAGCTCGTCGCTGCCGAAGAGGAGCTCGCGAGGGAGCCGGAGAAGAGCGCGTCGGAGAAGGCCATCAAGGAAGCAAGCGCACTCAAGAAGCAGCTCGAGACGCTCAGCACGACGCGCGAGCGCCTTGAGCGTGATGTGACGCGATGGCGGCGGGAAGAGAACGAGGACCCGCAGGCTGAGAGCGACGCGATGCGCACGCGCGTCTCGGCGCTTGAGCGCGAGCTTCGGGCCGTCAAGGCGGAGCTCTCCGAAGGGCACCAAGCATGGGAAGGGGAGCGTCGTCGCTTCGAGATGCTGCTCTCCCTCGCCGCCGCCAACAAGGCCCTTGGTGAAGCGCCCACGACGGCGCCAGTGACGGCGACAGCACCCGCACACGCGGGGGACTTCTCGGCGGGCTTCGGCGACGCGGTCGACGGAAGCAGCAACTGTGGGAGGGCTGCGGCGGCGGCGCCATTGCCGGCAGCGCCCACGCCCTCGCCCCCATGCTCGCCGCCAGCCTCGCCACCGATGCCGCCCTCGCCGCCACCCTCGCCACCAGAACCACAAACCATCTCCGAGACAGCGGCAAGGATGGGGGTGAGACTCACCCCCAGTCTCATCGCGACAATGACATCAATGCTTCATAGGTTGAATATCTCAAAGCCCTCCGCCACCGCTGCTGCCAACACCACCAACGCCACCAACGCCACCGACCCACCTGATCACCCAGGGGTGGAGATGGAGCTTGAGGGGGAGGAGAAGGGGGAGGAGAAGGAGGAGGCGGGGGAGGAGAAGGAGGAGGCGGGGGAGGAGAAGGAGGAGGCGGGGGAGGAGAAGGAGGAGGCGGGGGAGGAGAAGGAGGAGGAGGAGCTTGAGGAGGAGCTGGAGGAGGAGCTGGAGGAGGAGCTTGAGGAGGAGCTTGAGGAGGAGCTTGAGGAGGAGGACAAGGAGTACAAGGACGTGAAAGAATGGTTGAGAACTACCTCTCCCACAGAGGCTCTAGCAATGCTCAAGCGGTTGGATCCGCGGGCATTGCGCGCTTTGATCAAGGCCGACGAGTTCAACGTGAAGATCGCCAACTCCCCGTGGCCTACCTCTATCGCCGAGATGATCGGCAAGGGGTGGAGGTACCCTAACGGGGAAACCTTTACACAGGAGGCGTGGGCTCGACTTGCTCAACAAGACAAGGGAACTAGATCTTTATTTATCGTTTGCGGCCCAGAGGGTGACGCCCTCTGGGCCCCTTTTTTCACGGCGGAGGCCAAGAGGCGAGGCTTGCCAATCACGGCACTCGAGGAGGAGCTCGTAGCACACGTGGGCACGAAGTACGTGAAGACGGGCCGAGGCGCGCGCTCCACCTTTTTCGGCATCGATATCCGGCGCGACGTGGACGGCCATTTCGAGTACGAGTTTGTTGTCGGCGGCGGGCGCTTCAAATACGCCACTGAGGATTGGAGCCAGATCACCTTCGCCGTGGTGCAGGGCCTCCTGGCACAAGTGGAGGCCACGCACCCGACCTTTGCAGCTTTACTCAAAGCTGCATCGGTGTGCGTGGCCTTCACTTGGTCCGACATCGCTGCCACCTTGATGTTGGGCTCGAGAAGACCCGGCCCCTCCATCCTTAAAGGCTTCAACCCTTCCACCGGCGAGCCCATCAAGCTGAGCCCGTCCACCTACGGCATGGGCGGGCCGTACCACATGCCGCTCTTCGACGAGGACAGCGGCAGCGGTGGCGGAGACAGCGGAGACGGCGCTAGAGGAGAAGGCGGCAGCAGTGGAGGAGGAGGCGGTAGAGGAGGAGGCGGAGGAGGTGATAGCGGTGCCATGTGCGGAGGTGGCGGAGACGGCGGTGGCGGAGACGGCGGTGGCGGAGACGGCGGTGGCGGTGGCGGAGACGGCGGTGGCGGAGACGGCGGCGTTGGAGACGGCGGTGGAGACGGCGGTGGAGACGGCAACGGAGGAGGTGGTGGAGGAGGCGGTGGAGGAGTCGGTGGAGGAGGCGGTGGAAATGAAGGAGGAGGCGGTGGAGGCGGTGGCAGTGGAGGAGGTGGTGGAGGAGACAACGGCGATGGCGATGGCGATGGCGTCAGTGGGGGCAACGGAGGAGGAGGCGGTGGAGGTGGCGGTGGAGGAGGGGGAGGCGGTGGAGGAGGCGGAGGAGGTCCAGTGGTGCGTCCAACCATCCTGGTGCGCTTTGGATATGGTTACTTCGTCGTACGGATCGGGCGCGAAGTGATCTGCATCCTCGTCTTTGGCCTTGCCCTTTTCTTTCCTATTTACGCGGCTCACCTGCAGGATGATAAGTGTGGCCTGGCATTCACGCGCTTCATGGAACTCCGCCCCGTAGGTGGGAAGCGGGTCGGCAAGGATGCCTCCGCTAACATGACATTGGAAGAAGCCGAGGATGCCGCTGCTCGTGAAGGGCTCGTCCTGGTACCGTCGAGAAAAAACAGAACAGGCTACAAAGGTCTAAAGCAATTCGCTGGCAGATACGAGGCCGCAGCATGGGAGGAAGGAGGCACTCGAACATACATTGGAAGCTATGCGTCAAAACACAAGGCAGCACTAGAATACGCAAGGTGGATTGGGCCACAGAACGCGAAGAGGGAGGCCGCAGCTGTGGAGGCCCAGGCCGCCTCCGCTAACATGACATTGGAGGAAGCCGAGGATGCCGCTGCTCGTGAAGGACTCGTCCTGGTACCTTCGAGGACAAACCCAACAGGCTACAAAGGTGTAACGGAAAAGGACGGCAGATACAAAGCTAATCGTAAGGAGGAAGGCACCATGACATTCATTGGAAGCTATGCGTCAAAACACAAGGCAGCACTAGAATACGCAAGGTGGATTGGGCCACAGAACGCGAAGAGGGAGGCCGCAGCTGTGGAGGCCCAGGCCGAGGACGCCAACATGACATTGGAGGAAGCCGAGGACGCCGCTGCTCGTGAAGGGCTCGTCCTGGTACCATCGAGAAAAAACAGAACAGGCTACAAAGGTCTAAGGCAAGTCGCTGGCAGATACGAGGCCACAGGGGAGGAAGAAGGCACCACGACATTCATTGGAAGCTATGCGTCAAAACACAAGGCAGCACTAGAATACGCAAGGTGGATTGGGCCACAGAACGCGATGACATTGGAGGAAGCCGAGGCTATCGCTGCCCGGGATGGACTCGTCCTGGTACCTTCGAATTCGAAGACGGGCTACAAAGGTGTAAGCCTAAAAGAGGGCAGGTTTAAGGCAAATTGCAAGGAGTACTACATTGGAAGTTATGCGACACCTTATGAGGCTGCCTTAGAATATGCAAGGCACATTGGACCCCAGCAAGCGGCCGCAGAGAAAGCGACCGCAATGGCAAGAAGGCCTACCTTGTTGGAGACAGCTGCTGGAAGCATAACCGGTGTGCTGGCCATTGCCCGCAAAAGGAAACCTAAAAACTGATGAGTGAACATGCCATACAAGGACTGTCACAGAACAAGGTACTAGCTTGTTCTTGAGTGCGAAATTGAGCGCGCGAGCACTCTGTACTTGTGTTGACCAAGGGGGGTAGCCGCGCGTCTATAGGACCTCACCGAACCTGCAGGAAGGACGAAAAGCGCCGTCTTGGGCGTGATCGTATCCACACAACAGTGCCGTAGCACTGGTTGTCGCGTCTGTCGGGTAATCGTCTGTCGTGTGAACGTTCACACAGGCCGAAGACCTAATTCCGAGCGAAGCAGCTTTTCGAGCAACATCTAGCGCGCCGTCGCCCCCGTTTCTTCGATGATGTTGGGCACCTTCCTTCTCGTCGTCGCTGCCGAGAGCGTAGCCTCTACACCCTTTGTTGGGGCAAACGTGCGGCGGGCGACTCATGAGCTCTTCCTCGGCGGCGCCTCGCCTCCCCCCCATTCACTCTGCATGAACACGGGCGTGGACGCCTCGGACATCTATTGCGACAGCCCCGGCTCCGAGTTGCCGATGTGCGCGTACGGCGCCGACTGCGTGGACTGCGCCCCGCGCATGCCGCGCTCGCCCCCGCAGCCACCGGTCTCCAGCCCACCGCGCCCCATCGCGTCAACACCTCCCGCACCCCCTGCCCTTTGCATCAACATTGTCTCTCGCATCGGAATGCCAGATGATGCCTCGGATAGCTGCTGCGACGACGGCGGCCCGGGCGCCGAGTACCCGGATGGCCAGTACGGCACCGACTGCGCCGACTGCGACGACTGCGGCATGCGTCAACCGCTGCAACTGCCGACAGCCAGTTCACCCCCCGGCAAGGGCATCTGCTTGGAGACGTGCTTCTGCGCCGATTGCGCCAACTGCGGATCGCACACCGCCGTGCAATCGTCGCCGCCGCCTGTAGCTCTACCGCCACCGTCGCCTCCAGGAATGCCGCCCACTCCTGGCAGCATCTCGGCCGGCACGCCCTCGCCGCCCTCGCCAAAGTCAACGGCCCCTCCGCCGCTGGCGCCACCGTCCGCACCCTCGCCACCGCGGCCTTCGCCACCGCCGCCGCCGATGCACCCCCTCTCGTCGCCCCCGCCAAGTTCGATGCCGCCGCCCCAAGGCGCCACATTACACACGCATGCCTACTCTGCAGCCACGGGATGGAAGGCCACCGCTCTCCAAGGCGAGATGGGTCGATTCGCTTGCCTGCTCTCGAGGGCCTTCTTTGCGATTGCTGGCCTCGTCGCAAGGTTGGTGGGGCTGCTAAGAGCACTGCGTTGGAGCACGATGCAAGACGCGACGCAAGGAGCACGTGGGAGTCGGCGAGGAAGGTCGCAGCCGGGTTGTGCTCGATGGAGAGTCTGGCTGGCTATCCTTTTCAGCTTCGACAGGATGGCGAGCGTTGAATGCCAAACGACATCGCCATTCGTTTACATATCAACCGTCGGCTCGTGGGCGGCTGGGCGCGCCGCGTGCCAGTCTCTCGGCGGCGATCTCGCAAGCATCCACAGCGCCGCGGAGAATGCCGCTGTGTTGGTCGTCATCCCTCAATCCGCCTCTGCCTGGATCGGTGCGACTGACGCGGTAAGCGAGGGCACCTGGAGGTGGTCCGACGGCACTCCGTGGGACTACTCCAACTGGGGCCCCGGTGAGCCAAACGATCAGGGTGATGAGGATTGTGGCGCCATTTGGGTGGAGCACCCCTCACGCGCATGGAATGATGCGCATTGTATAAGGAGCGATGGCGTCGTATGCCGCGCGTCGCCGCCGCCATCTCCTCCTCGCCCTCCATTTTCGCCGCCGCCGCCCTCCCCCCAGCCGCCCGAACCATCACCGCCTCCGCCACCCTCGCCTCCACCGCCGCCACCGCCATCGCCCGATCCGAGCCCGCCGCCGCCGCCCTCGCCCTTCCTGCCACCGCCGTCGCCGCCGTCGCCGCCGTCGCTGCCGCCGGCTTCTCCGTGCGCCGTCGGCGGCGCATACACCTTCACCGGGGCGGCGACCTCCTACTTGACGGCCACGTCGCGCACCGGACTCGTCGGCGGGGGGCTTGGGTTCACGCTCTGCGCGTGGGTCTACCGCACGCGGATAGGCTCTTCGGGGGATCGCGTGATTGATTTTGGGAACGGTCCTTACGATGCCATCGTCGTGCATTTTTGGTCTTCTATGGGGTTCGATGTGAACGGCCAATCAATCTCGCTGTTGCCGCCCTCGCTGCCGCCGCTCACGCCGCTGCCGCCCTAGCCGCCGCCGCTACCATCACCACCCGACAGCCGTTGCTGCTGCTGCTGCCGTTGCTATCGCCGCTCCTTCCACCACTGCAGCCGCCATCGCCACCATCGATAGCATCGCCTCCGCCGCCGATAGCGCCGCTGCCGCAGCCATCACCGCCGCCATCGCTGCCGCCTCTGCCATCTCCGCCGCGGTCAGGCACGTGCTGTGCCTGAGCCCTAAAAAAATTAGCACGTTACATGCATGTAATTCCTCTAAGCGAGGATGACCCTGACAGTGTACCACGGTGCATTGTGATCCCCTGAGTGTGCTCTACACGTGGGTATGTCGCATGCTGTCAGATCGTGACGTTTCAAAAAGTCGATTTTTTGGGCTGACCCCTCTAACGCGAAGCCCCGTGGGTAGGCGGGGACAGATAAAAGTTAGCAAGCACGCTGCTTCGAGCGCTGGCCCCTGCGCCCTGGCCGCTGCTCGTTTCCACGTTTGTGAAACTCCCGGCGCGCAGTCGACGCGCAGCGTCAAACGCGTTACATCCTGTGGTCCCGCTAACTGTGACAGTGCTACACGTTGGTAAGATTTGTATTGGACTGCATGGCATGGTGCGAGCCGCGAGTCAGCCCTCGAGACGCCAGGGCAGGTACGCGAACTCCCGGTGCGCCTCCAGCGGAAGCTGCAGCACCTCCTCGCCCATGCCTATCGAGTGCAGCCTCGTCGTGACGCTCGAAGGCGCCCCTAAGCGCGCCGCGGCGGCGAGCGATGCAGCGGCGCTGAGGATGCGGCTGCCACCGCCACCGGCTGGGTACGGGTACGTGCCTTGGAAGGTGGTGCATGGCGCGTCAGTAGACCAGGCCGCGTTCGAGGCCACATCGAGCAGCGAGCGGTGCGCGAACGGCGCTATGATGGGCGCCCAGGCATTGCTCATCGGCGGTGGAGCGTACGCCTGCGGTGGTGGCGGCGACGCTGTGGGCGGCGCTGCCGGTGGTGGCGGCGCCGTCGGCTGGTTCTCGGAGGCGAGGGCGAGCCGCGCAAGGGTGAGACTAGCCCTGAGTGTGCGAGGTGTCCCTCCCAGACTGCACGCAAGCCTGCGGCGGCCATGGCGTCGTCGAAGGCGTCGGCGGTACGCGAGGAGGCCGCCTCACGGATGGAGTCGGCCGCCTGCTCAAGACGGCGCTCGCGCTCGAAGATCTCGTCCGCGCGCTCGCGAAGCAGCGCCTCGCGCTCGGAACGGCGCGCCAGGTGCCGCTCGTAGTGGGCAGCGAGCGCGGCGCGCTGACGCGCAAGAGCGGGCCGGTCGGCGGTCGCGGCGGTGGCGTTCGCGCCGGCGAAATGATACGCCGCACCCATGAGCGTGCGTACCTCGCTCATGTGGTCAACCTCGTCCGTATGCGAGGGGGCGGTGGGCTGAGCGGAAGAGCGGGCGCGCAGCGCGCCGCTCCTCCATCGTGGCAGCCCAGGCGCGACGGCCGCTGCGCGCATACGGCTGCAGGGCGGCCAGGGATTCGGCCCATGGGGGGACGCGGTCGGTGGCGCGGCTGATGCCGCCGGCGAGCTGTCCAG